>Ga0160428_1000817_pt1 | contig 29153 bp, 20 predicted proteins | sample SolpanmetagenomM_FD_108198 | JGI IMG/M metagenome (GOLD analysis project Ga0160428, IMG submission 108198) | Solar panel surface microbial communities from Lawrence Berkeley National Laboratory, California, USA - M | ecosystem: Engineered > Built environment > Solar panel > Unclassified ... | reverse complement strand
TTGTGCGCAGCTGACGCCCAACTCGCGGCAGGTGACGTTCACCCCCCAGTACAGCAACAGCGACGGCAGCGCCATCAGCTTCCGCACCATCAACGAGTCGGTGCCTACCACCGCGCCGGGCCCCTACAGCCTGCGGCTCTACACCGATAACCCGGTGGTGACTCTGGAAGCGACCCAGTCGGGTAAGGTGTCCACCTTCAGCTACAACTGGCTCAGCTTCTGCAACAGTAGCAGCAGCCGGATCGGGGTAGCCGAACAGCGCGAAACGATGCTGGTAACGGTGTTGGGCAATCCGGTCCTGAGCGAACAGGTGGACCTGGAAATCCGGGGTGCTCAGAATCAGTTGCTTCGTATACAGGCGGCCGACAGCCAGGGCCGGACTGTGGATGAAACGACGATCGCCCAGGCTGGTCAGACCGAGCGGACTTCCCTTCAACTGGGCCGGTCGACGGGCGTCTATCTGCTACGGGTAACGACCCCAACCCAGCAGCAGGTTATCAAACTGATTCGGCAATAAAATCAGTGTTATCACAAACGCAGCGAGGGGCCAATTGGCCCCTCGCTGCGTTTGTGATAACAGGAAATTAATCGACTTAGCTCCCCTGGGCTGCTTTGGAAACGTCGTTCCATTCGTGCCACGTAGCGAGCCGTTCCTGATACTTAGGTTCAACCAGTTGCAGCCCGACCGAGCCGAGGAATAACCGCAGCGGTGGTTTTTCAGCGTCAACTACTTTCAGGATGGCGTCGGCCGTCGCATCCGGATCGCCGGGCTTGCTTTTCTTGCGATTTTCCTGAATCTGATTGCGCAGGTTGTCGTAGGCGGCAATGGGCTCGCTGTGTTTGGCCGAACTACCGCTCCAGTCAGTCGAGTAGCCGCCCGGTTCGATCAGCGTGACGTTGATGCCAAACTGCGCTACTTCCTGCGACAGTGATTCGCACAGGCCTTCAACGCCCCATTTCGACGCGTGGTAGATGCTGAAAATCGGGAACGTCGTGACGCCACCGATGCTCGATACCTGCATAATATGACCGCTGCCCTGCTGACGCATGATCGGCAATACGGCCTGAATAATCCAGATGGAACCAAACAGGTTGGTTTCAATCTGTTTGCGGACTTCGTCTTCGCTTAGCTCTTCGAAGAACCCAAACTGCCCGTAACCCGCGTTGCTGATAAGTACGTCGATACGGCCAAACGTGTCGTGGGCTTTCTGAACAGCGTCGAAATTAGCCTGCCGGTCGTCGACGTCGAGCGCGAGGGGTAGCAGGCTATCGCCGTAGATGTCGGCGAGGTCTTTTAAACTATCGATGTCGCGGGCGGTAGCCGCTACCTTGTCGCCCCGTTTGAGAGCCGCTTCGGCCCAGACGCGACCAAAGCCGCGCGAGGTGCCGGTGATGAACCATACTTTCATGGTTATTAGCTGATTGGTTAGTTCGTTACGTCGTTGTTCGACTGTATCGATACAAACTAATTTTGGCTGGTTTTGTGTACGGAGTGGCCGACTGTCTTTCTACCGCTTACGAACTAGTTTACATGCTTTTTCGGGCAGCTATTGATAATCAGCGGCCAAGCACGCAGATTTGAATTCACGTAACTTTTATTCGTCTATGAAATTCATGACCACGTTGGTCGCGCTACTAATCTCGATTGCTGTGAGTACGGCACAGACGCGGGAGATCTATACCAATCCCAACTTCAAAACGCTGGCTAAAGACCACAAAGTGCTGGCCGTACTGCCATTCAAAACGACGCTGCAACTGCGGCCCAAAGAGGTCGAGAAAAACGGTGGACCGGCGGGGGTAGCAGCCCTGGAAAAACGCGAGGGACTCGATGTACAGAACGCCGTACATTCCTATTTTCTGAAACGCAAAGAAAGTAAGGACCTGACCGTCGATGTGCAGGATCTGGCCCGCACCAATGCCCTGCTGGAACGGAACGCTGTCACGTACGAAACGCTCTCCAGCTTTACCCCCGAAGAACTGGCGAAGATTCTGGGCGTCGACGGGGTGATTTCCGGCACGTTTGAAACGACGCAGCCCATGTCGAATGGAGCGGCCATCGCCATGTCGTTTGCTGTTGGTTTCTCCGGCCCGACCAATACGGGCAAAACGACCATCAGCATCAACGATGGCAAAACGGGGGAACTGCTCTGGAAATACGATAAAACACTGTCGCGCGGGTTTGGCAGCAACACCGGATCGATCATCACGACCATTATGCGCAAAGCGTCACGGCAACTGCCCTACGACAAAGACTTTCGGGATTAAGTAACCCGACGACTAACAAAAAGGCCCGGCAATGATTGCCGGGCCTTTTTGTTAGTCGTCGGGTTACGGTTCACGGTATTCGGTTCACGGTGATAGCCGCCTGAGGGCCGTAAACTATAAACCGTAAACCGAATCTTACACTTCCGCTGATTCGCGGGTGACGGGCTTGCTTTTCTTACCCGAAATCCGGGTCCAGGCGCGATTGGCTGCGTTGAAGCCGTTTTCAAACGTCAGATATACCGTCGGTACCAGCACCAGCGTCAGCAGCAGCGAACTGATAAGGCCGCCGATGATGACCCACGCCAGTCCGTTTTTCGATTCTGACCCGTCGCCCGTTGCCAGTGCCATCGGCAGCAGACCGATTGCCATAGCGATCGTAGTCATCAGGATCGGACGAATCCGCTCGCGACCCGCTTCGATCAGCGCTTCGACGGTGCCTTTGCCTTCTTCCTTCTGCGCATTGGCAAAGTCGACCAGCAGAATAGCGTTTTTCGCGACCAGACCGATCAGCATAATCATACCAAGCATTACGAAGAACGAGATCGACTCGCGGGCCAGTGCCAGCGCCAGGAAGGCACCGATTACAGCCATCGGAATCGAGAACAGGACGACGAACGGGCGGAAATACGAGTTGTACAGCGCAACCATCAGCAGGTATACAAACGTGATGGCCAGCCCCAGGGCAATACCCAGACTGCCGAAGGCATCGGCCTGCCGCTCCAGATCGCCTTTGAGCGCGTAGGTGACCCCACCCGGCAATTGCGTTTTCTTCAGAATGGCATCGATCTCCGTACCAACCGTACCGACCGGACGGCCGACGACGTTGGCGTTGACCGACAACGACCCGACCCGGTTGTACCGCGACAGCTGCGTTGCGCCGGTGCCCAGTGTCAGGTCGGCCAGTTGGCTTACTTCGATCAGATTACCCTGCGCATCAGGAACGGTCAGGTTACCCACATCGTCCTTGTTCTGCCGGTTGAACTGATTGAGTTCGACACGGATGTCGTAGTCGCGATTGCCGACCCGGTACTTGCTGTCGGTATTACCCGAAAAAGCCGTTTGCAGCGTGGCACCGACGCTCGCGACGGATACACCATACTGCGCCATTTTCCGGCGGTCCAGATTCACTTTCAATTCTGGCTTCGGATCATCGACCGAGAGTTCAACGTCTGTCGTACCGCTGACCGAGACCACCACTTTCTTCACGATAGCCGCCGATGCTTCCAGTTCCTGCTGGGTGTTTCCCTGCAACAGAATCTGAATCGGTGTCGCGTTGGCACCACCCGTAATACCGACCGGAGCCGACTTCACGTTCAGACCGGGAATCTTCATAATCCTGGCTTTCTGCTCGGCCGCAAACGTTTCAATCGATACCGGTCGCTGATCTTTCGGCACAATCGTTACCGTAATCTCGGCTTTGTGGTACGGCGTCGACCCCAGGCCACCGCCCTGCGACGAACTGGAATACCCGACGTTGGAGTTGACCTTCGTCACGTACTTGGTGCTCATCAACTCTTTCTCGATGGTCTGGCAAATCCGGTTGGTTTCGGCCAGGCTGTTAAACGGTTCTCCTTCGACCTGAATAATGAATTCGCCCTGGTCGCTTTGTGGGAAGAACGTGGTACCGATAAAGCCGCCCCCTACCAGCCCGATCGAACCGATAAACAGGACAATAGCGGCCAGATAAACCCAGCGCTTGTGGAACAGACCCCACTGCAACAACCGGGCGTACCCATCTTTAAGCGAATCGAACTGCCGCTCGAACCCTTTCAGGAATCGCTTGCCCAGACCCGGCCCGTTGAGGTCGGTTTCTTTGGCGAAACGCGACGCCAGCAGGGGCGTGATGGTAAACGATACGATCAGCGACATCAGCGTCGAGAATACCACTACCAGCGAGAACTCGCGGATGATGTTGGCAATCAGGCCTTGCACGAACACCAGCGGCAGAAACACCACCACGTCGACCATCGTAATCGCGACGGCCGTAAAGCCAATTTCGTTCCGACCGTCGAGCGATGCCTGCCGACGATTTTTGCCCATTTCGAGGTGTCGGTAGATGTTTTCGAGGACCACAATCGAGTCATCGACCAGAATACCCACGACCAGCGAGAGCGCCATCAGCGTCATCAGGTTCAGCGTAAAGCCCAGCAGATACATCGGCACGAACACCGAAATAATCGACGCCGGTACCGACACCATCACGATGAAGGCATTGCGCAGGCTGTGCAAAAACAGCATCATCACGAGCGCCACCAGCACAACGGCAAACTCAAGGTCGAAGATTACCCCTTCGGCGGAGGCCAGCGTATAGGTCGAGGAGTCGCTGGTCACTTCGAATTTCAGACCGACGTTGGCGTACTGCTTCTCGATGGTGCCCAGAATGGCCCGCACCCGCTGACTAATTTCAACGGCGTTGGCATCGGTCTGTTTCTGGATCGTTACACCGACCGATTCGCGGCCGTTAATGCGGTTGATGGTCGTGGCGTCGGCCACACCGTCGGTAACGGTTGCTACGTCGCTCAGTAGGATCTTGGTGCCGTCGGGTGCCGTTTTCAGGGCCGCGTTGCGAATCTGATCGACGTTGGTGAACTTACCCGACAGCCGGATCGCGTATTGCGCCCGGTCGGTTTCGATCTTACCGGTGGGGTAATCGAGGTTGGCCGAGTTGATGGCCTGCGACACCTGCGCGACCGACAGGTTGAAATTCTTCAGCTTGTTGGGGTCGATACCGATGCGGATTTCACGCTCGCGGCCACCCGTCAGTGTCACCTGCCCCACACCGTCTACTTTGGTCAGCTGTGTCCTGATCTGGTCATCGACGAGGTCGTAAAGCTTCGTTGGTTCCAGGTTGGCCCGCACCCCCATCCGTAGTACGGGCAGATCGTCGGTCGAGAATTTAAGCAGCGTCGGCGAATTGACTTCGTCGGGCAACTGCGACAGAACGGCGTTGATCTTCCGCTGTGCATCTTCCAGTGCCTGATTGGGGTCGGCACTGGCGTTGAGTTCGACCTGAATAGTCGATAAGCCTTCCTGACTGGTCGAGCTGATGTTTTTCAGGTTTTCGATCGACGATACGGCATCTTCGAGTTTGCGCGTCACGGAGTTTTCCACCTCCCCGGCCGCTGCGCCCGGGTACGTCGTCAGAATCGTCACGACGGACGCATCGAACTTGGGCAGTAGGGTGTAGTTCAGACTCTTGTATGAGATGAACCCCAGCAGCCCCAGCACTGTAAAGGCCACCACCACCAGCGTCGGGCGTTTAATGGCAATTTCTGTTACTGACATGTTAGTTTGTAGTTTGTGGTTTGTTGTTCGGAGTTGACCCCACCCCAACCCCTCCCCGTGAGGGAGGGGCTTAAAATACTCTCGAGGCAAAGCCCGGCAGCGGCCGACCGTCTCCCTCACGGGGAGGGGTTGGGGTGGGGTTCTACAAACTACTAACCTGTTTTGCGTTGCTGACCGTTACTTTCACGCCATTGCTGAGGTTGAGCTGACCGTTGACCACGATGGGTTCACCCTGCCGCAGCCCATCGAGTACCTGATACTGATCGCCGTTGTCGTAGCCCAGTTTCACCCGACGCAGCCGGGCGACGTCGTTCTGCACGACATAAACGCTGGCGCTGTCGGCTCCGCCAACCAATGCCCGCCGTGGGATAAACAGGCCGTTGATGCCCTGCTTGAACGTAAAGCTGGCGTTGGCCAGTGTGCCGGCTTTCAGCTGGTTTTTGGCGTTGTTGTTGAGGTATACTTCCACTGGATAGTTGTGCAGCGCGTCGCCTTTGGGGCTGATGTAATGCACGGCACCCGTGAAAACGACGCCCGGAAATGCCTGCGCCGTTACGCTGGCCTGATCGCCGGTCTTTAGCTGATACACAGCCTGTTCCGGTACATTGACAACCAGTTTCAGTTGACTCAGGTTGATGACCGACGCCAGCACCGCACCGACGGCCACGTATTCGCCGTTCTCCACTTTCTTGTCGTAGACATAACCGCTGATGGGAGCCACCACTGCGCCGTTGCCCAGTACCCGCTTCTGTTGCTTTTCGCTAATCAGCGTGTTGTTGTACTGATCTTTCAGCTTCTGGTAGGCTTCCTGCGTTACGGCCCCACCCTGGTATAAGCGCTCGTATCGCTCCATCTCGCGTTTGGCATTGTCGACGGCGGTCTGGCTGTTTTGCAGGACAATGCCCTGCACCTCATCCTGAATGTAGCCGACGCGCTGCCCTTTACCGACCTGCGTACCCAGCACCAGGTTGAAGCCGGTTAGTTTACCCCGCGTTTCGGCGATGATGTTGCCCTCGTTGCGGGCTTCGACCGTACCCAGTAACGATAGTTTCTGGTCGAGTTTTTCAAACGTCACGGGCTGTATTTCCACAACGGGCGTAGTCTGAAACACAACTTTCGGCGTCTTGGCATCGTCGATCACTTTTTTGTTGTCGATGAGCCGGAAGGCAATCAGCCCGATCAGCGCAACGACACCGAGTACTATAAGGATTCGTTTCATGAGTAGCTTAACTTATTTTTTGGTAACGTAGTCGATAATGGTCCCCTGCGCGTCTTCGTAGTCGAGCCGCGACTGATACAGGCTGATGAGTTTATTGGCAAGGTTATTCTGGGCCGTTGTCAGGGCGTCTTTCGCGTCGATCAGCGTAACCGACGTGGCGATGCCTTCCTTGTATTCCAGCTCGGTTACGGTCAGAATCCGCTGGGCCAGTTTGATGTTGTCGCGCTCGCGCTGGATATCCGTGACCAGATTCTGATAGCTCACCTGCGCATTGCTCAGGCTTAGTTGTGCCGATTCGCGGGTCAGGATCTGCTGAAGTCGTAACGTTTCGAGCGTCAGCCGGTTTTCCTGGTCCCGATATTTGCGCTGATTCCCGTCGAAGGGAGTCCAGCTAAAGGTCAGGCCGATGGCACTGCTCTGGAACCAGGGTAGTCCTCCCTGGAAGAAGTTAAAATCCTGCCGCTGCGCGTTGGTGCCCAGCGTACCATACAGTCCGAGCGACGGGAAATAGCCCCGGTTGTTCGACTGCCGGTTGAGGTCGGCCAGTTGAATGTTCAGCAACAGTTGCCGGAAATCGGGTCGTCTTTCAAAAAAACGATCCTCAGCGTTGGTCAGTTCGGCCACCTGCAAATCATTTTCGATCTGTAATTGCTGTAATTGCAGGGGTTCGCTGATGGGCATACCCATCTGAAATTTCAGCTGGTTGATCGCCTGACCGTAGTTTCGGTTGGCCTGTTCCAGCTGCGATTGGAGGTTGTTGCGGTTCAACTGAATCCGGCCGAAGTCGATTTCGCGCGTCGTCCCATTTTTAAGCCGGACGATTTCCTGTTGCAGCAGCGTATCCGACGAGTTCAGGTCACGCGTTGTCAGCCGTCGTTGCAGGTCGATTACCAGCGTCCGATAGTACGCCTGAGCTACGTTGTAAGCCTGGGTCTGTTCTGCCTGAAGCGTAACTACCGACTGTAACTGCGTCTGCACTTTTGCAGCTTTCAGCGCCAGTCCCAGTGAGGGATCGAATAATTTCTGGTCGACCCGACCGGTCAGCGATGCGTTATACTGCGTACCGAATTTCAGTCGTATATATTCGTCAGTAGAAGTCCCACCAGCTGCTGGTGCTGTACCCGTACCGGCAGTTGTACTGGCCGGGGCACCGAAACCAGCCGCTGGAATAAGCGTGACCGGGATAATGACGTTGTCGACGAGTGAACCCGATACGCCTACCTGGGGCAGGTTGCGGCCGATGACCTGCCTGACCTGCACCGTCGATACCTGCTCGTTGACGCGGGCAATCTTGATATTGGGGTTGTTGGCCCGGGCGTACTCGACGCACTGCGCCAGCGACAAACCGTCGGTGGGTGGGGCTAGCTGTGCGCTGACCGGCGGAATGAGCAGGGCCGACAACAGGCACGAAAGAATACTCCTTTTCATGTGTATGGTGGTTGTACTGGTCTGATTTATAGATTATTGAGCGAGTGTAAGAATCGGCGGATGGCGCGCTCATACAAACCGGTCGTGTCCTGAAACATGGCGGCCATGGCGGAATCATTCATGGCTTTCAAATGGCGTTCGGCTTTGTCCGGTTTAACGTTGGTAATCAGATTGATATAGCCAAGCATCAGGCAAAACCAGTTGAAAATGATTTCAGGCGTACTGTCGGCTGGCACACCCAGTTGCTGAAACAGCGTTTCCATTCGGGAACGGGCTTCCTGCATATCGTCGCGCATTTGTTCGCGCTGCTGGGCCATCCGGTCGGGGTTGTGCATCAGGCTGAACACTTCAGGCTGAGTGGTTGCGAACTTCCATTGGGTCATCGAGAGCTGAACCAGTTTCTCTTCTGCCGTCAGGTCCTGCACCATTACACTGTCGAAAGCCAGCTTAATTTCTTCGTGCCCCTGCCGGGCGATGCTCAGCAGGACATCGTCTTTGTTCTCAAAATGCTCATACACGATGGGGGCGGTGTATTCAATGGCATCCGCCAGACTGCGGATCGTTACCGCATTCCAGTCTTTGTCCCGGGCAATCTGCCGGGCCGCGTCCAGAATGCGTTGGCGTATCTCCGCTTTTTGTCGGACTCTACGTTCGGTGGTACTCATTCATCTAACCTGTTTCAAAAAACCTAACAAAGATAGATTTTATAAGTTTCGTCTAATTCATAAAAAATTTTCTTTGTGATGAGCGGTCTGCTTAACTGACGAAGGGCCAGCCCCACAGCGTAGTCGGACTGGCCCTTCGTCGGGTTGAACGAAAAAATTAATTGACGCAGCTAGTGGATGAATTTCGACTTAGCTAACTAACTATCAGACCCTTAACACGATATTTTTTATCATCCCGACGGCAGGAGAGATCTTCGGCTATTGGTTAATTCTTCTAGTTATCAAAGATCCCTCCTGCCGTCGGGATGATAAAAATTATAGGCAAAGGCCCGGAGGATCATTTATTATCCACCTTATTTAGTCGAAAAGTGCAATATTTAGTGAACGTCGCAGGCCGGATCGAGCCATTCCTGACCGGGGTCGATGGGGGCTCCATCCGGTGGCGTCATCGTGGCAGGCGTTGTGATCTGGTCGGGATCATCGAGATACCGGCCAATGGCCCAGCGCAGATACGTGTACGGCCCTGATTTTAGCGCGAAACGCTGGTTGAGGTCAGTCAGTGCCGTATGGACGGCCGCTTTGACGCTACCGTCCGTTTCTTTGTTGCCCGCCAGCCGGATCAGCGCATCGACATATAGCCGCTCATTCTGTTGATTGATTGCCTGTAAGTAGCCTGAACCACCGTTACCCAGCGCCTGAATCTGTTTGCTAAGGGCGGTCAACATCGCGTCGAGTCCCATCAGTTTAGGGTCGAGGGCATGCTGCCGTACCAGTCGGGCGCACCGGTCGGGATTCAGTAGCATCCGATAAGTCATGCCCGCAGCTGCTTCGGCGGGAGCCAGCGCGTCGAAGGCCAGTCCCGTATGCCGTTTGAAAACTTCCCGCTGATTAGGGTTGAATCGGAAAGGGCGCGGGGGCAGCAGTTTCAGCACCGCATCGGGTATCGCCAGCACCGACGGGGTCAGCGTACCGAGTAAGGCATCGAGGGCGCGCTGCTGGTCGGCAGCCGGTACGGGGGCCATCACTGGCTGGCCGTCGCCCCGCAAGGCGTTGGTGTACGTTTGGCCAGCCACCACCTTGGCCGCTGCCTCGACCTGATACCGGTGAAACATATACATTGGCACGAGCACTTCTTCCAGCGTCGCCATCGGTGTTCCGACCGGAATTTTTTTCTCGCTGAAGTTGCTCAGGGCTACACGCCGGACATCCATCACCCGCTCGAGTTCAGTGACGGCGTTGGCTCCGTTGTCCCACAGGTGGGTCGCCGGATGGACCGAGCCTTCGGGCCGGGCATCCTGATCGGTCAGGAAGCTAAGCCCCGTTTTGTGCATATCGTTGACCAGCTTGTCGAGTTGCTGTTTCTCGTTTGTACCAGCCGGGAACTGTTCGTAGCCATAGCGAATACTCCATTTGTCGTAGGCTCCGATCCCCACAGCGTACGCATCCGATATATCGATGGCGTTGCCTTTCACGGTCGCCACCATCGTTGGGTAGTCCATGACCGATGCCCGGCCAAATGGGGTGCCGCCCTGCGTACTGGCGATATAGTTGTGGGGCAGGCCGAGTGTATGGCCTACCTCGTGCGCTGCCAGTTGCCGCAGCCGCGCCAGCGACATCGTCATCATGGGGTCGTTGGCGGCTTTCTGCGTAGTATCGGTACCGAAACTGCCTACCAGCCCCTGCGCGATCAGGTAATCCTGCCGTACCCGCAGTGAACCAAGGGTTACTTTGCCTTTGATGATCTCGCCCGTGCGCGGGTCGATGATGCTGGCTCCGTAACTCCAGCCCCGCGTTGAGCGGTGTACCCACTGCACCAGGTTGTACCGCACGTCCATCGGGTCGGCATCGGGCGGGAGCAACTTCACCTGAAACGCGTTTTTGTAGCCAGCCGCGTCAAACGCCTGATTCCACCAGGCTGTACCTTCCAGCAGGGCCGAGCGAATGGGTTCGGGCGTACCGGGGTCGATATAATATACGATGGGCTTGACGGCTTCGCTGACAGCCGCCGTGGGGTCTTTCTTCTCCAGCCGGTGCCGCGAAATGTACCGTTTCATAATCGGCTGGCTAACGGGTGTCGCATAATCGAAAAACTCGATGCCACCGTAGCCGATGCGCGGGTCGAACAGGCGGGGTTTGTAGTTGGCATCGGGCAACTGCACAAACGAATGGTGCTGGTGCATCGTCACGGCTGCGGGCGTCGGTACGACCTCGCGCAGGTACGGCCCTGCCTGATCGCCGGTGAGGGTAATGATCGTCTCGAACTCGGTATTCTGCGGAAACGATTTCGACTGGGGCAGGTACATGGCCGAACGGGTCGCGTCGAAGCGGTACGTACCCTGTTTGGTGCGGGCGATGTCCTGCGCAGCACCGACGGCGTCCTGCACCAGAAAAGGCGTCAGATCGACCAGTACCCGGCCGTTCCCTTCTTCGGCTACAACCTCAAATCCGGCGTGTACCGACTGCGCAAACGACTGCTCGACGGCCCGGCGTTCGAGCGGGTCGTTGCTCAGGGCGCGGTAGGCGTAGTTGGGCTCGATCATCAGCACTTTGTTGCCGCTGCGCTGAAACTTCACGATATGTTCCTGCCCCAGCCGGCCCCGATCGAGGCCAATATCATTGGAACCGATGCCCTGCGCCAGCGTGGGATAGTACAGCAACTCCGTATCGAACTTGTCGATTTCGAGCCAGATTTTCCCCTTCCGGGCATCCCAGTAAAAGGTCAGGAAACCGGGGTTCCGCTCCATACCCGTTGTAAAGGTGCCGATTGTCGGCAGCGATGCCGGTGGGGTCGACTGCGCCAGCAGTGAACAAAAACTGAGCAATGACAGACCCAGTACAAGTAAAGGACGATGCATGCGATACGGTTAGTTGACGAATCCACAAGATACATCGAAAACAGAACGCGCCGTCGTTATTACCACCGTTTAAGCCGTGAAAATGGCCTTTTGAGTGATTAGTGCTAAAGATTTATAGAGTTGGTAGTGTAAGTGACGGCCCGATTTATCAACGTCTTATGTGTGACTACTGCCGTACTTATTTGTTTTTACCCCACGTAACTAACCCAATGAATCAAGTCACACGAATCCGTTTCCGGCCCTGGCTATTTCTGCTGTTGGCACTGCCGATATCTGTATTGGCTCAGCCAGCCAGAAGCCTTACCCAGGCCGTTCATTTTTTGAAATTGGCGGGCACGCTGCGCGCCGTCGACAAGTCCGAAGAGTCTATTAAGTTGATCGGCAGAGCGTTACCTGTTCTGCGTGCGCAAAGTCCATACTGGTCGGCAGTGGCCTACGAGGTGCTGGGGCTAGCCTACAACGATATTCATAAGCCCGACGATGCGGTGCAGTGCCTGGAAATTGCCCGGTCGCGCTACGGTAAACTTAAGTACGTAGCCAGTGGCTGGGCTGTCAATGAGGTCGTACGCGACATCGCCGGCAAAAACCTCTACGCCGGTATTCAGCTGGGAGTCGACGGGGTGCGGGTTGCGATCATCAAAACGCGCTATGAGAGCGATTTCTACGAGAAAGACATTCAGTCGAGTTTCTACATACCGAACGGCGAACCGGTGGCCGACGCGTCGGCCCGTCTGCCGATGACCCGCAATGCGCTGGCACTGGGGCTCGACTCGATCCGGCGGTATAACATACCCAACGAACGTGTTTTTATCGTATTCAGTAACGGCCTGCGTGAACGGTACAGTTCGTCGCCCGATGGGAGGCTATTGCTGGAAAAGCAACTGGCGCAGCTCATACCCGATAACAGCGTGCGAATCGATACGACGCTGACGGCCCGGCGGGAGGCCGAGCTGTTCACCATCGGGGCCGTACCGCGCAAGAGCTGGGCCACGACCTCGGCTTTGAACATCGGTGTCGACGCTACTACCGCCGGTTACATTGACCAGGCGAATCCAATAGCACCCCGGCAATTCTACGGGACAACGTTCAGCACGGGTATCAACACGCTGGTTGAGCGGGTGACCGAACAAAAGATGACCGGTATGGTGGCGTTTCGCCGGGAAGCCGACAAGCTGGTGCAGTCGATCCGGGATAGTACACTCGTGCCGTGGCTACGGCAGGCACCGCCGGGTCTGCGTACGCGCCGGGTCGTGGCCGTTGGGGGCGAAGCTGTCAATGCGCTCGTTGCCTGCCTGCACCCCGAAAAAGCGGGTTCGACTGCCGTACCGATTACAACGTCTGATGTCAGTCGGTTTCGGCAATTGGCCCTGACCAACTACGCGCAACTGCTACAGCCTGATCTATCGGCGATCGCTGACCCGGCCCTGAAAATGAAAGTCGACCAGCAGCTGCGCACAATCCGGGAAACGATGAATGAACGGCAGATGGTGGCGGCTTCGCTGTGGCTCGATGCCGTTGTGAAAGCGTATACAGTCGAATACGGTGTGCGTCAGTTCGTCTTTATCCGCGATGCCAATATTGGCTGGGTAACGGGTAAATTCCTCGAAGCGATTAACTACGAATACGAGTCGACGATTGCTAAAGGCGAATTTTATACGCGATAATTAGTACAATTCGTAGTTACTATATTCACATTAAGTAAATTTTGACGCTGTTTCAGTTTACTTATTATTAAAATTACGTATTTATATCGATTAGGAGTGTATAAATTACATCAATAGTAAATCCGGATATTCTTCTTTTCCGTAAGTTTATGTAACGTACAAAACGGTACAGATATAAGCGATTAAGGAAATGATCTGGACACTGCACAAAGCCGTCGCCGTAAACACTGTCAACATTATCTTCTCGACAGTATTCATGTCTGATTCTGCCGAGAAAATTAAACGGTATCGGACAAGGCTGAACCGACTGTCCCGGATCGTGAACCGGGTGCAGGGCGCGCAGTCACTGCATCCGAGCCTGCTGGCTAGTGAATACGGGTCTATAAATGATTACCTCAAAGCGCACCTGTCAACCGACGACTATCGCTACTTCATTGGTTTACAGCCCACCGTAACACCTACTTATGTGCTTGTTGCCAAAACAGCCTAGATCAACTAAGTATGCTATTGAAAATACATTAGATTATTTTCTGTTATCCCGACGCAGGAGGGATCTTCGGTAAAAGCAAGAAGGTGGCCAGCTACCGAAGATCCCTCCTGCGTCGGGATGACAGAAAATCAGGTTTATAATCTAACCTATTTGGAATGATGCACTTATTCTGAGTAGATAACAGAACGACCGGCTGGCCAGCCGGTCGTTCTGTCGTTTATGCAGTAGTTGCGCTAGTGAGTTACTTCCCCAGATGCTCGTTCAGGTAATTGGTGTATTGCTGGTGAAGCAGTACGAAACTAGCCGTGTTGTATGAAACCCGGTGTGTGCCCGGCGGGTAAATGCGCAGATCGGCATCTTTACCCGCGTCTTCTAGGGCTTTCATCAGCTGAAACGTGTTCCGGACGTGGACGTTTTCATCCATTGTTGAGTGAGCCACAAACAGCTTCCCCGCCAGATTTTTCGCGTACGTCGTCACGGCGCTGGCCTTGTATTTCTCCTCGTTTTCGGGCAGCAGGCCCATGTATCGCTCCGTGTAAATGCTATCGTATAGCCGCCAGTCGGTGACGGGTGCGCCGACGAGCGACACGCGGAACACGCCGGGGTGGGTGAGCATGGTGTAGCTGCTCATGTAGCCGCCGTACGAGTGCCCCCGAATCGCCATGCGCTGCTCGTCGATCCAGGGCTGTTTGGCCAGATACGCTGCTGTTTCGGCAAAATCCAGACTTTCGTACTTGCCCAGCTGCTCGTAGACGATCTTCTCAAAGTCGCGCCCGTAACCGCCTGACCCCCGATTGTTGACGCCCACGATCACGTAACCCGCCTGCGCCAGCCACTGATGCCAGCCCGCCGTATTGAATTCGTTGTAAACCGACTGCGCCCCCGGCCCGCCGTAGATGTCGAGCATAACGGGATATTTCTTTGTCGGGTCGAAATCGATGGGGCGGATAATCGAGATGTCGATTTTCTGTCCGTCGCTGGTGGTAAAGCTGGTCAGTTCTTTCGGTGCGTAGACGTGGCTGTTGACATACTGCTTCACTTCCTCATTGGTTTCCAGTGTTTTAATCAGCTTGCCCGATACAGTATGCAGTTCGACCTGCCGGGGTGTCTGCACATTGGAGTACTGATCGATGAAATACTGACCATTGGGCGAAAAATCGACGGTATGCTTACCCGGTACGGTCGTCAGCCGACGCTTGTTCTTACCATCGATATCGATCGCGAATAGTTGCCGTTCGGTGGGCGAAGCTTCGGTGGAGGTGAAATAGACCTTGCGCGTTTTCGGATCGATATAGTGTACGTAGGTTACTTCCCATTTCCCGCTCGTGACTGGGTTCAACAGTTTACCCGAATAGTCGTAGCGGTACAGATGGGCAAACCCGTCGCGGTCCGATACCCAGTAGTATTCCTGCACCCCCGCCGGAAAGTACAGCAGATGGTTGATATTGGCGAAGAAGTCGAACACGTCGACCCATTTGGCTGCCGTTTCTTCCATAATCTGCCGGGCAGCACCGGTACGGCCATTGGCCATGAACAGCCGCAGGTGGTTCTGCTTGCGGTTCAGGTGAACCAGGGCGAGCTGTCCTTCCTGCGAGGTCCAGTAAATGCGGGGAATGTAGCCGTCGCCCAGGTCGACGTTCATCCACTGTTTTTTCTGACCCGCCAGTTCGATCACGCCGATCCGGACGGTCGGGTTTTTGTCGCCGACGCGGGGGTAGGGGAGCGAATCGTAGGTTTCGTCGAACCCGGTATAGTCGGTCAGGCGGTAGATGGGTACCTGTCGCTCGTCGGACTGCCAGAAGGCGATAAACTTGCTGTCGGGCGACCAGTACCACGCTTGTGCCAGCCCGAATTCTTCTTCGTAGGCCCAGCCGAACCGACCGTTGTAAAAGGCAGGTTTAGCGTCGCTGGTCAGGCGGGTTTCCTGTTGGGTGGCAAAATCGAACGTATACAGATCACCACCGCGCTCGTAACCAACCTTACGGCCGTCGGGAGCCAGTTCTGCCGTCTGCGCATCTTTGGCGACCAGTTTCAGGCTTTTATCGGCTACCGAGTAAACATAGTAGTCGGAAATGCCTGAGCGCCGGTATACGGGTCGAAAGTTGGTTTGAAAGAGGATGTTTTTCGAGTCTTTCGACCACCGAAACTCCTCGTAGGTAAATGGTTGGTTGGTGCCCGGGAAGCGCAGTTGACTACCGTCGAAAATCAGGCTTTCGGTCTGATCTTGTGGCGACAGAGCTTTGATCGTGTTGTTGTCGGCGATGTACGAGAACCGGTTTCCCCCGTCGATCCAGTTGACGTTGCGTGGCCCCGACGAGCCGTTGAGCTGACCGCTGGCAAACAGGGCCTGTTGCAGGTTGGTATACCGTTGTTTACCCGACGTGGTCGACTGAGCCGTAGCGACCTGAATGGTCAGCGTTAAAACGCCCAGCAGCCAGCCAATAGAAGTACGATAGTTCATTTGATGATCTGAGTGAATTGAATCATCAAAACTACGAAATACAAAGAGCGAAAGACTGAAAGAGCGGCCATCCGGCACCATCGCTCTTTCACTCTCTCAGTCTTTCGCTCTTTATTACTTCCCCAGCAACGCTACGATCTCGGCGTTCTCCTGCATTCGGGCGTGGTCGAGGGCGGTGTAGCCCCGGCCGTCGTGCAGACTGGTATCGGCTTTTTGCTCCAGCAGGTACCGGACAATATCAGCCTGACCGAACGTGCTGGCAAAGATCAGGGCAGTAGCCCCATTGAGGTTTGGCTGGTTGATGGCCGCCTTATGCGTCAGCAGTAGTTTAACCATCGGCAGGTAGCCGCGAAAACAGGCACCCATCAGCGCGGTGTTGCCTGATCCGTCGGCACTGTTTGGCGACGCACCGGCACCCAGCAGGTAAGCTGCGGCTTCGGGCTGGTTGTTGTACACGGCCAGAACCAGGGGCGTAAACCCACGGGCATCCGTCGTGTCGAGGTTGGCGTGGGCATCGTGCGCCTGTTTGAGAACGGTCAGATTACCGCTGCGTGCCGCCGAAAACAGGTCCTGCTGCGCGCTGGCGCTGCCCATGCTGGCTAGCAGCAACAGGCTAAAAAACAAAGCTTTCATCGGTAGTTGTTGATTAAAATGAAAAAGTCCGTAGCCAGTCCCAGCCGTGGGCCAGACCAGCTACGGATCTATCACAGGTTAAGTAGTGCTTACTTACTGGCCAGCAGCGATTCGATTTCCTGACGGCTCATGTTCAGCGCAGCCGCCAGCCGCTTGCCGTAATCGGCGTCGGCCTGGTAGAAGTGGCTGACCATCTTGGCAACCACCTTCCGGTTGCGAACAGCCGACAGGTCGCCCACCAGATTCTTGATCAGGTTGGTTTTCTCCTGCTCCGAATACGACCGGTAGAGTTCACCCGCCTGCCGGAAATCGTCGGGTTTGGTAATGCGGGCCTGCGTGGTCGACGCGTTGGCGAAGGTCGATACCGAATAATCGTACTTCGCGTTGTCGGTCAGCGTACCGGCTGATTCCGACGGCTCGTAATTGACGTTCGAGTTCTTCACCCGGTTGCTGAGCGCTCCGTCCTGGTTGTTGCTCGACACGGTGACTTTGGCCGCGTTGACGGGCAGTTGCTGGAAGTTGCTGCCGATGCGGTACCGCTGCGTATCGAAGTACGAGAACAACCGGCCCTGCAACAGTTTGTCTTCCGACGGTTCGATGCCGGGCACCAGCGTTCCCGGTGCAAACGCCGATTGCTCGACCTCCTGAAAGAAGTTATCAGGAATGCGGTTGAGCGTCATCTTGCCCACCAGTTTCAGCGGAGCCACCGACTCCGGCCATACTTTCGTCGGGTCGACGGGGTTAACATCGAGTTTGTCGAAATCAGCCTTTTTCATCGTTTGCACGTACAGTTCCCACGACGGGAAGTTACCCTTGCGGATGTTGTCGTACAGGTCGGTCGTTGCGTGCTGAAAGTCGCGGCCCTGCACGACCGATGCTTCTTCGGCCGTCAGATTTCTCACGCCCTGCATCGATTTCCAGCTGTATTTCACGTACGTCACCTCGTTCTTCGCGTTGATCCACTTGAACGCGTGAACGCCCGATCCGTTCATTTCGCGGTAGCTGGCGGGTGTACCGTAATCGGAATATACCCACGTCAGCATGTGCGTCGATTCGGGGATGTGCGACAGGAAATCGAACACCCGGTTGGCGTCCTGTCTGTTGGTAATCGGCGACGGTTTGAAGCTGTGGACCATGTCGGGGAACTTCATCGCATCGCGGATAAAGAACACCGGCAGGTTGTTGCCGACCAGGTCGTAATTACCTTCTTCCGTGTAAAATTTGGTGGCAAATCCACGTGGGTCGCGCAGCGTTTCGGGTGAACCGACGCTGTGTACGACCGTCGAAAAACGAACGAAAACGGGTGTCTTTTTGCCGGGTTGCGAAAACAGCGCAGCTTTGGTCAGGCCCGACATATCGGCCGCACTGACGAACTCACCGTAGGCTCCGGTGCCCCGCGCATGAACGACACGCTCCGGAATGCGCTCCCGGTCGAAAGCCGCCAGTTTCTCGATCAGGTGAATGTCTTCCAGTAGTACCTGCCCGTCGGTACCGATGGTTTTGGAATGCTGATTGTCGCCAACCGGTGCGCCCGTGTTGGTGGTAAGTTGTTTTTGCTGAGCCAGCGCCAGCGTTGAAAGCAGCAGGAAGCCACCTGTCACGATTTTAAACATACAAGTACGGTGATGAATGTGACACAGCCAATCAAAATGGATTGGCTGGCACAAAGCTAAGCCGGGCGGAGGGGGCGGGTCAAAGCGATTTTTTTTATAGCCGTATAGAGTGGGGCTATCAGTATAAAGAGCGAAAGAGTGAATGAGTGAAAGAGCGATGGTGCCGAATGGTCGCTCACTCAATCACTCAATCATTCGATCACTCAATCAGTCAACCACTTTCCCCGTCCGAGTCGATTCGTAGATCGCCTGGAACAGAGCGACGACCCGGCGACCATCTTCGCCGGTGACGAGTGGGGGGCGGTTGTCGCGGATGGCGTCGCGGAAGTCGGCGATTTGCAGGCCGAAGAAATAACTCGTCGCGTCGATCTGATTGAAAAAGGCGGTGTCTTCCGCGATGAATTCGGCCAACTGAGATTCCTGTCCGGGGATGGTCCAGAGATCGTTTACGGGCGGTTCGGCAATACTCGACCGTCCGGCGATGAACATGGCCCCGCCGTCGGTTTGCACACCGATCGATGCCCCGCTGTTGCCGTGAACGTGTACCTTGCCGTACAGCCCCGGCTGTTGACTGTTACTGACGATGATGTTGCCCAGCGTTCCGTTTTTGAAACGCACAATCGCCACCGCCGTATCGTCGACCTCTATGTACGGGTGATTGATGTTCTGCCAGATACCGTAGACCGACTCGACCTCACCCATGTACCAAAGTAGCAGGTCGAGCTGATGCGGGGCCTGATTGACCAGCACACCCCCCCCTTCACCGGCCCAGGACCCCCGCCAAGGATCGCTTCGGTAGTATGCTTCGTCGCGCCAGCCGTACATCTGCACCACGCCCAGTGCGGGTTTGCCAATTTCACCCGCGTCGATCGCCTGCCGGATGCGCTGACAGGGCGCATAAAACCGACGCTGACTGATAACACCCAGGTGCCGGTCGTTGCGCCGGGCAGTCTCCAGCATGGCGTCGCAGTCGTCCACCGATGCCGCCAGTGGCTTTTCGACCAGTACGTGCGCGCCTGCATCCAGAGCCGCCACGGTCGGGTCGCGGTGGGCGGGGTGGGGGGTACAGACCAGACACAAATCGACCTGCGCCCGGCTGACCATCTCGGCAATGTCGGTGTAAAAGGGAATGCCGTAGACCTGCGCGAACTCAGACGCTTTATCGGCGTTACGACCGTAGACCGCTACCAGTTCGGTGTCGGGTGTTTGCAGAACGCCCTTTGCGTGGAGGTGGGCTACTTTACCGGGGCCGATAATGGCAATACGAAGCGGAGCGGGCATATCAATGTTCATCAAAGAATCGGTCGAAGCCGCGTTGCCGCAATCCGGCTTTCAATACGTCGTCGCGTGTCCAGAGTTCGCCGTTTAGTTCAAGGGTTAAGGCAATGTAAGCGGTATCGTTTTCGTCAACGCCTTTACAAAGATGATACGCTTCAAAGAAATTCTCCAGACTTATCAACTCTTCATTGAAGAAGTGAATTTTCTGAACAACCTGATTCAAATAGCTGAGCACTTCCTCTTCAGTTGCTCTTGATCGCTCTACAATGCGTTGTCTGTGTTTAAAGAGTTCTACGAGCAGATAATTTGGCGTGTAAAAACTGAATGGGCTATCGAGTATTCTGCGACGGGTCAATGATGTTTTGGTGTGAATGGCAGCAAACAGAATGTTGTGATCAATAATTATCTTTCTCACTATCATTCACCAATAAAACGCTGTTTATTCTGTTGCCACCAATTCGCATTGATTTCTTTTCCCAACTCTAGGATGGAATCGTCGAAGTCAATCTTCTGAGCAAGTTGTTCCAGTTGAAGCCGTTCCAGCAAATCAATCATGAAATCGCTACTCACCGCGTTTTTGTCGATACTGATAACGTATCGGTCTGGCTGGTTCTGAATGTTAATAGCGTTCATACTTTTTTTTACAAGATACAAAAAACGTTTTTGCCATTGGTGGTGTCGAATCCCTGAACTGGCAACACCAAAGATAATCATGGTTTCAATACCACTTTTATCAGCCCTTTCTCTTTGGCGTACAGGCGCTTGAACCAGTCGGCACCGGCGGCCAGCGGGACTTCGGCACTGAGGATGGCTTCGACGTTGATCCGGCCCGATGAAATCAGCGACAGGGCCGCTTCGTATTCGCCGTTGATGGCGCATGACCCCTGCAATCGCAGCTGCCGCGTTACGATGGCCTGCAACGGCACCTCGACAGTCGGAGCCAGATTGCCCACCAGCGTTACCGTCGCGCCTTTCCGTACGCAGTCGATGGCGGTTTTAACGGTTGGTCCCGCACCGACGACTTCAAACGATACGTCGGCTCCGCGCCCACTGGTCAGGTCCTGCACCTGTTTCGGCACGTCGGCGGAGCGGGCGTTGATAGTGTGGGTGGCACCGAGCGTTTGGGCCAGCGCCAGCCGGTCGTCGTCGAGGTCGATGGCTATGATAGGGGAGCAGCCCGCCAGTTTCAGGGCCTGAATAACAAACAGCCCGATCATGCCCGCGCCAACGACCACCGCCGATTCATTGACCTGAACGGGCGTCAGACTCAGCGCGTGCAGGGCGACCGCCACCGGTTCTACCAGGGCCGCCTGCGTAAAGCTGACGTTGTCGGGAACGGCGTAGAGGATATGCTGTGGTACGGTTACAAACTCCGCAAACGCGCCCTGCCGCCTGAAATCGGGGGTCGATACGCCCACGACTTCGCGGCCGTCGCTGAGGTTATACTGTCCACGTCGGCTGTACCAGTCATCGAGGGCGTAGACCGTCGAATCAAACGTAACCCGGTCGCCGACAGCCCAGTCGGTGACGTCGCTGCCCACGTCGGTAATAATGCCCGATGCTTCGTGGCCCATCACGATTGGCGGGATGCGTCGGCCGGTGCTGCCATCCATACCGTGTACGTCGGAGCCGCAGATGCCAACGGCCTGTACCCGCACCAGCACTTCGTTTGCTTTGGGCGTCGGCTGGGTAAGGTCCTGTAGTTCGAAGTGATTGTATTCAGTCAGAACGAGTGCTTTCATAAGAGTAGCCCAGACCTCCAGGTCTGGTAGCCGTTAGGCTAACGTTTACGGGCAGCAGCTTTTTTAGCCTGACGGCCACCAGACCTGGAGGTCTGGGCTACACCGGTTTTTGGTAGATACGAACAAAAGCAGCGGGGGGTACCTGTTCATACTCATTCGCCAGCAGATGTGGGTTGATTTCGTAGCTGATCACTTCGTCAACCGTGTCCGGAATGTCGCCGAAGAGGGCGGAGGTGGCTGTGCTGGTAAATTTTTTTCGTACCCAGATCAGCCGTTGATCGGGTTCCTTACCCCACCCCCGATTGTCGCCCAGTACGAGTTGAATCCGGTCCCAGTCGTTAAAAAAGTACTCCTGCAGGAGCGGAATAATCCGGTCGCGGAAGGCAGTGCACAGGTCGGCGTGGGTCGAGACGTTGAGCAGGTACGCGTGGCCCAGCTGATGGTCGCGGTCGAGCAGGTATTCGATGCGTTCGTTGATCGTTCGCAGCAGTTGCGCCAGGTCGACACCCTCTACCACCGGCAGCACCGATGGGTCGGGGCGGAGTTCACGAAACGAAAACCGTCGACGCAGCGCAATGTCGAGCAGCGCAATGGACCGGTCGGTGGTGTTCATCGTACCAACCACGTATAGGTTGGCCGGTACGCCGAACCGTTCCTGCGAGTAGGGGAGCGTCAGCGAGAGTTCGTGCTCCGCTCCCAGTCGTTTGTCGGCTTCGAGCAGCGTAATCAGTTCACCGAACACACTGGCGATGTTGGCCCGGTTGATCTCATCGATCAATAAAAAATGAACCGGTGCCTGCGCCAGTTTGCGCTGCCGGTTCTCGGGCGAATCGTTGAGGCAGTCGGCCAGTGTAGCATAACCGGCCAATTGCACCGCCGACAGCGAGGCTTTGTAAAAAATACCCTTCCTGACTTTATAGCTGACCTGACTGCCCATCACTTCCGGCCGGATTCCCTCGACAAACTCTTCGTACCCATAGGCCGGGTGGAACGTAATCAGGCTGGCCCGGCCGTCGCGGAGGTAGGGTTGCAGCGCATGGGTTTTGCCCGTACCGGGTGGGCCGTACAGAATCAGGTTCTGCGGCTGATCGTCGGGCACGTTGCGGGTGGGCGTTTCGTAGTCGGCACCGGGTTCTTCGACGACATGTCCGTTCAGATGACGTTCGGCCAGTGTGGGGTCATCGGCCAGCCGGATCAGTTCGCTTAGGAAGGCTTCGTCTTCGGCTGCCCGGTACACATCGGGATTATGCCGGGCCGAGTGGGGGCCGCGCTTGCCCGTTTCGACCAGTTCGGGCAGGCAGTCGAGCCAGCACTGCTGCACGGTTGGCTGATAGAGCAGGTGCGCGCTCGACTGACCAATGACAGCCGCAACATAGCCTGACTTTTCGCTGACATTGCTGAAGTCGATCTCGGGAAAATCAGTGAGCTGGTCCTGCGCGGATTTCTTGATTGTCAGCCAGAATTCGGGTTCGCCCCGGTGCGGTTTGACCAGCCGCAACGCCCAGAAAAAGTTGACGTTGGCCGTGATGGCTTTCTGATCCTTGCGAATGGTAAACGCCAGCCGACTGTCGCCGTTGGGCAGGTTGACGACGTCGATCAGTTCTTTCAGCAACCCAAAAAAACGCCGGACGGCTTCGGGATGGCCGATGTCGCGGATGCGTTCGATGAGCAACTGTTGTGGGGTATCGATTAACACAGGTAATGGGTCTGCAAACGAAATCAGGGTACAGTCTATACCGAAAATACCCGCGCTTGCCGTCAGCGAAGCTACAACTTAATTCGGTAGCGTCCCCACCAGCGTGACAATGCTTCGGGCCGGAATAGTCAGTGTGCCGACTGGTTTTGGAATCACAGAACGGGCCAGATTCGTTGTGGCCGAAGTCGTGTACATGGCCAGGTTTGTGAGCTGGCCCGACGCTAGTGTCGGCGTTATCACCTGGGCATCGTTGCCGGTATTGATGATGACGGTAACCAGTTTTCGGTCCGTATTCTGGTACGCCGAAACCAGCAGGTTGACAGTAGTTTGCGGCAGCGTTACGCCAACCCGCACCGCACCGGGGCGGATAAAGCGGCTGTAATTGCCCAGTGCCCAGAGCATTTTCGAGGGCTGATAGGCACCGTCGGTTTTGTTTTTGTCGATGTAAATTAACCCGTCTTTGTAGTCGTACGGGCTGATCGCCAGCCACCAGTGCCAGGCCGACGCGCTGGCGTTGACCAGATCGTTGTGAATCACGCTGGCGACGTACACCGCCGGGCCGATGTCCAGCCCTTTGCCGGAGCCATTGATTTCCCCGTCGTTGTCGCCCAGAATGCAGTATTCCGACATCCAATAGCCCAGATCGCCAATACCGTCCAATGCTTTACGCACCCGTTGGCGCGTTTCGGCCGCTTTCGCGTAGGGTGAAGTCGTGAAATAACTGTGGGCCGACACCGCGCGGACCAGCGTAGGCAGGTCGCCGACGTAATCGGGCGAAGCCTTGTCGAAGAACGCCTGAATCTGCTGCCCTTGTCCCGGCTTCTTATTGTCGCCAACTAAGAAGTCGAGTTGCCCCGCTTCGGCAATACTGATTTTGGCTGGTAACCGACTGGCCTGTAGTTGCTTGCTGAGCGACCGGGTGATGCCCGCGATCTGACTGTTGTAGAACGGGGTGCCTTCCTGTCCGCCATCGCTCCAGTCCCACTGCGGTTCGTTTACCGGGCTGATGTAGTTGACCGTAGCGCCGGTCTTCGTGCCGATACCTGTAGCGACGTCGGTCAGAAAGCGGGCGAACTGATCGTAGCGGTCGGGGGCCAGATTCGGGACTTTGTTGGTGGCGAAGCCTTTGCCGTTGATCGTGTACTGCACCGGCGGACTGTTGGTAAATGCCAGAAAGTTGGCAACGCCCCGTTGTTTAGCCGCCTGCAAAAACCATAGCTGCCCGGCCTGTTTGTTCCAGTCGTAGGTGCTGTCGGGGTTGAGAAACGACTCCGCGCGTCGCCATTCGTCGCGTATGCCACTGTTGTCGCCCTGTTCGGCGGTACCGGCCCCGATGTTGAACCGCCACATCGACAAGCCGATGCCGATGGGTTGCCCATCGGTCAGTGTGTCGCGGCTGAACAGGAGGTCAGCGATGGCGTTTCGTTTGGCGTCGGGCCATCGACCAACAAACTGACACGACCACGCATCGGACGCGCCAAAGTGGTCGATCCGCTGGAATGTCTGTGTTGGGTTGATGACAAGGGTAACGGGCGCTTGCGGCTGCCCCCGGCAACCGGCCCCCGTGGCTAAAAAGTAGCTGCCAATAAACAGGCCGATACAGCGGGTAAACACAGGGGAAAAGCGATGCATAGCGGGAGAGAGGAAGCCCGTAAAATTCCGTCGTAAAGCGGTCGGTATCAATCAGGCTGGACCTATATTTGTTTGATACGCAAAACAACTATGCACACAATTCTACTCCGCTGTTTTAGCCTGCTCACTGCGGGTATGCTTATCGGTTCGGGCTGCCGCCACGACGATCCGGCGGCTACCGATACCTGCCGGTTGAGCACCGTAACCGACCAACTCGTGGAAACCAGCGGCAAACTGACCGACGAAACCAGCTGGTCGTTTACCTACGGCACGTCGGGTGTAAGCACCATCTCGACCCGAACCGCCAGCCAGAGCGCGACGTTTGGCGTTGACCTGAGTGATAACCTGCCTACCCGTCTGACCAACGGGCAGGATGTTATCACGATGGGTTACGGGGTCAGTTCGTTGCCGGTTAGTGCCACGTTCAGCCGGGGTGGAGTGACACAGGCAACGTATTCGCTGGAGTACGGCGCTGCGAGTACACTGACGCGTATTGTGGAAACCCGGCTGGTACTCCCCGTCAACTCCCTGACCCGCCAGCGCGATTACTCGTTCACGTACGACGCGTCGGGAAATCTGACCACGGAGCGTGATGTTTTCACCCTGCGGGACGGGCTGGTGCTGGCGCAGGAAGAAGTGTTTACATTCGATACCAGACCATCGCCCTACGTCCGGTTTGCCTACCGCCCCCTGCTGACGGTAGCCGCCCTGGCGATGAACGTCGAGTCGGTACCGGGACGATTCTGGCAGCAGTTGGCCATGACGTCGTTGCAATCCTACAACCTGACCAGCAGCGGCACTCGGGCCGACATGCGGGAAAACAGCACCTACACGTTGACCTACGACGCCGACAACAAACTAACGACCCGTGAGCAGATGGCCCTGCTCTACCAGTCCAGCGTCCCAACCCCCATCACGAAAAAGAACCGCCAGACGTTCGGGTATTTGTGCGAGTAGAGACGCAAAATATTGCGTCTCAGCCCTTGGATGGCGTTGCTGCCGCGTGCTGAGACGCAATATTTTGCGTCTCTACTTTACACTCACCGGTGAGCCGTCGCGGATTTCTTCGGTGGCGTCGGTGATGAGCTTGTCGCCTTCGGTGAGTGAGCCGAAAATTTCTACTTTTTCGTCGGCTTCCAGTCCGCGTTTGATGGGCACCCACTCGGCTTTCTGCCCCTTCACCCGAATTACAAATACGCCCGTCGACGCGTTGACGATGGCTGATTTCGGTACGATGAGCGCGTTGTTGCTCGTCGGCACCGGTACGTTTACCTCGGCAACCATGCCCGGCAGCAGCTTCCGGTCATTGTTCTGCACATCGACTTCGACGCGTTCGGACCGAAGCTTCTTGTCGAGCGCGCCGGCTTGCCGTTTCACCTGTCCATTGAAGGTACGATCAGGAAACGCGCGGACGCTGAACGTGATCGGGTCGCCCTGATCGACGTAGCCGGTGTAGGCTTCCGGTACCGAAATCACCAGACGCAGCCGTCGCTGTTCGGTTAGCACGAACAGCGGAAATTCTGAGCCTTTGCCCGCCGGCCCGATGTAAGCCCCAGTGCTGGCATTCCGGGCACTGATGATGCCGTCGAACGGGGCGCGGATTTGTAGGTACTGGCGTAAATCAGCTACTTCGCGGTAGGCTGATTTGGCGGCTGCCAGTTGCGCAATGTCTGCGTTTTGCCGGGCCATCGCCTGATCGATGTCGTTTTTCGATACGGCACCGGGCAGGTTCTTTGCTGCATCGGCTACCCGCGCATAGTTGGCCCGGCTGGCAATAGACAGCGCTTCCTGCGCTTTTAGCTTCGATTCGGCCGATGCCAGCTGTGCATTGAGTTCGGGGGCTTCGGCCTGCGCCAGCAATTGCCCCTGCCGGACCTCCGTGCCGACGTCGGCGTTCAGCGTTTTGATGTAGCCCGTTACGCGGGCGTAGATGTCAACGTCACGGTAGGCGACCAGCTCACCCGGTACGTGCAGGGCCGACGACAGTTTGCCGCGTTGCAGCGCAAACGTTTCCACCGTTGCTGCCGTGGATTCGGCCGGGCCTTCGGCGGTTTTGGCTTCGTCGGCTTTCTTTTCTTCTTCCTTTCCTGCGGACGAGTGGCAGCCGGATAACGAACTAAGTAGAATAAAACTGCCTGCTGCCAGCAGACTAGACCATGTCTTTTTGGGTAGCCGATTCATACGTTGCGGGAATGTAAAACTTACTGTTTTTGTCTTCGGGGTCGAGCGATACGGATTCGGTCGTCGTTTTTTCCTGTACCCAGGCAAACGCCAGCGGCAGGATAAACAAGGCGGCAAAGGTAGACGCAATCAGGCCACCAATGACGGCCCGGCCCAGCGGAGCCGACTGCGAGCCGCCTTCACCCAGCCCCGACGCCATCGGAATCATGCCGACAACCATTGCCACGCTGGTCATCAGAATCGGGCGGAGTCGCACTGAAGCCGATTCGCGGGCCGCCTGTAGGGCGTTGCCGCTTTTCAGGCGAAGTTCTTCGGCGTTGGTCACCAGCAGTACAGCGTTGGAAATCGATACGCCGACCGACATAATCATACCCATGTACGATTGCAGGTTGAGCGTCGAACCCGTCAGCATCAGCAGGGCCAGCGACCCGACGAGCACTGCCGGTACCGTACACAGTACGACAAGCGACACCTTGAACGACTGGAAATTGGCCGCCAGCATCAGGAAAATAACGACAATGGCAACGATCAGACCGGTTTGCAGGCTGCTGAGCGTGTCGATCAGTACTTCGCTCAATCCCTGTAGCTTCACCGTCAGGCCGCGGGGTAGTTCGCCAAGCGAGTTGATGGCGTTCTGTACGTCGTGCGCGGCCGTTCCCAGATCAATGTCGTTGAGGTTGGCCGTGACCGACATCATCGGTACCGCGCCCAGGTTGTCATTTTCGCCGTAAGTGGTGCCTTTTTGAATGGTGGCCACGTCACCCAGGACCGGGCGGTTGCTGTTGGGTGTTACCGGAATCTCGCTCAAATCATTGATACTGCTCATCCGATTTTCCGGAACCTGCACCTGTACGCTGTAACTCTGCCCTGATTTGGGATCGATCCAGACGCTTTTTTCGGTGTAGCGCGACGAAGACGTCGACGCAATCAGTGAGCGCGAGATGGCGGATACGTCGGTGCCCAACTGGGCTACCCGTGTCCGGTCGATGTTAACGTCGATAGTCGGGTATTTGGTCGACTGACCAAGCTGCACGTCGCGCAGGTACGGTATATTCTTTAGTTTGGCGATGACCTTGTTGGCGTACTCCTCGTTCTGCTTTTTGTTTTTGCCCACCAGCCTCACTTCAATCGGCGTGGGCGATCCCTGACTCAGAATCTTGTCGGTTAGTTCGATCGGCTCGAACGACATCTTCACGTCGGGCAGGACCTTCGCCATTTTCGCCCGAAACTCGTCTTTCAACGCATCCAGATCAACGTCGTAGTCTTCCTTCAGGCTGACCTGCAAGACGCCCTCCTGCGGCCCGGCCATGAACAGGTAGATCGGGCTGGTCGAGAACTGCGCCCCGTGCATCCCGACCATTGCCGACGTAATATCGATGTTTTCTTTCCCGACGATACCGTTCAGCACATCGAGGGCTTTGAGCATGGTCGTTTCGGTTTTTTCTAGCCGGGTTCCGTCTGCCGAGCGCAGCCGAACCTGAAACTGCCCGGCATTACCCTTCGGCAGTACGTCGCGCCCGATTAGCGAAATCAGCAGCCCTGCCAGTGCCAGCGCCCCCACCACGTATACCAGTACGATGGGTCGGCGGTAGGGAAGCGACCGGTTGATCGATCGGATAAATCGCGCTCTGACCCGTTCGAACAAGCCGATTTTACCATCGCCGTCGAAGTCTTTCTGGTGCGCCAGCCGTTGTTTCTGATCCAGAATCTCGTCGTCTGTGTTGCGCCCCGTCATGGTCATCATCCCGTTTTTTTCGGTGATATGACCATTCGCATAGCCATTGCCGTTAATCGGTTTTCCGGTCAGGGTCGACACCGGTGCGTGACCATTCGATGCGTGGTCGTGCCCCTTCATCATCCAGTTGGCCAGCACCGGAACCAGCGTCTGCGCCATCACGTACGACGTAATCATCGAGAAGCCGATAGCCAGCGCCAGCGGCAGAAACAGCGCACCCGGAATGCCCGACATGGTAAAGGCGGGGGCAAACACGGCCAGGATACACAGCAGAATCAGCAGTTTCGAGAAGGCGATTTCCTTACAGGCGT
>Ga0160428_1000816_pt1 | contig 29256 bp, 20 predicted proteins | sample SolpanmetagenomM_FD_108198 | JGI IMG/M metagenome (GOLD analysis project Ga0160428, IMG submission 108198) | Solar panel surface microbial communities from Lawrence Berkeley National Laboratory, California, USA - M | ecosystem: Engineered > Built environment > Solar panel > Unclassified ... | reverse complement strand
GACGTCTGAATCCACCAGAACTGACAGAAACCGGTCACGAAGTCACTAGAGGCATGGCTACAGACGCCATCCCTACACATGCCAGATCGCCAACAGATTCATCGATACGGCTGTCTCCCGAACCTCGCTTCCTTCTCTTACGACATTGGAGTCTTTACGACAGTATGCTGCACTCGCCATACTTATCAGCAAAACTGCACTTATGGAGTGATGCAGGTCGAAAACGATTAGCAAAACTGTTAGCAAAGATGGGCGTCAGCCTCGTGCAATGCAAGCAAAGTTATACACATATGGATATGGATCTGAAGAAAGACCTTCGACAGAAGCTTCTGACAGTAGCGCCAATGTACGCTCTTGATGGACTAGTCCCACCGCCTTCCAGCTCCCATGGCGGCCACGACAAGGAGGGATGGGGCTTCGTGCGATGTTGGGGCTGGAAGGCATGTCTCAGCGCTGCAGATGTGGCAGTCATCATCGGTGCCATGCTCGAGGTTGGGACACATGTTCCAGGCACGTTTCAGTCAGGTAACGGGCAACTGCCCACTCCACGTCACTCACCTTCTGCAAGCAATGCCAGCTCGGCGGAAGAGGTCACTGCTACTGAAGAGGCACTGGAACGATTTTATAGTGCCTACGATGCCCTCCTTGCACCTACAGCACTAATGCACAACATACCTCTTGCACAATCGCTACATCGTGCGATTCTCCGCACTGGCACGTCTCTATTACAAAAGCGCCAACTGAGAAATCTCCGAGCTTTTCGAATGGCTCTTGTCAAGGAAGGACCCGACGTGGCACTTTTCACCAACCCTGGAGCGTTGATGAAGCTGGCATTGTGGGTGGGTGAAGCTGTGAAAGAGGTTGACAAGGACGATAGAAAGAGCAAGAAGAAAACCAGAGGTGGTATGCCTCTCGTGCTCGGCTGCATCAACGACGCAAGAGGAGTGTATGTCGTAGCTGGTCTGGGTGGCGGTGGTGGTGCGGTTGGCAAGAGCAAGGAGGAACGACAACAGAAAGAGAAGAAGCGAAAAGAGAAAGAGCAGCTCAGGACACAAAAGAGGGAAGAAAAGCAGGCTGCGAAGCGACAAGCAAGGGTGAACAATGGCGAAGATGAGGAAGACGAGGAGGAAGAAATCGAGACCGAGGATGAATCGGAAGCATCCTCTGGTTCCGACGCTTCAGACGATGAGTCTGATAATGAGGAGACGAGTGGACGAGCTTTGAGCAGGAACAGATTTGGTAATGCATTTCAAGAAGTAGTGGAAGAGACGAGCGCGAGGGTAAGGTTGGATAGTTTTGAGCATTGCGTGGTTGAGGTGAAGAAGGAAGACTTGAGCGGGTTCTTGGAGAGCTTGAGCATGAAAGCTGTGGTAGGATAGGTTCACAATGGCGTCGGCTTTACATTATGACGTTCTTGTTCTAGTTTATATTGATATGGCATACTTCGATCACCCCTGACTATACAAAAGCTATGAAGACCTAGAACATTGAACATTGGCTAGCTTCATAAGGTATGTGGCTAGTGCCGTGCCTGATGATCCATAATACAAGATAGCCGGCTTCATCCCATTTTCAGAATGCCATCTTTAACCATGATTGAAAATGAGCCTTCATGCTTGCGCTTTACGAAGAGTGTAATGTCAAGGGCCTCGATTGTCTCGGTCGACAGATGAGACGAAGCAATCGGGGTATCATGCACAACACATCGCGATACTGGTCGGACGTGAGGCGTGAGGCCGGGCGACACGAATGACGATACGAAAGGCGTCAGGGGATACTAAGCGAGCTGAGCGCGGCTCGAGCGGCTACCTCGGTGATAGATCTGCGCACGATCTTGCTTCTGTCACAATCTCCAAACACGTTCCGACTCATACCATCGAGGGCATACACAGCTAAACTCGCTGAAACAAACAACAAACAAAATCCTTTTTCAGACTGTCAGGCGACTGAGGCTCAAACAAAGCCTTCGACGCCACAGATCGCTGCTGCTCCGGTATCTTGGCATCTTGCGTCAACTGTCAACAATTGCAATCAGGCGACAGTCACAGAAAAATCAACAATACCGACGCCTTTGTCTCAACATCCAAGCATGGCTGCCAACTTCAACGCCGAAACGAGCAAGCCAGCGGGCGCACCTCGAACCAGCAGCTACGCCGAATCGCTAAGCTCTCTCAGAGGCAGCCTCCGTTCAGCCTCTCCAGCAGCAAGTTTGCAATCCAGTACGGGGAATTCTACGTCTGGCGCCGATTCAGACCAATATGGCGTCGAGGGCGGGGCTACAGATCAAAGCTTTGTGCCTGCTGCCAACATGGAAGATCTCGCGGGACGCCTCTTCGGCATCGACCACCTAAAGCTCATCCTACAGAGCCCGATATACTTCCCTCGCTTCCAGAACTTCCTCGCGCGGTACCGTCCGAATCTAGCGCAATCACTAAAGCGATACCTTGATGTTCAAAAAGCGCTTTCCGCCACCAAATATGCAAATGCTGTTGCAGAGTCTTTGTGGCCAGGGCTGGTGGCAGCAACGACAGATGAAGAATTCGAACGAAAACTAGACACCACATTCACACAACTCATTCAAGAAGCACTTCCAGGATTCGTAACACATCGCATGACACAGTTAGTGACGGAAATATTGGTCAAAGAGATAACTGGACAAGCTGTACCAATGATGAACAACCTCGTGAACGGGCTTGCAGAAGTATACTGTCTGACTGATCCGCGGATTCCGGACAATCCAATTATCTACGCCAGTCCTCAATTCTTTGCTGCTACTGGATATGACAACAAGGCTGTTATTGGAAAGAATTGTCGCTTTTTGCAAGGCAAGAAGACATCGAAAGCCTCGGTGGACAGGCTGATCGATGCGCTTGGTGAGGGACAAGAGATTTGCGAGAGTATCCTAAACTACCGCAAGGACGGCACTCCTTTCATCAATCTACTGCTTATTGCGCCATTGCACGATACAGATGGCAAGGTGCGATATTTCCTTGGTGCGCAAGTTGATATCAACGGACTGGTCGAGGACGGAAGGGGCATGGACAGCTTTGCAGCATTGTTGACAAAAGACAGAAGCCTTTCGCTTGCGGGTGGACATGCGAAAGGTGAGACACCGATAGGAGCGATTGCTGAGTTAGGACGATACCTGAACGACCACGAGAGAAACGTGATACAAAGTACAGGTGGAGACCCTAGCAACATAACACAAGGTCGGCCGAACGGCCATCTCACGGCATTCACACGCAAGGTATTCGGATTGAACGACGCAGAGGATGCTGAGTTGTGGGGAGGACCTAACTTTGGTCCAGATGGGAGAATGCCTGGTGTTTTCCAAAATGTAAGTTTGATGATTGTCTCGCTCGCCGGGCATATTGTATCACGAGTTTCACTGCGTCAGTACTAACAAAGTCATACTAGTATGTACTTGTTCGCCCATACCCGTCACTTCGCGTCATCTATACAGCTCCCAGCATGCGCGGCGCCAACCTAATAGATACACGTTTCCTCAGCTGGATCAGAGGCCCATCGCATGTCCGCGCGAACATCAAATATGCACTATCTTTTGGTGAATCGTTCACAGCCAAGGTATCGTGGCTATGTGGTCCCAATGCTTCTGACATTGCTGCTGCGGAGGCAAGCGCTCAGACTCCAGGTGAGAAAATGGGCCGTCTGGCTGGAACGATGGGCAAGGAGTCGACGAGACCGTTGTGGTTACATTGTACGCCGTTGGTTGGTGAGGCGAATCGAGTTGGGTTGTGGATGGTTGTTCTGATAAAGAGTGAGGGGATCACAGGAGCGATAGGCGATTTGAGCTTGGCCGGAAGTTGAAGAGCTAGTCATCTCGGAAATCAAGTCTGAATAGCACGTTTCCGATATCTGGATCTTGGTTGGGCCTTCCGACATCGACTAAGCAGCATCTTCGGTCTAAGGCATAGCTGGATGTCGGCCTTAGCATTTCGGTAGAATCCAGGTTCTCCTACATGCCCTGAACTCCTGGATGCTGAGTGTAAGTTGGGAGTGCAAGGCGTAGGTGAGAATGGATCAGGACCCCCAATATTCCTCACCGTACAGAAGATAGTGGAAAGCCAGATGGCTGGGTCCGTTCCAGATGCCTCCCGTGAGACGATCCGGCTGGTCATAGCAAAAGAGCAGGTGCAGGTATGGGCTAGAGGAGAGTGAATGAGCAAGTGTAAACATAGAGTGTCTGTAAGAGATGTAGGTGTAATCATAATCAGCAAAAATAAAAGAGATAAAGACTCGATTCTGGATGACAGTTTTACAATTCAATACTTTGCCTTGCTTCCTGTTCTTTTGAGTACATCGTAAACAATCACAGGTGTCACACAAAAAACAAGACGTCCCGTGCCGAGCGAAAAAGAGATGAACTAGTACTGATCTTAGTTAGATAGAAAGGTTCATAGTACTTAGCGAAGCGGGTGTCTGGGATAGAACTATCCGAGACTAGCTTGGCAGGGCTAACCCGTTCTTTTGACCACCTCCGCGTGTCTACTTCTGTGTACAACGTAAACCATACCTCATATCAATTGTGCCGTAAAGCAAATAAGAAAGCCCAACCCATAATGGCAGAAATACTCGATCAAATCCGTGACGCCCTCGATGGCTCGATTGTACGTGAACCAATTCCTTGTAATTATTATGTCGCACCCCCAGCTTACCCTTAGCACACTATCAATAATAGCATTAATACTCACAACCCTCTTCCCAGGACTTCGAAGGCCAACGCCTCGCTGAGCAAATCACAACAAACATGCTCTCCATCATTGGCGTACGTAGACTCCTCATCTTCCCACGTTCATTACATTGATCGCATCATTTCCCATTTCCCATTTCACTACCTCTATTCCTCCCTTCTCCCCCTCCACCATCATCAATATTCTTTTTCCCCACTTAATAGACCACACAGCTCATCTCCTTCCTCCTCGGCTACATCACCCAAAACATTCAATACACGCTATGGTCTGGCCTAGCTGGAACAGCAGTCACATTTCTAGTGGTGGTACCACCATGGCCCTTTTTCAACCAGAAGCCTATCAAGTGGTTGACGACCACGCAGTCGCAGTCGCAGGGGTCAGTGGGTAAGCAGGGGCAGGTGGGCATGGGAGCTACGATGGCGGATTTGGGGGATGTGAGGGTTAGTGTGAGTTGAGCGAGGCTGGGAGAGGTTGGGAGGCTTATGAGAGGCAAGATGAACAGATGATGGGCGGTTTTCTATGGTATGTTAATGTGTAGCGATTTACGAAGTTGACGAGTATGAACATGCATCATTTCAGACACCATCAGACAGCTTGCCTGGAAAAGCCATGATTTGTTTCAACGTGTAATTTACGAGTTGACATGAAGTCAATGGTCGAGTATTTGTTGTAGCACAAAATAGCTAGCGATCAAGAACATCTCGGTCGTTGTCATAAATAGTGTGCTATCTCTTTCGTCCTCATACCAACTCTGGCTCTACCTAGCACCATTTGATGCACCCAAATCCTTAGACGCCTCGACAGTAGGTCGTATCAGTACCTGCCTTCCATATCCATGCCATAATTTCGTTTCCATGAACAACGCCGTAGATGCTTGCTTTTGCCACAAAGCCGCGCAGCAGCTGCAGTGGGTTGCAACGTCTGAACCATAGCCGCCGTACTCTATTTGCCATACTTTTGGAATTCCCAATCACGGTTGTCAAGAGGACATACTTGGCGAGTCTTCAACCAACGAGAAATGCAGTGGAAGTGGAAGGCGTGCTAGGAAATGTGTCAGAATGTGAGCTCGTTCGTAGCACAAGATACTGTGAACTAGCATTGCAGATTCCCCAAGCGACTGTGCACTCTTCTGAGACGTTTGTAGCTTGATTTGCTTGACATTCGATGCCTGGCGCGGTTCGGTCAGCAATATGCTTCAAGATATAGTAGCCTCAAATAGTACATACATAGATCCATAATGTGGTTGCGGCAAATAGCACAGTTGTCGACTACAATATCCCAAGCCCAAAGTGCTACGGCATTCCACTTGGAGACTATCAGCTTCCTGCTTGCTGTCCTTGACATATTATGACCTGCGTACCTTCTTGACTTCGAAACGCTTCTTCCCATCAACAGCAGTATCGGCGCCGGCCTTTCCACTCTTTACGGGAGCGTCCATCATCTCTACGTCCGCCATGATTTGGGTACTGGAGTGCTTCCGATGAGCTATGTGATGACAGTGTTTTGGTGAGGTAGTTGGGTGTCGTCCAAGGACGAGTAGAAGATGAGAACCGTGAGGGACAAGGCAAGGTAACTGAATCTGGTGTTCAAACGAATCGAGGGCGTTGTTCACTCCGTCTGAATGATGCAAAGGCATTTGACACGTGCAAGAAGTGGAGGGAAGCTTGAGACAATCGCGTGGTAGAATAATAGACATAGACATAACAATCGCTATTTGTTTTTCTATTCTCACCATCATCATCTTCCCGTCGACGAGGAACCCTTCCTTACTGCCATCCTTGCGCATACCCATTGTCTTAGTGCCCACAAGTACTTCTCAACCTTCGTTTCTGGTCCATGACCGCAGCTTGAACAGCACCTCGCGACTCAACCAAGTACTTTACACCAGTCAAACATACAACAGCACTATCCTGGCCACTTCTCTTCAATCTTCCTTGCCTATGGAGGCATCGTTAGCCTCCCCAGCGCCGAAACCGCGCACTCGAGGCCAGGCGAAACAACAGACAAACGGTGTTCATCAACAACCGCAGGCAGCAACACCGCAACGAGCTCCCAGACGAGCGCCGCAACAACAGACACCGTCCCACAATGTACAACATGCCGACGGTAATCATGCACGACAATCTCGCGCACCTAACACGAACAAGAAGACGTCCACAATGAATCCTGGCTTCGACAACGCTTCTCCGAGACAAGCTCCTGCCCAGATATCTACCCCAGTCAAGCAGATGGCTTATGCCGGACCTACCTTTCATGCTTCGCCAGCACCGTCGTCTCTACCAATACCCAGATTCTTCTCAAAGTCAGTGCCGAATGGCGCACCTCCCTCAACTTTACAAGCACGATTAGACGCAAGCCCATCTCGATCACCTGCATCACCCACCCCTCACTCTGGTACCACAACACCTGTTCGCAGAGAGGAGTCACCACTGGATTTACTATTCAATGCTCATCGCGCTGAGCAAGCAAAGCACAACCTAGCTAGCCCTCGCGGTTCAACACTAGCGCCAGGCCCACATGAACCATCAAGACCCGCGCAGGCCTCTGGCAGAGAGCTCTTCATGATGGAGATGGACGGCGCAGGAGAAGGGTCTGTCGCAAGATCTGCTAACAGCACACCCTTTAAGGAGCGGCTTAAAGCAGTGAAGCAAACACCTAGATCAAATGATGTGCCCGCATCTATCTCTAGTGATGAGCAGCAACGCATAGAGAAGAGTATGGCCTTGAAGAACTTGCTGAATGTGCAGACACCACCACCAGCAATCCGAGCCAGTCTAAATCTGCCAATTCATGGCAATGGGAGCGATTATGCGCGAAGTCCTGGTCCGCCAAGACCCGATCAATATGCAGCAGAACATGCAGAATATCGTCGTGTTGATCCATATCAGCAACAGCAACCACACATGATGATGCCAGATCCAAGTCAAGTTCAGGTCCGAGGCCAGCCTGATGTGAAGTCAATGGAGGCCGATCTGCGCAAGCTTCTTAAGCTTTCTTAACACTGTGAATGTAAGACTAGGAGTATATGCAATTTTGGAGATGACTCGAGCCTGGCAGAACATATACAGTCAAGCTTGTTGGTGTAACATTAGTGTAATAATATCTCTGGATGGGGGTAATAGGAACATGCTTGGAGAGCAGTCGGAATCATTTTTGGTCAGCCGAATCCACGATTTGATGTTGCGATTGGCGTGACGTTGAGCACTGAGCATCTAGTTGGCTGTGTTTCATGTTTTATGTGCTGGCTATTTGTTTGAAAGCTAAAAACCTGTTCCCCGGCGCCGCCTGACCGCCAGTAGAGAGTAGTGTGCTGTGCTGCGCTGTGCTGCGCTGTGCAGTGCAGGAGAGCAGTACTTCGTAGAACAGCAGACTAGTGACAGCATATACATACATGCGAGAGTGGCACACTTTAGCTCGACGCCACTATATTCTGAAACATGCAACATGCCCTAGTCTGGGCTTGGCGTAGATCCAGACGTTCGCTCTTTCCCCTTTATGCTAGTCATGTGTGAGCCGGCCCCCTTCGATGCCGACTACTGTAGATTGAACCAAGACACAACAAACATCTTGACGCTGTATCATCCTTCGCCGACTGTAAGACCGTGTCTCACTTGCCCGGTATCAACACCATCTACACATCAAGTCCGCAGATTATTAGAACGAGAGGTGCGACGCATCCATCAAATCACCCTCTCTCTGTTGTTCTCCTCTGCACCGGACGGACAATTTTATCGAGAACCCACTTCGACAACAGCGCGTACTATCACACATCCCATCTTCGAACTCGCCAGGCACAATAATATTCCAAACCGCTCAGTGCTAGCTGGCTGCAGGTATTGCTTGGCTATTTGACCCTCCTCTACGCCTGGTGCGATATTGAATTGGAGTCTCCGGCGCAATGGCTGCTTCGTACGTCTTTACATTCGAGGTAGTAATTGAGGACGTGCCAGACTGACACCCTCTAGGATTGCTGGAGCTGTGCGCTCCTTCTGGCACGCAATGACCTCGTACGATCGTCACGCTACACACGACTCCCCAAACCGAACTGGCCAATATCATACTACACGACATGCTCCGTTCACAGGCGTCGTGGGCAATGAGTCCAGAGTCAATCTCGCAACAACCGATACATCCGACTCGAATTCCAGCTACGCCAGGCCGGCAGGGTCCCGCAAGGACAGTACACCGTATTCACCCGGCATGAGGTCTGCCGCACAGCGCTCAAATTCACCGGATGAAGGAAGATCGCTTGCGCAGTCAGGCGATATGCAAATGCAAAACTTTAGCGATGGTCTTCCACCACCTCCACCTCCCAGTCACTCGTGGAAGCGCGTAGATCGTTGGCTGGAAGAGCACTACGAAGAACTATTCGATAATCTTGGTGAAGGATGTACTCAGAATGACATCAATGAATTAGAACACGACCTCGACTGTCAGCTGCCCATGGATGTACGTGAGTCTTTGGCAATTCACGATGGACAAGAACGTGGCGGTCTTCCTACTGGTATCATTTTTGGCTGTATGCTTCTGGATTGTGAGGAAATTGTACAAGAGTGGAACAACTGGCGTCAGGTCAACGAGAGGTATTTGACACAACAGCCCATGTACGAAGCGCAGCTACCGACCAAAGTTTTCGGCGCATCTTCGTCTTCAGCACCAGTACAGACCTCACAGCAAGCAACGAACCGAGACTGGCGCGAAGAGCTCTCTGCGAAACAAGATTCTCAGCCCGCCAATGCTATTCAAAAGGTGTACTCTCATCCAGCCTGGATCCCCATGGCACGCGATTGGGGTGGAAACTGCTTGGCTATTGATTTGGCACCGGGCACTTCAGGCCAATGGGGACAGGTTATTCTGATGGGACGTGACTACGACTGCAAATATGTCGTTGCTCGCTCATGGGGAGCATTTCTAGCTTCGATCGCCGATGATATCACTAGCAACAAAGTTTTCGTGGTCGAGGAATCTGGGGAGCTCAAGTTGCGCGAATTTCCACGCCAAGGCGTCGAGCCTGCATACTTGGATATTCTGAGGTGGAGGGCTGATCAGAAATACGGGCGGAAGCAGCCGATCAAGAGGACCATGACAGACCCTCGTCGCAATTCAGCTCTCGGAACAGGCGCTCCTCGTCAATCACCGTATGGTAACTCTACTCAAGCTGAGGGTGAGCGTGGTCGATCACCAAATCGCTTGCTATCTGAGAAGTCAGCGGGCAAACAACCGTCTGGAAACAAGAAAGCGCGACAACATGTTTCGAGCCCACTGGCTAGAGTTGCAGAAGAAGCGATTTCCGGAATCAAGGTGCACACGGAAGGGGAGACCTTGGGTGAACCGCCGGTCGATCTCATAAACACGGACTCGAACAGCCCTCTAACGCAAGATATACGAGCCAACGACTCTACAGACGCACTTGTAATACAGGAACAACCATTACTCAATGGAGCTCACGACGACAAGGAAAACAGAGCTATGAATGGAGACATTGGGCTCGGGGTGAAGAACATCAACCTTAATGGCATGCATGACACAGTCGATGAAATGAAGACGGTTGAGATTTGAAGGACTCCAGACCAATAATTCGCATTGCGCTGGGCGTTTCAGGTAATAGTAGGGAAGGTGCATGCTTAGCGGCGGCATTTGGGTTGGGGAGGTAGACTTGGTACGGCTCATCGTATGCCTTTCGTACCCATGTATGATAGAAGAAAGAAGTCATTATGAATACTTCCTTGCCATCTCCGTTCCTGCAGTATTCTTTCTCTATTAAACTGGTAAGTGATCTGTAGTCACCAGGGTAGCCGAGGAAGCTGAAACACAACCTGGGCATCACGTGACAGTCCTGGCGTTTCAAGTTTAACCAGGATTTAGATGAGTGTAGCGGTTCCTGGTTGACAACTTTACAAGCTCACCGCCCTTGCACCAGCCCTTTGTTGGCATGACTGAATGATCTAGGACGAACCGCGTTACCATACGACTTTCCCACCCCTGATCGCATAATCTTTGCGCACCCTCCATGCTGTCGCAAGAGGAAGTGAAGCAATCGACGAGTCCTCATTGAGAGGAGGAGGAGGGTAAGATGCCGCCAGCGAATCAGAAGAGGAAGCGGAACGAGCGTGAATTCTCCAACATTAACAGCTACGACGGCGCTGGTGGACGACCTTCACCACACCGACCTAACGACTTACCCCTCGCGAATCACAATAGAGGACAGTATGCACAGGCGCAGGGTCCGCAGAGCCCCCAGTATCCACAACAACAAGCTTATGGAGGACCACCCAACGGGCAAGGTGGTGGAAGAGGAGTCAGGCGTGGAGGTCGCGGAGGTCGTGCTGGAGGATATGGTGGTCAGCAAAATGGAGGAGGATATGACAGCGCAAATGCTGCATCGCGGGGAGGAAGATTTCGGGATATTAACTCAGCTACTAGCAGTAACAACAAGGGTAGCTTCAACGAAACAGATGCCGTGCCTTTAGGCCGGGCTCAAGATCAGCCAATTTTGGAGCAAGCAAGTGCACCTGCCCCTCCACCGACGCCTTCGGAGCCTCCAAAATCCACAACTGGGCCAGCTTCAAGAGTCGCGCAGGCGCCCTCGACCCCAAGAGCTCCGCCTACCCCTCAGCCAGTTGGACCGCCTAAACCCGCAGGACCTTATGACTATGAATACTTGACTGAAGAGCGCATATCGAATTGGACGAGTGTGGGAAAAGAGAACATTATAGGTGTGGCTACCGATAGCCTTCGAGATGGTGATCCAATGGTTGCTAGCACGATATTTCAGGAGCTTGTAAGAGCAGGAATAGATGGAAAGCTTGAGCTGGAAGACGCAGGCACCTGTGTACGGAACATCTTGGAAAGCGCACCAGAAGATGGATACCTCGATGGCACATCGCTGTTTTTAGACACTTTGTCCGTCCTCACAGAATCCGATTTCCAGAACTCTCGGCTACGTCTCATCATTTCTGCTACAGGTATTGCACCTGAGATTATGCGGGAACAGCTCGATGCCAGCCTACTGCAATCCATTCAGGTAGTTCGTCCGACATTCAACAAGGCCTTTATCCGTCATCAAACTGGAATCCTCTATCGACAATCCAATTACAACCTGCTGAGAGAAGAAACAGAGGGTTATTCAAAGCTACTTACAGAGCTCTTCACGACTACAAGCGACGAGCCACCTACCGCAGAGGTGGTCGAGAACGCTTTCGAGAATATCAAGGCACTTGTGGGTGCTTTCGACCTCGACGCAGGTCGTGTACTTGATGTGTTACTCGACGTCTTCGCTAGTCTGCTTGTCAAGCATTATAGGTTCTTTGTCAAACTGCTACGAGCTAGCTCCTGGTGGCCGCAGGATCAAGCTCTGGGCAACTTACCGGCCAGTAAGCCTGTATTTGCAGGTCTACCGGCATGGGCTGAGCCGGAACATTCTAGCTGGGTTGTTGAAGAGGAGGATCGCGCTCGTATGATGGACATGAAGGAGCAGAGAGACATTGAGTTCTGGCAACGAGCGCGTGAGGTTGGCATGGAAGCTTTCTTCGAACTCGGTGGCCGGAAGATCCTCTCAGACAGCAATCCCTCGGATCCGTTGACTGTTGCAAAGAGCACAGACGCGAACGAAGAAGCTCGCACAGCGGAAACACATACGTGGATGAAAGAAACCAGGACACTACCACCATCGGGCAACCCAGTTGCGGCTCAACTTCTCGGCTTCAAGCTTCGATCGTACGCATCAAGCGCGAGAGACGCCAATGATACTTTGCCAGTCAACCTGATCTATCTTTCCGCACTGCTCATCAAGATTGGATTTGTTTCACTCAGAGATCTATATTCGCATCTTTGGCCAGAGGACAGTACAATGGAAAGTGTTAAGGAGAAACAGATGAAGGAAAAAGAAGAGCGGGAACTTGCGAAACGTCCAGGCGGCGGCAAGCTCAATGCTCTAGCGAGTGCTGGTGCCTTGGCAGATGACACTGCTCCAGCACCCATGACACGAGTGCGTGGCGCTGATACACGGGCGACAACACCATCATCGAAGGTCGATAATCCAGCATCAAAAAATGGCACTCCAGCACAGACTGGTGAGAAGACAGAAGACGACGAGGAGCAATTACCCGAACCTTCCGATCAGAAGGTTCAGCTACTTCGCAGTCTGCTTTGTATTGGCGCTATACCAGAAGCTCTTTACTTGCTTGGTCGCTTCACGTGGCTACCCGATGCATTCCCAGACCTTCCAGAACATCTTCATCGAATACTTCATCATTCCCTCAGCAAGGTCTACGACCCTTGTCGGCCCCTGCACGATCGTAGCGGCCTTGGACAACCTGCTACAATCCCAGATACTAACCAGGCTGGCATACCAAAAGGCGGACTACGCTCACAAGAGGCACCTGCACCTAAAGTCCTTCGGTGGGCTCAGCTGGACAAGAACGATACAGGTGATGGGGTCGATTATAAGTTCTATTGGGATGATTGGTCGGACAATGTGCCTATTTGCCAACATGTGGACGACGTCTTTACACTGTGCGACACTTTGTTAGCTTACTCTGGTGTCAAAATTGGCACGGATCCAGCACTCATCATGAAGCTGGCGCGCATTGGAAAGAAAAGCCTGGCCGAAGATGGTTCGGAAAGCAATAAAGCTCGATGGATCCATATGTGCAAGAGCCTGCTTTGTCCTGCATTGAGTCTAACCAGAGCAAGTCCTGGACTTGTCAATGAGGTCTTCGATATCCTGAAGTGCTTCCCGACACAAACTCGATACCAGGTCTACGCCGAGTGGTTCCTGGGACAAACTTCGCGTTTGTCCGATGTGGAAAGCGCGTTCGAGCTGGTCAAGGCAGAAGCCCGGGACATCATGAAGCGTATGAGCAAGACAAACATGAAGCCGATGGCCCGTGCATTGGCAAAGATCACCTGCGCGTCGCCTGGTATAGCATTTGCTGTTGTACTCAACCAGATTGAATCGTACGAGAACTTGATCGATGTTGTCGTAGAGTGTGGCAGATATTTCACTTATCTAGGCTACGACGTGCTGAATTGGTGCGTCGTGACGACTCTGGGTCGTGCTGGTCGCAGTCGCGTAACTGCAGATGGTATCACTGCAAGTGGCTGGCTAGCCTCACTCTCCGTCTTTGCTGGGCGTGTGTTCAAACGATACAGTATTATGAGCACATTACCAATCTTACAGTATGTCCTGGAGCAGCTGCGGCAGGGCAACTTCACGGACCTTCGTGTTCTCAGAGAGCTAATTACTACAATGGCTGGCATTGCGCCAGACACTGACTTTACAGATGCTCAAGTGCAGGCCATGGCAGGCGGTGAGCTGTTACAAGCGCAGACACTACGACAACTTCAAGATAAGAGACATGAGAACAAGCCCTCTGCTCAGCGACTCACCAAAACACTGATGGGCAATGGATTGGTAGGACCGTTGCTGGTGTCGATCGCCCAACAAAGACAATTGTGTATATTCAACCCTGATCAGATGTCACTGAAGGTGATTGGCGAGAACTTTGACGACATACATATTGTCATGTCACAGTTCCTCGACATGATCCGGAACAATCTCACGATCGAGGAGTTTAATAATCTTGTGCCCGATGTTGCGACGCTCATGCAGGAATATGGTATCGCTGCCAGCGTCGCATTTACCATTCACCGCAAGAGTATTGCTCGACAAATCGAGGAATATGACATTTCCCACAAATCTACAACTACAAAGAATGGTCGGAAAACAAGCAGCTCCAAGCTCCCGCTACCGGCAGATGTTGAAATGACTGATGCCTCTGCGCCTACAAGCTTGAACGAGGCAGTTGATCTCGCCTCTGCAGCGAATGCCATTGCACAGGACACCTCCAACGGAGCAGATGGTGAAGTAGATATGAAGATTGAAGAGGTGGAAGTTGTGGAGTCGCTCATGAAGCCTGCATCTGATATACAAGAAGACCCATGGCACCCAGTACTTCGGGACATTATCAGCAACATCCAAGCCACACTATCCGAGGAGTTTACTTCCTCGATGAGCTTGCCATTCTTTATTACTTTTTGGCAGCTCTCTCTCCACGATCTGATGGCACCACACAAGAGTTACACGGACGAAGATAACCGACAGAAGGAGCGTATAGCCGCTATCAATGCGGACAGGTCAGATGTCACCGCTGTTGCTGCTAGAAAGAAAGAGCAGGAGAAGAAGACAATCGCCGAGTTTAGAAATCGTTTGGTGGAGGAAATGAAGACTCACCTTGCAAACTACTCTGAGGTTCGACTCCGACTGGAGAGCGAGAAGAAGCATTGGTTCAAGGATTTCAAAGGTCAATTCAAGAAACTTAATGATGCATTGCTTCAAGAGTGCTTTTTACCACGCCTGCTAGTGTCACCGCTCGACTCTTATTTCTCCTGGAAGATGCTCAACTTCCTACATTCATCGGGCACTCCGGAGTTTAGGACGAATCACTTCCTGGACCGTTTGCTAAGCGAAAAGATGCTCACAAATCTGATATTCCATTGCACAGCAAGAGAAGCAGAGTGCCTTGGTCGATTCTTGAGCGAAGTCTTTGGAGAGTTGAGCATTTGGCACGCGAGTAAAGCAACGTACGAGAAGCGAGCCTGGGGCACGAAGAAAGAACTACCTGGCTTTGTGATGAAGCTTCCCAAGGATGGAGAGCCTCCAAACTTGCTCGACTTCGAAGACTTTAGACGTCTCATGTACAAATGGCATACTAATCTGACACGTTCACTGCTAACATGCTTGACTAACGGAGAGTACATGCACATCAAAAACGCCATCGTTGTGCTTCGATGTGTATGTCGATACTTTCCAATTGTCAACTGGATGGGTGAAAAGCTTGATGGCGTTGTGGAACAGCTAGCCAAGGACGAGAAGGACGTCCGTCCAGATATCTGGGTGGCTTCGAGCTCTTTGCGCGGTAATCTGAAAGCACGTCAGAAAGAGTGGATGCTACCGCAAGCTTTCCACGTAAGTGCATCATCATCCGAATCTGACTTTGTCACTAACGACGCGCAGCAAGCAAAGCAGCCCAATCGTGTTGTGCCCGCTACTGGCACATCTCAACCTGGCACTCCTACGAATGGTAGAAAACCATCTGCTCTCAGTGCATCTGCGTCGGAGTTCGTGCCAACCAAGCAGTCAAGGCAAGTGCTCGCCTGCGCTACGACAAATATCGTATCCGGCTAACATAAGCATAGTGTGAATGGCATCACCCCAGTTCCAGGCGAGGTAGAGGATGGCGAAGTCGAAGACGTGCAGATGAAGGATGCAACAGCTGGTCAGGGCTCGGCGACACCTGACAAAGGCAATGCCGAGATCCAAAAAGCAAAGGCCACTCTACAACGACGCAAAAGCTCAACTCCAGCAACCACTGCACCTCACAGTCTCGGACAGAGACCAACGCCCACACCTACACCTGCTCCACAAGTAGCAGCGACTCGACCACCACGACCACAAGCAGACAGAGCATCATCGACTCGTGGCACTCCACAGCCTGTACCACAGCGACCAGACTCTCGCCGAGCTCCTTCCACTCGACAGAATGATTTGCCCAACCGACCTGACGCACAATCTCAAAGCCGTGGTCGTGATATCCAGCACAGACTATCTGATCGAGCTGAACACAAACAGCAGGTACCGCTGGCACAGGCAGGACTGGATCGACGAGCCGAGCTTCTTCAGCAGTGGCAAGGTGATCGCCACGGTGCGTCACCAAGACACGATGATGCCTCGAGACAAGGCACACCGCAGAGTAGACTCCGAGAAAACATTGCACGAGATACATACCAAGGCGCGGGAAACTTGACTAGTCGTGATAGTCATGGTAATCATGCAGACTCTCGTGATGTAACGGGTAATTCAAATTACCACAGAGACGAGCCACGAGCACCTGAGAGACCAAGTCTGAACACATCCAACTCTAGTCAACCAGCATCTCAAGTTCCGATAAATCCTGCTAGAGCTGCTCTCATACAGCAGAACGATGTTGTTACTATCAATGACCGCAGCTCAAGCAGTGCAGCTGATCATGGATTCAAGAACGAACCGTCATCTAGGGCTTCGGATCACAATACTCCTTCTGACGGTAGACGTGATTTGTATCATGACAGTGCTCGATGGGAGTCAGGACAGGCATCCGGCCGTTCACCTTATCAGAATTACAACAACGATCAACGTAACGCACCTGCTGTGCAAGCTGGGCGCTCCCGTCCTGGCTATGACTCCAGCAATGACGTGCAATCAAACTTTCGAGCACCCGATCGATCTCAAGGTCGTCCAACGCAGGAACCACCCAGAGTACCTCGTCATCAAGATATGAGCTATGGACGCCTGAATGCGGATTCCTCCAGTCCTCCGAGAATACAATCAGCCAACGACATTCCAATCAGTGCTGATAGACGTCGCAATATCGATGTCAATTCTATCCCAGTATCCACGCCTATGATAACGCGTGCACCTCCATCAGGACCTGGTGGTTATCGTCAAGATAGAGCAGTAGCTCAAGACGCAGGACTGCAGGCAAACCGCCAAAGAGAGCGAACCCCACCCTCACAGTCGTCAACAACGGCAAGGCCGACGCTGAACACTACTAGTGTAGCGCCTTTGGGTCCAAGAGCAGCGCAGGATAGGCGTCAAGACTTCAATGCCCCAATATCTCCTGCAACCACAAGAGGACCACCAACAGGTCCTGCGTCAAGCCTCAATCGTCCACAGCAGAACGTAAATCGTTTTCAGGGTAAAGATGTGAACACCCCTTTCCCTCCTCAGAATGCTGCACAACCTCAAGGAGGACGTTCTGATGTAGCGACTATCAACAACAATCACGATCAAGGGTCAAGCATCCGTGGTCGTGCATCAAGGCAAAACTCACAAGCACAACCTATATTCGGACAGGCTCCAACCTCGCAAAATCCAATCAATCAAGCTCCGCAGCCAGCAAGGCAGCCTTTGCCACCGCAAGATCATATAGTGCAAGCTGCACGTCAAGGACAAGGAATGCCAGCTCAACGGCCTCGAGATGATGCAGTACGAAATGAAAATGGTCGACCACAGGGTGACAGGCCTGTTGAGCGCAACTACGACTCTCGCGAAGGTCATTATTCCGTAGTCACTGGTGGCTGGGTTCCAAAACAAGTATCAGGACGTGACACGAGAAACAACGATATACGTGGTAATCGCGATGTCCGACAGGAGCCTGCACAACTCTCCGCACAAAATATGAATGCCAGTCGGAACCCTCGAATGCACGACTACCAATCCAACGAGCGCGATTCCCGACGAACAAGAGACCGTTCCGTAAATGACACTTCCTCGTTTGCGCCTGCACCGCCACTACAGCCCCAACAAGGCCCACCGGCTCTTTCTGGACTCAATTCGCGTCCTGTCCGAGGTGACAATGGCCCTAGAGATGGCACGGAGCGCAACCGCAGTCGTGAACGAGATTACGGCCATAACAATCGTGACCGCGATAGCAACTATCGTGATGCCCGTGATCGAGGACCTTCTGGGTCTGGTCCTGGTTCTGGTACTGGCCAGTCACAATCACTCCCGCAATCTCAGAGTCAACAGCAACAGCAGCAAGGTTTAGCAAGAATGGATCAGCCATCACAAGACGAGCTATTTCAATCCCGGACAGCCGGAGGAGGTGCTGGTCCTGGTTCAGGCTTTGGTAGGCAGGGCATTGGCGGTGGTGGAGGCGGAGGAGGACCAGGCGATTTCCGAGGAGATGGGCGTGATGGCAGGGACGGTAGGAAGAGAGGGTGGTCGAGTCAGGGCGAGCCTATGATTGAAGACAATGGAAAGAGGCCGAGAAGAGGCGGTGGCAGGTGAATGACAAAAGATAGCATGGAAAAGATACGATGAGCATTCTCAGGCGTTCAAAGAGATTGGTTGGGTAGGAAAAGCATACAGGGCATGTGTGCATGAGAAAAAGCTCCAAAACTCAGAATGTAGTGTAATAGTTAGGTTGGGCAACGAAGCATCAAGATATATCTAAGACGTCTATTTGCTGATGGTTCGCCTCGATAAGACCCCCGGAGGTGCTTAAGAAAGGGTACCTACCAGGCAGTCTTAGGATCTGGATATCTAGCCGACTTTTACTAATTGCTTAGATCTAGTTAATAGTCCTCACACTAGTTCATTGTCCTTTAGTATCAAGCTAGCTCCTAGAGGCCTGTCTATAAGATCCTGTTATTTCGGTCGACATTAGCGTCACTCTTAAGCTTATTGACTCTCTTCATACTACTGCTTTTACAGTCAAAGACTTCTATTACCGCTACGAAACTATATCCAACCACATCTTTCACTACAACAACGAGGACCAAAGTCTGAGCGTACGCAACATCCCAAGCCAACGCGTCTCCTCACAACCATCTCAATCGCTTAGCCACCAAAGAACTAATGAGCACAAAAGCAACCAAGAATCCCACAATACCGAAGAACCAGCCAAGATTTTCAGTGTCCCTCCCAGGTACAGGCACATTCATTCCAAAGAGACCACAAACCAGATTGAGCGGAATGAGAATAGTAGCAATGAAGGTGACTTTGCTCAAGGCCTCGTTGGCCTTGTTACCCTGGATGATATTGTCAACCGAAATTTGCGCCAAGTAATTTGCATGTGTGCGGGACAAGATCTTTTCAAAGTGGCCAAGATTGCTCATCATAGTGACGACGTGATCCTGGATATCGCTGAGGTACATGCCCACGTCTTGACGAGGGGCAATGCTAAATTGCTCGTTGCAGCGTTTAGCGAAGCCCTTGATGACGTCCGCTTTGCCGCCGAGAAGACGGATGAGCGACATGACTTTCTTGCGGCAGTCGCCGATTTCCTTGAGAACTTCGCGAGATTGCTCAGGACGCGCGGTGAAGATGTCGTCTTCGATGGATTCGGACTCACGTTCGACATTGCGTATGACGGGTTGGAAAGTGTCGACAATGTCATCAATTAGAGCATAACATATCCAGTCGGCACCGAGGGAAACATAATCTCTCAACTTTGACATACGCTTGCGGACATTGGATGCGTGTGGAGAAGGACAGAAGGTAAAGGTGAGAATGCCTTCGCGGAAGACAATGGCGTAGACGTTGACAGGTTCCATGTAGTATTCAGACTTCTTGTCCATCTGGTAGAAAGAGCGGAAACAGACAAAGTAGTAGTGCTTGAATAGCTCAACCTTTTCGCGGGTCTCTTGTGTGATGATGTCTTCCCTTGTAAGTCCATGGATGTTGAAAGCCTTGCACACAACCTCCACTTCTTCCTCTGTGGGCATCAGCATGTCAAGCCACCATACTCCTCCATCCGGACCAAGCTCGAATAGGTGCTGAAAAGTTTCACCAGGCATAAGAAGATCGCCGAGCTCTGGTGCATGGATAGTGTCTTCTAATTCCGAAGAAAAGAAAGACCAGCGGTTGAAGTTTTCGCCGAGCAGGTTGCAGAAGTCCGACTGCGGTTGACCGGGTCTGCCAAAAGCAGCAAGCTTATCATTCGAATCGACCTCATTCTTGCTGTACGACGTTTCCGTATGTGATGGGAAACCGGAGAATGGATGAACTACACTTCTCGCACTAGCATCGCGGCGCATATCATGGAAGATTTTGTGATTCTTGACAGTGTTACCATTCACGCTGTCCTTGTCGGCGAATGGGTGAGAGATAATGGTCGGTTCCTTTCCTCGTCCAGCAACAAAGTCCTCCAAATCCTCAAAGTCAATCTGGAAGCGGTCGCTTGGTTCGTCTTGTTGAGGGAAGCACACATCATCCTCAACCGAGCCTTGGTGAGATGAGACAGCGTCTTGTTCGTGCACACTCTTGTCCTCACTAAAGGTACGCTTGCGCTGACTGGAGATGGAGTGCGTCCTAGTTCTGTGAATCGCAATGAAGGATGGTGAAACACTGTCAATGGTGCCAGCAGTACCGGCTCGAGGACGTCTGGCAGGCGCTGCAAAAGCATCTACAGAGTTGGGTGGCGAGACTGAACGGGATGAAATGATTGAGCTGGCCCTTGAGCCATGGCGTTCGTGGCGGGGTCGCATGAATGTGTTACGCCTGGCAGAGGTTCTACGATTGTGCTGATCAAGGAATGAGCCGTTGACGCTAGCATCGTCGTCGACGATAGCCTGCTCAAAGTCCCGCGCAGTGGTGCCTTTGTATAGCTCAATGACATTCGGTCTCCCACCATTCTCTCCACCAGTATTGCCACCACCAGTGCTTCGTCTAGTGGCACGGCGAGCGGAAGGATGCGCAATCGAATCAGTCCGTGGAAGCGACTCGGGCTGAAAGCGATGGTCGTCCAATGTAGTGTCTGGAGTGCTGTACCTAGTACGGAAAGTGTCGGACTTGGGTGACTCAGCCATTTCTGTCGATTGGGCTATATGTCTTTGGCTTTTCTGTGTATTCTCTTGTCCTTGTTGCTTGCGTTATACGGCGTACGTTATACGGCTTACAGTGAGCCGCCTACGAGCGGTCACCGAATGATAGTGAACAACTTTTCAGTGTGTAGGGCCAACCTACACGAGACTTTCGAGAATGATTCTACGGAGGGTGCGAGACCAGGTTCCGTATATTGCAAGATTTGTGTTTTATTCTTAGAGGTTTGAAGACCAGTTAGGGGGGCTTCTTGTCGCCACTGCAGACGGACCAGAATCGGCCGAGGAGTGGACGTGCGAGATACTTGAGGATAGCCAGCGTAGCCAACTTGACGGTAGATGGGGGATTTCAGAAACTAGGCTTAGCTAGTCTTGCGTTGGAGTGTTTGGTGGACAGATTCCAACCAGTGCCGCGGATATGCTGGGAGGATGCCGTCAAGGCGGAAGGGTGGAAAGAGGGCACGTAGGTTGCAGCAAAGGAAGCGAGTAGACTAGGCCTGTAGCGAGTAGAATCGAATAATGGAGATTGTAGTAGGTGGAAGAGTAGATGAGACAGAGGAGGTGAAGGAGAGGTGGTTGAAGATGTGGATGGGAGGATTTTCTGTCGTTGAGTCATGGGTCTGGGTGTCTAAGAGTTCTGAGCAAAGTAGAACCTAACACCAACCAAAGCATACACGAGGTCTCGCCTTACGTCCATCTTCACTCATGTGATTCGCCTTATGTTCATCTTCTCGTGATTGATTGACTGCGCGGTGAATACAACGATTAACACACGAAGTATCGCTCTGGGCAAGCAGCATTCTCGCACCCAATAGAGGTCGATGCCTGTATGGTATGTGCTTAGACTCCTCGTCACAAAGACTCGGATGACATGCTCGAGAATGTATGTGACAATGGGTGTGCCGCCTCGATAGACAATCTCTACATTCTACTACATTCTAGCGTCGTTCCGTCTTTGTCTCTTGAGTGCTATCCTCCACCAGAGTGCTACATCAATCGAAATTAGTAGTTCTATTGGCTATTTCAATACCTAATACCCAAAGACTTTACCTTTACACATGCTAATCCATGATGAAACGGCGTTCTTGTTAAGGCTATTTTATTTCTTGCATACAAGATATGCAGTGCACATACCACTATGCATAATCTCGCCGTGTCTTCTGTTGCTCCTCCTCCGACTGATGCGCCGCCTGATGCTAAATGGCCACAGCAGGCTCAAACATGCCCAGCTGGCCACTCGCTGCCGAGTTCTATTTATTCGCTGGCAAGCGAGCTTTTAAGCTTCTTGAACGATGAATCGCTTCGAGTCTTGGCGCGTGCCGACTTCCTGCCTTCTCCATTACTTCTACTTCGTCCGCATATCCACAACACCCCGACTGCTGGCCATCGACTGTACTGTACTGTACTGTACTGCCAGCAACCTGGTGCTTACAACTGCCATCGCTGGTCGATTGCCCCTCCCCCCCAGTCATGATACATCAATAGTCCCGAATTTGGGCAGGGCTTCCGTTTCTTTGTTTTCTATCCTTACTTATTGTATTAATATTGGAGCGCGCTTTTTCATGTTGCATTGGATGTCAACTCTCTGTACATTATGTCGACTCCTCTAGCTAGCCATCGCAGGAATCGAAGCAGTATCTTTGGCAAAGTTTCCTTCAGTCCGCAGAAGACCTCAACACTCGATGGGACTCAGGACACCTCAAACAGTCGTTCACCATCCTCCACAGGTCCAGTGAGCAGAACTAGAAGACGAAATACCAGTAGATCATCAGGCAGCCTGGCATCGCTAGGTCATGGCAATCGAGAATCTCAAGATGTGGCACTGGGTCATCTAGACGCGTATACCGAGTCTACGGGACATCGTACATCCGACTCGAACCCTCCATCTCCTACTCCGGGGTCACCCGCGGTCAGCACAAGACCTTCTCTATCATTGTCAAGAAGAAGTATCTTTGGTAGCATACGTGGCTTAAGGTTCTCGGAAGATGATACTCCACCAGCTTCGGCGGGCTCGCCCATCAGTCGCAGTTCCTCCTTTCATTGGCGAGACTTTGGCAACTCGAAAGAAGACCACATTGATATTGGGAGGAATAGAACTGTGATCCATCATGGCGAAGCTATAACGAATAGCGGGCTGTTTTGGAAGAAGCGAGAATATATAGTCCTTACAGAAACACATCTTGTCAGATTCAAGTCTCAGGGCAAGGCTTCTGAGATATTCTATACCATCTGCCCTTATCCTGGCAAGACTGGACCTACACGACACGCAGCTTCCATGTCAGTAGAGCATTGTGACGGGGTCCTGGGCAACGTCGATGGTACTGCCGAAAAAGCCACTGCGATACCTCTGGAGCGGGTTGTGGCAGTATTCAGTCCTGAAGAAGGACGACTTGCATACACACTAGATGTGCACTTTTTGGACGAGGATCATTCTGCATCGCTCAGCCTTCAAGTGAGTGATGCTGAGACTAGAGAAACCTGGTTGAAATTGATTAGGGGAGCAGCAGATCGTGCGAGGTTGGCTGACGTGAACCCCATCAGCCCAAAGCTGGCCGAGTATGCTGCTAGGATTGTAGAGAAAGAGCAAGACTATGAACCCAAGCAATTCAGAATATACAAGATTGTCAAACGTGCTTTCCCAAAGGCGAGCAATAGGTCTGTCTCAGATGAGGCCTCAAACAGGGGATTGGCCACAATTTGCTGCCTCGTTATTGGTGTACACAAAGTACATATCATACATTTGCCGCGAAGTACGTTACGGCAGTCAAGCAACAATCTCCCAGATATTGGCGAGGGTAGCAGTTTCGGCATACTAAACCTGGCTTGGCTGCTTGTGAGTGGTGGGGAAGATACCTTTACTCTAGCATTCAGATCGCCGTTTTCGAAGCCTGTCCAATTTCAGTTGGCATCTCTGGCCGCGTCAGAGATTGCTTTACAAATACGACAACAAGATGCATATCTCAGGCCTTTATGGAAAAGCAAGCCGTTCACATTCGTACTGCCTAGTCATGTCGAAGACGAAGAGTTGGAACAAGATAGTCAAGACGAAGATCTTGGCTGCTTCGATAGAACACTTACAGCCTTTTGTGTTGCGTATGGTGCTAATCCAGGAGCGATACGATACACCATCAACCAGTCCGTGGGAGACTCGCCTAGGCTGGAATTACTGGGTAAGGAGAATGGCGACAACTATCACCCACTTGAACTCCTAGCTATACTGAAAACTCTGCGCTTCAATGAATCGTTCAAGTCGATATCGTTTGCAGGTATCAATTTTGGCGCGCTCAATGGCATTCAAGACCAGGACGAAAAAGAGGACAAGTACTCAGGTGCTAGCTTTAACGAGGAAATGGGAGGCGTCCTATTCGACTCAGAACACATCAGTTGTGTTCTGGTCCATGAGATGCGGGCGATAACAATGACCAATCCGCGACTTCGGAGGCTGGATTTCTCTTACACCATCAGTTCACCTTCCACGCCGAGTGGAGCAGAATATCAGCATTTCAGGTGCGATTTTATTCAGGCCCTCGTGCCGTTGTGTATAACGCAGTCTACGAATGTTGACTGGATCGGACTAAACGGCCTACCACTTTCAGTTGCTGATGTGCAGCTTCTGGGGGAGATGTTAGAGGATCGATCTAGCCACATCAGAGCAATCGAACTCAACGACTGTGGTCTGACAGAAGCGCATACGATGAGTTTCGTGAAGAGATTCGCCACACATGACAATACACTAGAAGCAATAGAGCTCGCAGGCAATGGCCTTCAGCTTGGTCCTGCTATGTTTGTACGGCATCTCGCGCCTTTGAATATCGTCCGAAAGTTGAATTTGACCAATGCTGTGCTCAATGTGGACGGTACGCCACTACTACCATTGAGCATACTTTCTTCATGGAGACTAGAAGAGCTCAAACTCTCTGGGATAAAGTTGGATGACTTTACCGTCCAGGACATATGCGGGTAAGTCTTGCGTGCAAACAGTGCAGCGAACAGATTTTTGTGGATTGGACTAATCGGGCAGCAGATATCTTGCACACGCACAATCAGAAGTCCTGCACGAGCTTGATCTCTCGTCGTGTGGACTGGACGCATTTCAGGTATCTGACACGATGCAGTATATGACCCAAAGTCAAGAGCCTGATACAGCCCGCTTCATGCACCTAGACGTCAGCGACAATAATCTCGAACGAGGGCACGATGCTCTGGTAGCAGCTATCGCTAAAGGGTGGGCTCCAACCCACCTGTCTATGAGATCTATAGAGTACGAGAACAGCGATGCACTGCGGAAGCTGCTGGTAGCAATGGCGAGTAATCGGACGATAAGATGTCTAGATATGGCCAGGGTTGTACTGCCTGCTGAAGCAAATGCAGACACTTGCCAAGCACTGGAGCACTTTCTCGAACACAACCAGACGTTGGAAGATCTGGATCTTAGTGGTGAGCAAGCGCGACTTCACTCTGCAAGGTTTGGCGACGGCTTGCGATACGCTTTGCTCGGACTGAAACACAATAAAACACTTCAAACTCTACGCATTCAGTATCAAAAATTGGGTGGGCCAGGCGCTGTAGCACTTGCAGATGTCCTGAAAGAGAACAAAACCCTCAGACACATATATTGCGAACACAACGAAATGAAGCTCTTTGGGTTCACAGACCTGGTCAACGCTCTTGCTACTAACCAGACCATTCTACATCTGCCGTACTTCGAGGAGGCACGAGAAGCAGCTTTACGCCAAACACAACAACAAATTGCGACAGCACAGCAAAAGTCCTCCAATGTACCGAGCCCAAAGCCGACTGAGCCAAGCATTCGCCGTGCATGGACAGGACTTTCGCTCACCTCGACCTATCATCCTGCTAAACCAGCCTCGCCAAAGGTTGGTGCAGTACCGCAATGGACCGATGACGACGTCTCTGCTGCCCTGCGGCTTGTTGCGGAAGGTTGGGAGGTCCAGATGCGTCGGCTTCAAGTCGCTCTTGAGAGAAACTGGCGACTTGCGTGTGGGGTTTCTGTTGACGAGCTAGACGTTCAAATCTACAACGGAGCCAGCAGCAGCAGCCTCGAAGAACGACCAGATACCGCTACGAGTATGTCCAGAGTCCTCGAGGAGGTAATGCCACAGACAACAACAGGAGTCGAGAAGTCTGTAGAGCTGTTTTCTGAAACCGTATCTTCTGGTTCTGCAACTCTCTTTAGCACGCCAGTTGCTGGTCACACTCTACAGACGCCAAATTCGAGCCCTGTGTTGTCGCAGAAGGTCGCATTGCCGGCTCTCCTTACTACGCCTCCAGTAACGCCACGCAAGGAAACATGCTTCGTGGACGAGCTGCGAACCTCTTCAGCATCCACGCACTCTACACCCCGTAGTATCAGAACGCTGGACGAGGTCGAGATTGATACTACACCAATCTTTGGTGACGGCGACACGTTTGGTGTGGTTAATTCAGTGGCGGTCTCACCAACTTTGAAGCATGATGATATGATCAATGAGGAAGCGGATGAGGAGTGGCTTATGATGGCGCGCAGTCCGACTAAAGCGAAGCAGGTAGTTGGACTGGGTTTGCACGCTCTGTAGGTAAAGACCAAGAATTACACTTCCCAAACAGCTTGTTCCTGCACCTTCTTGTACGTTGAACCCAGTCCATGGTTGAACTCCTTTCCGCTCATTTGAGCAGATTTTGTTGGCTACAGTAGACATATCAGATCAAGCTAAACTCGGCAAGCACGCCGGCATGATCAGACAAGTGCACATCGTGGCCCAGAAGTTCGCGTAAGCTGGGTTCAAGGGCTAAAGGCTCTGTAAACATGACCTCGAAACGTGTTGGCAAGAGCGAACCTCTATACACAATACGATCCAGCCGCTTCGGTGGGTAGTCTGTCTCCATGCTCTGAGGATAGTTTAGGCCAAAAGTATACCCAGGATCGCCGCTTCTGCCGTGTAGTTCCCTCCAGGCATCGTGGAAGCCATGGTGTTCTGGAGCATCTTGCTCGGAGTAATCAGCCAAGTTCATGTCTCCTGAAAAGATGACCCTTTGTAATTGAGAAGAAGACAACGACGAAGTTGGCTTCTGGGCCATTGTCGCCGCGACATGAATCTGGTAGTCTCTCATTGCGATGCCTCGTGCCCCAGCTGTTGCCACCAGATGTGAATTGATGATTCGCACGGGTGTGCCTTCCTTCACCACCTCTGTGACTAGTAGTGCTCGTGTGGATCGCAAGGCCACGTCTGGATGCCCATCAAGAGGGACGCGTATACAGCTCAGCATATCTGCAGTGTGCTTGTTCACCAATGTCACGAGGCCATGGAACTCTTCCCCAAAGACCTTATTAGAGAAGGAGCTAATAATCCATTTCTCCTGGAAATGGTCATCCCCCCGAAAGGCTCGCAGAACACTATGAGTCACCTCTTGCAGGTTGACCACATCAGCATCTGTTAGAGCGAGTGAGGTCAAGAGAGCCGCATGTCGTTGTTGCGGAGCGGTGAATGGGGAGCCTTCGAACCATATATTGAGGGAGAGGAGGGTGAATGTGCTTGAGCGCCCGCTGGCAGAGATTGGCGGAAACGAGGAAGTATATGGTTCCCAGTCGCCCTTTCTGCCAGACCACGTCATGCGAGTAACGAAGGCCTCTGGTTGGCATTGAGAACTCGCTTGAATGTTGTCGGGATACATGTAAGCAATTTATATTCCTTACGTCTGATGTTGAGTTCGATGTCTAGCTCACTCATGCTACGCCCCGCCCTCAGCGCCCCGTATAAACTTTAGCGCTTCTCTTCTTTAAAGGTCGCTTAGATTAGGAGATATATATAAATAGCCTTTTTTATTAATATAACTTATAATCTAGCTACATCTAACTAGATACCGTATAATTTTAATAGACTAACATCTGCAACTTCAGGGTCCTAAAAATTTAGGAGAGACCTCCGGCTCGGTACCTACTCCACCTCATTCAGTTAAAACACTGCTAATCAGCGCCTAAAGGACGCCTGAATAGCCTCTAACTAGTAACATTTCAGGTCCTAGTCTTAGCTAGAACTTGTCTTGCGCATGCTCTATATAAAGAAAAGCGCTATACGTCCGTAGAAGTTTCTTCATGCCTACGTACTACGCATTAAGCGACGTCTGCTAGTAGGCTTAGTTATTCGCCTCTCCCCCGCGCAATAACGGTCAATATAATCATACTAAATTTAGGATGTTCTTTAGATAAATTCAGGTTCATTTAGTTTACACGTTAAGGCTTAGTTATTAATTTTCTTCCAACTTCCTTAGCACCTAAGGACTTCGACAACAAAAATTGTATCAAGTCATTTACACTACTAACACGCCTTATATATTATATCCCGCACCCCTTCCTATCGTCGATTATGCCGCGCGGCAGGTTCATATATAGGTTTTATACTAAAACGTTTAAGAATTCATATAGTATTCGCCGCTACTAATCTAGTAACATAACTTATATATAGCGGATGTTGTAGTATACAGCCTCTATAGAACCGACGTTACACCCTCCTCCTTTAGCTTTAAGCCTTAAGGTCCCTTCATCGTCTAATAATAATGTTATTCCCTATACGTCCTAGATACTACATGTTATACCTTCTCTATTAACGCCTATTAACCGGCATTCGTCTTCTCCTCTACACATTAACCCTGTCCTCATTTATTGAATTTAGGTAAAGTCTAAGTGGCAACGCCAAGAGTTGTTCAGGGTCTAGAGGTCTGCAACGCCAAGAGTTGCTCAGCGTCAGACCTAACCCTAGTAGTTCAACCTTACCTCATACCAAGTCGCACGCTTGGTATTAGTTAGTTAATCAATCGACCTTTATATGTATAAAGTAGCTTTAAACAACCTCGCAATTCAACAGGTTATAAGCCCGGTCCGTACGACCCAATTCTAAAGCTCTTCTACATTATATACAAGCTATATAGTTACTAGACAACTGTCGCTATCGATCGCTAAGAGGTTGTAAACTCAAGCGACGACGAGGTCGATTCATCCCTCCATACACCGATTAAGTAGTAATTACGCTTATATTAACCTACACCTGCCTCAGCTGGATTACTGTTAGAACTTAATAGGGAGGTATATTAAGTGCTAAGGGTATAGGGAAGTATCTAATAAGATAAGGTAGGGTTGAAGCCAAAGGACTTATAGTAGTAACTAATAAGTAAAGGATTGAAT
>Ga0160428_1000814_pt1 | contig 29283 bp, 23 predicted proteins | sample SolpanmetagenomM_FD_108198 | JGI IMG/M metagenome (GOLD analysis project Ga0160428, IMG submission 108198) | Solar panel surface microbial communities from Lawrence Berkeley National Laboratory, California, USA - M | ecosystem: Engineered > Built environment > Solar panel > Unclassified ... | reverse complement strand
CCCATCACGGGCACGCGCACGCAGGTGGCCGTGACGCGGATGCTGTCGTCGCCCATGATTTTCTTGGTCTCGTTCACCATCTTCAGCTCCTCCTTGGTGTAGCCGTTGGGCTGAAACACGTCGATGTGGGGCAGCACGTTGAGGTCGATGGGGTGGGCGTAGGCGGGGTTGCTGGCCGTGTGGCCGGCGCGCTCCTCCATCAGCTGGTCCACGGCTTTTTTGCCGGTGCCGGTCACGCTCTGGTAGGTGCTGATGACGAGGCGCTTGGCCTGGTACTTTCTGTGCAAGTCGTTGAGCGCCACCACTAGTTGAATGGTCGAGCAATTGGGATTGGCGATGATTTTATCGTCCTTGGTGAGCACATCGGCGTTCACCTCGGGCACCACCAGTTTCTTGCTGGCATCCATACGCCAAGCCGACGAATTATCGACCACCACGGTGCCCACCTCGGCAAATTTGGGTGCGAACTCCAGCGACACGCCGCCGCCGGCCGAGAAAATGGCGATGGCCGGCCGCGCCGCAATGGCCGCCTCCATGCTCACCACGGGGTAGTCACTTCCTTGAAAATGAACAATTTGCCCCACCGATTTGGCCGAGGCCACGGGCAGCAGCTCGGTCACGGGAAACTGGCGCTCGGCCAGCACTTTCAGCATTTCGGTGCCCACCAGCCCGGTGGCACCCACTACGGCAATCTTCATCTTAAATGCAGTTAGTCAACTCGTTAAATACGCAGCTTCGCCCGGTCGGGGCGGGGCAAATGTCGGGATAAAACTAGCTTAGCCCACCACGCTTATTGACTTGCCGGCCGCCGCCGCGCCCTGGCTAGCCCCGAAATCGAAAATAGTGCCCCCACCCGGCAGCCAAAGCCGCCGATTACCCGTTGAGATTTTTGAGCCGCGGCTACCCGCCCAGCCGGGCCCGCCGCTGGCTTTTCCTAACTTTTTCCCCAACTTACCCCCACCCCTCATGCCCATCAACCCCAAAACCAAGGGCCTCTCGCACGTGGCCCTGCGCTCGTCCGACTTTGCCCGCACCCGCGCCTTTTACCACGACCTGCTGGGCCTGCCCATCGCCCTGGACACGCCCGACATCCTGGGCTTTTCGATTGGCGCGCTGTTTCTGGGCTTCAAAAAAGCCGCGCCGACCTACCCCGGCGGCAACGTCTTCACGCCCTTCAATGTGGGCCTCGACCACATCGCCATTGCCTGCGAAGACGAGGCCGAGCTGCACCGCGTGGCCGATGCCTTGCAGGCGGCCGGCGTCGAGAATACCGGCGTAAAAACCGACACCGTGCAGCCCAAGCAGTACGTGGCTTTCAAGGACCCCGACCGCATTCAGTGGGAGTTCTACATGGTGTAGGGCAGTATCGACGGGTGGGCCGGTGCCCACCCGTCTTTTTTTCAGGCGCTTGCTGCTATAATTTAAATTTTACATGCTTATTTGGGGCTAGCTATTACTGGTGCGTCCCTTAATGAAGCATTTACTACTGTTGTTTTTCTGGCTGCCGCTAGTGGCCCACGCCCAGCTCGCGGACTCGTTTGCCGACGGCGACTTTACCAAAAACCCCGCCTGGGCCGGCGATGCGGGCAGCTTTGTAGTGGCTGGCCAGGTGCTGCAAAGCGCCGGCCCGGCCGTCACGGGCACGCAGGTGCAGCTGGCCACGCCGTGCCAGGCCAGCACCGGCACCACCTGGGAGTTTTGGGCCAATCTGAAGCTGGCTACCTCCTCGGGCAACCTCGCCGATGTGTGGCTACTGGCCTCGCAGGCCGACCTCAAGAGCCCGGCCACCAAGGGCTACTTTGTGCGCCTGGGCGGCACCGACGACGAGGTGAGTCTGTTTCGCAAAGACTCGGCCCGCAGCGCCGTCGTGGTCATCGACGGCCTGAACGGCACCCTCGCCTCGACCACCAACAACCTGGTGCGGGTGCGCGTAACCCGCTCGCTGCAAGGCCAGTGGACGCTGGCCCGCGACCTCACCGGCGGCCGTAACTTCGTGGCCGAAGCCAGCCAGCCCACTGATAACACCCACCAGCGCAGCGCCGCCGTGGGCGTGCTGCTGCTCTACTCCTCGGCCAACGGCAAGAACTTCTACTTCGACGACTTCGGCGTGACCGATGCCAGCGCGCCGCTGCTGCTGCGCGCCGTGGCCGTGGATGCGCGCACGCTCGACGTGGTATTCAACGAGGCCGTGGGCGCCGCCTCGGCTACCGACCTCGGCCACTACCGGCTGGCCACGGGCGCCGGGCCAGCCACGGCCACTGTATCGGCCCTGAACCCGGCCGTGGTGCGGCTAACCTTCGCCCAGGATTTTGCGGCCACCAACGCGCTGGAAGTGCGCCAGCTAGCCGACCTCTACGGCAACGCGGCGGCCGGGCCGCTCACGGCGGCTTTCGGCGGCGTGCCGGTGGCACCCCGAGTGGGCGAGCTACTCATCACCGAACTAATGGCCGACGAAACGCCCGCGGTGGGCCTGCCCGCCTCGGAATTTGTGGAGCTTTACAACAACACGGCCACCAAAACGCTGAGCCTGCGCGGCGTGCGCCTGCTCAAGCCGGGCGGCGGCCCCGCCGCCGTGCTGCCCGACACGGCCCGCCTGCTGCCCGGCCAGTACGCCATCGTGTGCGGTAGCACCCGCACGGCGCAGTTTGCCCCCTACGGCAAGGTGTACGGCCCCAGCAACTTCCCCGCGCTCACCAATGCCGGCGACCAGCTAGTGCTGCGCGGGCGCGATGGCACCACCCTTTTCGAAGTAGCCTACGCCGATACCTGGTACCGCGACCTGCGCAAAAAGGACGGCGGCTGGACCCTCGAAATGCTGGACCCCGCCAACTACTGCGGCGGCGCCCCCAACTGGCAGGCCAGCCAGGATGCCAGCGGCGGCACCCCCGGCCGCCGCAACAGCGTGGCCACCCTCAACCCCGACCGGCAGCCGCCCGCGCTGCTGGGCGCGGTGGCCCTCACGCCCACCACCATCCGCCTCCGCTTTGGCGAAAAGCTGGACAGCGCAGCGGCGGCCAGCCCGGCGCTGTATAGCCTGCAAAGCAGCCCCGGCGCGGCCCCGGCGGTGAGCCGCGCGGCGCCCGTCGGCCCCGATTTTCGGGCCGTGGACCTGACGGTGAGCCCGGCGCTGCTGCCCAGCCGCCCGCTGGCCGTGGCCGTGGCCCGCGCCACCGACTGCGTGGGCAATGCCAGCGGCGCCCTGGCCACGGCCGGCGTGGCGCTGCCCGAGCCCGCCCAGCCCGGCGACGTGGTATTGAACGAGGTGCTGTTTAACCACGCGCCGGGCGGCGTGTACTTCGTGGAGTTGCTCAACCGCTCGCTGCGCTACGTGAACCTGCAAGGCTGGCAATTGACGACGCCCAAGGCCGGCGGCGCAGGCACGGCCGTCATCAGCCCCGGCGCGCCCTACGTGCTGGCGCCCGGCCAGCTGGTGGCCCTCACCTCAGATGCGGGCAACTTGCAGGCGCAGTACCCGACCAGCAGCGAGGCGGCGGCGCTGCTGGCCGTGGCGGGCTTCCCGGCCCTGGATAACAGCGCGGGCTCGGTATTCATCTACAACTCAACCGGCACGGAGCTAGACCATTATGATTACGACAAAAGCCAGCAGCTACCCTTGCTGAGCACGTTGGCGGGGGTGAGCCTGGAGCGCATCCGGGCCAATGGGCCAAGTGCGGCCGGCAATTTCCACTCGGCGGCCGGCGCGGTGGGCTACGCCACGCCCGGCCGCCCCAACTCGCAGGCGCAGGATGCCGTGGGCAACGGCCAGGAGCTGAGCCTGGTACCCGAGCTATTTACGCCCGACGACGACGGCCAGCAGGACTTTACCACCCTCAACTACCAGCTCGACCAGCCCGGCTACGTGGGCTCGATAACGGTGTACGACGCGCTGGGCCAACTCACGCGCCGCCTGCTGCGCAACGAGAGCCTGCCCACCACCGGCTTTGTGCAGTGGGATGGCCTCGACGAGCACGGCCGCAAAGCCGCCGTGGGCTACTACCTCGTGCACATCGAGCTGTTTCGGCCCAGCGGCGGCGAGCGGCGCGAGTACCGCAAAACCGTGGTGGTAGGCGCGCGGCTGTAGGGCGGGCCGGGGCGGGCGGCGTGTATATTAAACCTTCCGTTCGCTTTTCGCTCCAACCGCCATGAACGCGCAGCACCTCCAGCACTTGTATTGGCGCGCCGGCTTCGGCCCGCGCCCCCAGGATGTGGCCGCCGGCCTCAGCCCCGCCAAGGCCCTGCGCCAGCTGCTGCACGCGGCCCAGGCCTACGCGCCCCTGGCCACGCCCGCCCTGTACTACAACGACCCGCAGGGTGCGGTAATGGCCGTGCCGCCGGGCGCACCGCTGGCCGCCCCCGCCCCCGCTGGCATGGGGCCGCCTGCTGCGCCCGCGCCCGCTATGGCCGCCCCGCCGGCCCCGGCCGGCCCGCCCGACGGGCTGCCCCCGCTGGCCGCCGTGGACGCGCTGCGCCCGCGCTCCCTGCTGGCCATGCGCCGGCAGGGCCTGCCGCAGCTGCGCCGCGCCGCCCTCACGCCCGAGCAGCGCAAGCTGCAAAACGAGGCCATCCGTGATGCGTTTGTTGGCCTGAGTACGGCCTGGATGGACCAGATGGTGACCTCGCCCGGCCAGCTGCGCGAGAAGCTGGCGCTGTTCTGGCACGGGCACTTTGCCTGCCGCACCCGCCGGCCCGACGACTCGCTGGCCCTGCTCAACACCATCCGGGCGAAGGCGCTGGGCAAGTTTCCGGACCTGCTGCTGGCCGTGAGCCAGGAGCCGGCCATGCTGCAATTTTTGAATAATCAGCAGAACAAGAAGGAGCACCCGAATGAGAACTTCGCCCGCGAGGTGATGGAGCTGTTTACGCTGGGCCGGGGCAACTACACCGAGCACGACGTGAAAGAAGCCGCCCGCGCCTTCACCGGTTGGGGCTTCGATGGGCAAAGCCGCTTTAAGTTTCGGGAGCGCGAGCACGATGCCGGCCCCAAAACCCTGCTGGGCCAAACCGGCAATTGGGGCGGCGAGGACGCGCTACGCATCATCATGCAGCAGCCGGCGGCGGCCACGTTTATCGTGACGAAGCTCTACCGCTTCTTCGTAAACGACGTGCCCGACCCGGCCCGCATTGCGCCGCTGGCCGTCGCTTTTCGCAAGAGCGGCTACGATATCAGTGACCTGCTGGAGCGCGTGTTTTCGGCCGACTGGTTTTACGAGCCCGTGAACCAGGGCAGCCTCATCAAGTCGCCGGTGGCGCTGGTGGCCGGCCTGCGCCGCACCCTTAATCTAAAGATAGACAACGAAAAGTCGCTGCTAGGCTACCAGAAAGCGCTGGGCCAGACGCTGTTTGAGCCGCCCAACGTGGCGGGCTGGCCCGGCGGCCGCGCCTGGATAGACTCGTCGTCGCTGCTGCTGCGCCTGCAACTGCCGAGCATTCTGTTCAAAAACGCCGAGTTTGCCGTGCGCCTCAAAGACGACGACAACGACATCACCCCCCAAACCACGGGCAAGGAGCGCCTCGTGAAGCGCCCCGATACCACGCACTTGCCGCTGGGCCCCATGCAGCAGCTGCTGGGCGCCACGCCCGTTGCGCAGCAGCCCCAGCTGCTGGCCAATTTCTTGCTGCAAGCGCCGCTGCGGCCCGAAAGCATGGCCCTAGTGCAGCTGGCTGCCGCCAAGGACGCCACGCCCGAAGAGCGCCTGCGCAACACGCTGGTGAGCTTACTGAGCCTGCCGGAGTATCAATTGGCGTAGAAGTTTTAGTTAAAGGAAGTTAGTCACAATGCATAAAGAACGTCATGCTGACGAAGGAAGCAGCTCGCTCGCTTCGTTAATCGCTTGATTTACTGCTGCCCGCGAGATGCTTTCTTCGTCAGCATGACGTTCTGCTTTATCTTCTGTTCATAACCTATGCAACGCCGCCAGTTTATTCAAGCCTCTGCCCTGGCCAGCACCTTGCTGCTGGTGCCCAAGTTTTTGCACGCCCTCGACCGGCCCGAGGCGGCGCTGGCGGCGCGGCTGCGCGATGCCCCCGGCAGCGCGGCGCGGCGCCTGATTGTGGTGCAGCTGGGCGGCGGCAACGACGGCCTGAATACCCTGGTGCCGTATCGCAACGACCTGTATTACAAGGCCCGGCCCACCCTGGCCCTGAAGGAGGCCGATGGCCTGCTGCCCCTCGGCGATGAGCTGGCCCTGCACCCGGCGATGAAGGGCCTCAAGGGCTTGTACGACCAGGGGCAGGTGGCCATCTGCAACGCCGTGGGCTACCCCAACCCCGACCGCTCGCACTTCCGCTCGATGGACATCTGGCAGACCGGCTCGGGCGCCGGGCAGCTGCTGAGCACCGGCTGGCTGGGCCGCTACCTCGACAGCACCTGCGCCGGCGGCGCGCCCGCCTACCAGGCCCTCGAAATCGACGACACGCTGAGCCTGGCCCTCAAAGGAATGCAGCGCAACGGACTGGCCCTCAAGAACCCCGGCAAGTTTCACCAACTCACCCAGAACCGCTACCTGAGTGCGCTCAGTCAGGAAAAAAGCGCCGCACCAACCGGCTCAGCGCTGGATTACCTGTACAAAACGCTGGCCGAAACGGCGTCCTCGGCCGATTATCTCTACGAGAAATCGAAGGTGCACACCAGCGTGGCGACCTACCCGAATACCGACTTCGGCCGCAGCCTCAAAACCACGGCTGAGTTGATTAGCTCGGGCGTGGAGTCGCGGGTGTACTACCTGTCGCTCACGGGCTTCGATACCCACGTGCGGCAGCACGAGCAGCAGGGCCGCTTGCTGGGTGAGCTTTCGGATGGCCTCGCCACGCTGGCCGCCGACCTGCAAAAAAGCAACGAGTGGGCCAACACGCTGGTCATGGTTTTCAGCGAGTTTGGCCGGCGCGTGGACCAGAACGCCAGCAACGGCACCGACCACGGCACCGCCAACAACGTGTTCTTGCTGAGCGGCGCGCTGCGCAAGCCCGGCCTGCTCAACCAGCCCGCCAGCCTCCAGGACCTCGACCAGGGCGACCTGCGCTACCAGCTCGACTTTCGCAGCCTCTACGCCAGCATCCTCACCGACTGGCTCGGCGCCGATGCCAGCCTCGTGCTCGGCCCAGGCGTGGAGAAGCTGGCGGGGTTGGTGTAAGTAACAGCCGGTTAAAAAAGGTTGTCATGCTGAACGCAGTGAAGCATCTCGCTCGCGCCGTTGGATTACTAGCCTAACGATTTGAGCGAGATGCTTCACTGCGTTCAGCATGACGTTCTTTTTACTTCGCTCAATTACGCCTTAAATCGGTACCTGGAAGCCGAAGCCGTAGAGCCACTGGGCCGAGCCGAAATGGTGCGTGACGCGGCCCAGGCGGTCGGCGCCGATGTAGCTGTTGGTGTAGCGGGCGTAGGCACCCTGAAAGTCGCTGCTCAGGAAAAAATACTTGTACAGCTCCAGGCGCAGGCCACCGCTGGTCCCGGCCACCCAGCCTTCGTAGTGAAAAGGCCCCTCGGCGTGGCTGGTGAAGATGGACGAAATAGTATAAGATATCATGGGGCCGCCGCCCACCTTACCGATGGCGCTGAGCGCCACGTGGCGGCCAGCCAGCAATTGCCAGCGCTTCACAAGGTTCAGCATCAAGTAATTATTACCGTTGGTGTGCTGAAGGTGTACAAAATCGGGCGTCACTACGGTATCGCGGTCGAACTTAAAGCCGCGAATCTGGCCCGATACGCGCATCTTCTGGAAGTCATCGACCACGTACTTGAGGTGATTCCAGCTCACCTCAATGCCCAGGTCGTGCTTGTCGTGAAACATGTAGCCCACCGTAAGGTCGTACTGCGGCACGGTGAGGTTGTTGAGCTTCCAGAAGTCGCTCATGCTGGGGTGGTCGTGGGCCACCGCATCGTGAAACGTAAAGTCGTAATCGTCTGACTTGTCGTTTTTAAACCGGATGTCTGACTTGGTGTACCAGTCGCGGTTGTAGCTCCAGTTGAGGTACACGCTGCCGTGGTCGTGGCCGGGGCGGGGCACCCCGCCCAGCATGGCGCCAGGTGCCAGGGGCGCCTGCTGGGCCTGCCCCACGCTAGCCAGGCCCAACAGGCTTGCCAGCAGTAAATAATTCTTCATGGATAACGAATAGCAAAGCCCCGCCGGATGCGCAAGGCTACTCAAAGTTACGGTCGAGGTAGGCTAGTAGCCCCCCGCTGGGCCGGCCGCTAGCTGAAGAGAAGATGTAGCCCGCGGCGCAAGCGCTCAGGGCCAGCGCCAACTTGGGCTATATTGCGGGGGCTATTTCTACGCGCTATGTCACACGCCTTTCGGGGGTGGGCCGGCCGGCTGCCGGCCCTGGCTTTTCTGCTGCTCCTAGCTGCGCGGGCCCCGGCGCAGCCCACCGCCCCGCCGCCCAATATGGCGCTCCTGGGCCGCGACCCGGCGGCCACCACGTATCCCGGCCCGCGCTACCCCGGCGGGCCCGACTCGCTGCGGGCGACCATCCGGCGCCACCTGCGCCAGGCCTCGCCCGGGCTGACGGGCACGCTCTTCCTGCACCTAGAGCTGGACAGCCTGGGGTTTTCGCGGGCGGCTTACTTCCTGCCGCCCCCGGCCGGCGCGCCCGCCATCGCGCTCTACCTCAGCCCCGAAGTGCAAGGCCTGGCCCAGCAACTGGTGCAGCAGCTGCGGCCCTGGCAAATGGGCCAATGGGTGCGCAGCGGCCTGCCCAATCCCCACACCTCGGTCACGCTGCCCCTGGTATTTGGGCCCGAGCCCACGCCGCCCGCGCTGGCTTATGGTGACGAGCTGCCGACTTTTTCGGTAGTGCCGCTGCCGGTGCTGGGCCGCAGCAAAGGCACGGTACCGGGCAGCCTGGCCGAATTTATAGGCCGGCAGGTGCGCTACCCCCCCGAGGACCAGCTGCGCCGGCGGCAGGGTACCGTCTTCGCCTACTTCGAGGTGAGCGAGACCGGCAAGCTGGAAAATCAATCCATTATCGGCACCGTGAGCCCCACCCTCGATGCCGAGATGCTGCGCGTGCTGCGCCGCCTGCCCAGCGCCCTCACGCCGCCGCGCTACCAGGGCCGCCCGGCGCGGGTGTTCTACGTGGTACCCATGAGCTTCTGGCCCTAGGCGGTGGGGCGCTGGCCCGCTACTCGCCCACCAGGGCCCCGCCGGCCAGCGCCAGCACCGCCCGGCGCGTAGCCTCGGGCTGCTCCAGGTACGCCTGGTGCCCGCTACTTTCTAGGAAAAGCGCCGAGGCCACGGGAGCCAGCGCGGCCTGGGCCAACGAGTCGGCCAGGGGCACGGCCACGTCGTGCTTGCCGGCCACTACCAGCACCGGGAAGCGGGCGGTGCGCAGCACGGCCGTGCGGTCGGGGCGGGCGGCCATGCCGCGCAGGGCGCCGGCAATGGTGGCTTCGGGCGTGGCCTTGCCAATGTCTTCGAGCAGGGCCAGCGCCTCGGGCAGCCGGTCGCGGTTGGCAGGCGCAAACAGCGGCCGCACGAAGCTATCCATAAACTTTTCGAGGCCGTGGCGCTCCACAAAGCCGATGTTCTTTTCGCGATTCTGGCGCTTCTCGTCAGTGTCGGCCAGGGCCGTGGAGTTGAGCAGGGCCAGGCCGGCCACGCGGTCGGGGTAGCGCTCGGCCAGGGCCAGGGCCACGTAGCCGCCCATGCTGTGGCCCACCACCAGCACCGGGCCGGGGCAGCCTTTTTGGTCGAGGTAGCCCACCACGTAGCGCGCCTGGGCTTCCATGCTGAAGTCGGGCACGGGGGCACGGTTGGTGCCGTGGCCCAGCAGGTTGGGCGTGAGCAGGCGGTAGCCGGTGGGAAAGGGCCGGGTAAAGTCGGTCCAAACCTCGCGGCTTTCGGCAAAGCCGTGCAGGAACAGGATGGTGGGCGTGGTGGTCGGCGACATAGCTAGAGGCAGCGAGAGGAGGCAAAAGTAGCTTTGCGCTCCCCGACCCCGCTGCCTGGGCGGCCGCAACCTTCTGCGCCCGTTCGCAGTTGGGGGAAATGCCGGATTTCGCTTTCGTTAGCCGCCTCATTTCCTAGCCCTATGCTTTCCTTTTCCCCTCGTTACCTTTTGGCCGTGCCGGCCCTGGCGGGCAGCCTGGCCCTGCTGGCCAGCAACCCCCACGCCCCCACCGTGGCCCCCGACCCCAACAACGCCGGCCTGAAGCTGCCCGCCGGCTTCGGCGCGCTGGTGGTGGCCGAAACCGGCGGCAAGGCCCGTCACCTGGCCGTGACGCCCCAGGGCATTATCTACGTGAAGCTTAATAAGGTAAAGGACGGCAAGGGCATCCTGGAGCTGAAGCCGCAGCCCAATGGCAAGGCCACCGTGGCGGGCGGCTTCGGCAACTACGGCGGTACGGGCATGTACGAGAAAAACGGCTACCTCTATGCCTCCTCCGACCACGCCGTGTACCGCTACAAGCTTGATGCGAAGGGCGAAGTCGCCAACCCCAGCCAGGGCGAACTGCTGGTGCGCGGCCTCAAAGTAGGCAGCCAGCACGAGTCAAAATCCATCGTGCTCGACAACGCCGACAACCTCTACGTCAACATCGGGGCATACGCCAACGCCTGCCAGGAGCAGGACCGCACGCGCGGCTCGAAGGGCATCCCCAATTGCCCCATCCTGGACTCGGCGGGCGGCATCTGGCAGTTTAAGGCCAGCCAGGCCAACCAGACCTACAAAACCGGTACGCGCTACGCCACCGGCCTGCGCAACGTGGTGGGCCTCGACTGGAACCCGCAGGATAACCAGCTCTTCGTGATGCAGCACGGCCGCGACCAGCTGCACGACAACTGGCCCGAGCTGTACGGCGATAAGGAGTCGGCGCAGCTGCCCGCCGAGTGCATGTACGCCCTCAAGAAAGGTGATAACGCCGGCTGGCCCTACCTCTACTACGACCAGCTGCAACACAAGAAAATGCAGGGCCCCGAGTACGGCGGCGATGGCAAAAAAGAGGCAACCGGCAACTACATCGACCCCGCCGCCGCCTACCCCGGCCACATGGCCCCCGATGGCCTACTCTTTTACACCGGCACTATGTTCCCGGCCAAGTACCGCAACGGCGCCTTCATCGCCTTCCACGGCTCTTGGAACCGCTCGCCCGAGCCGCAGGCCGGCTACTACGTAGTTTTTCAGCCCTTTAAGGATGGCAAGCCCAGCGGGCAGTGGGAGGTTTTTGCCGATAACTTCTCAGGCTCGGCGGCCAAAACGGCCAGCGGCCGCGCCGACCACCGCCCTTGCGGCCTCGCCCAGGGCCCTGATGGCTCGCTCTACGTGAGCGACGACCAGAAAGGCACCATTTACCGCATCGTGTACACCGCCAAGAAATCATGACCTACAAGCACTTAGCGCTGGCTCTCGCGCTGGCCGGCAGCGCCCTGTCGTTGCAAGCCCAGCACCGCCCCGCCCCCAAGGCCAAAGCCAAAACCACTGCCAAGGCCGACCCAGCGATGGCGGCCAGCCTTACGCGCGGCGCCGTGGTGTACAAAAACGTGTGCGCCACCTGCCACCAGGCCGATGGCGGCGGCGTGCCCAACATGAACCCGCCGCTCAGCAAGACCACCTACGTGCTCGGTGATAAAACCCGATTGGCCCACATCGTGCTGGCCGGCCTGGCCGAGCCCATTGAAATCAACGGCGACGACTACAAGCAGCACATGCCCGCCCAAGCCTACCTCACCGACCAGCAGGTGGCCGATGTGCTCACCTACGTGCGCAACAACTTCGGTAACAAAGCCAGCGCCGTGCAGGTAGCCGAGGTGAAAGCCGTGCGCGCCACGCTCCCCAAGTAACTGCTGCTCAACGCCTACGCGCGGCGGTTCCGGCAACGGGGCCGCCGCGTTGTAGTTTTATCCCAATTCTATTTCCTACCGCCATGAACGAGCAGCTGATTGTCAAGAACTTCGGACCCATTACAGACGCTACGGTGGACTTTAAGCGGGTCACGGTTTTTATCGGGCCGACGGGCGGGGGGAAGAGCACGCTGGCGAAGCTGGCAGGTGTGATGCGAGATAGTAATTGGTTAGATGAATCAGATAGTTCTCGCAAAAGGCAGAAGTTTACTGATGAACTGCACCATTACCAAATCGGAACATATCTCAAAAACCAAGGCACATTAATATGGAAGTCAAGTGTAGACGAGGTTTACTATGACGGCAACCTGTTCGAGCATACACATGCTGAGAAGCATAACGCTTTTGAAAGAGGGCTAGACATATTTAGTAGAAAGGCAAGGGAGGTTAACAGCTTAGATTTAGAGACAATATTCTCAGCGTCAAATGATGAGGAAAGGATAATTTTATCTAAAATGCATGGCTTTAGAGAGGATGTTCACTACATGCCAGCAGACAGGGCTTTTGCAGCCGCTATCGAACGTGGTTTAGCTGGGCTTACTATTGAAAATGTGTCTTTGCCAGAAACTCTTCTTGACTTTATTAACGACTACTCAAGAGCAGTCGGCAAATTAAAATCAATACCCCTTAGCATAGATTTCTTGAATATTAGGTACCAAATTGTAGACGGAGAACCTAAGATTTTATTAAAAGACGACATAGCAGTTGACCTACCTGAAACAGCTAGCGGGATTCAAGCAGTAGCACCAATGCTTCTTTTAATTGGAGAGGTTACGAGAAGCACACCCTCTAACAGTATTCCAAAACTGTTCATCATCGAAGAGCCGGAGCTAAACCTCTACCCCACCGCCCAGCAAGGGCTGCTAAACTGGCTGGTGGAGAAATGCACGAAGGGCGAAAACGACCTGACAATCACCACGCACAGCCCCTACATCCTCTCGCACCTCAACCTGCTACTCTACGCTTATCAAGTAGCTGAGCAGCACCCTGACCGCCGCGAAGCGGTAGCAGCCATCGTGCCCGAGGCTAGCTGGATTAACCCGAAGGAATTTGCCTGTTACCAAGTGGAAAACGGCGGCGTACAGTCGCTGGTTGATACAGAGTTGGGGCTGATTGACAATAATGAGCTGGATGGGCTTTCGGGCGACGCGGCCGATGCCTTTGATAACCTCATCCGCTTATCTAAAGGATTTGCCATCAAATGATTGAGCGTATCTACGCGGCCTACCCGCCCAAGGAGCACGCAGTTTGTATCACGGCACTTTCCCACCCGGTCTTCCACGTTTTCGACCCGCTTTCTCTGGTTAGCAATGGCACGACGGAACGCCTGCCCTCCACTTATCGCCTAGGGCCAGAAAAGGAGGACCGTGAGCTGACCGTGCATAACAAAACCGGCCAGCCTATTCACTTAGTAGCAATTGACTGCTGCCTGCTTGCCTCCGATGACCCTAGCCGCTGCGACTGCGCTTTAGTGCAGGAAGAAATTATCCAGTTTGTAGAATTCAAGCATGGCAAGTACGCACGCCGGACCGAACGCATTAAGGATTGTATTCGGCAATTAGCTAATTCCATTAATGACTTCTATAATGCGGGCATTTTACCACCTAAACAGACTATTCTGGCTATTGCCTGCGTGGGATTTACAGAGGAACTGCCACCGCGCTCTGCTTCGCTGGAAGCTCATCAGGCGCGACTTAACTTGTTGGTAGCGGTTGATGTGCTGGTAGAGCTACGCGTAACGGACACTACCTTGTTTGGGCGCCCGGCAGCAGGCGGAACGCTGTAGCTCATAACCTTTTGCCCCGCCAGCGCCTTTAAAACCTGCTTTCCACCTCGCAGATTTTCAGACCGCTATGGCCGCCCCCTCATTCCGCCGCATTTTCCAGGTTATTGATGGTAATAAGAAGCTCGTCGGCGACGGCTTCGATGTGACCAGCCCCATGCCGGGGCCGCGCATCCGGCAGCTCAGCCCGTATTTGCTCATCGACCACATCGGGCCGATGCAAATTGCCCCCACCGAGACGCCACTGGGCTCGCCGCCCCACCCGCACCGGGGCTTCGAAACGGTGACCGTGGTGTACGACGGCCACCTGGCCCACCGCGACACAGCTGGCCACGACGGCAGCATCGGCCCCGGCGACGTGCAGTGGATGACCGCCGGCGCCGGCCTGCGCCACGCCGAGATGTACGACCGCGACTTTGCCCGGCGCGGCGGCACCCTGGAGCTACTCCAGCTGTGGGTAAATATGCCAAAGGCCGACAAGCTCGTGGCGCCCAAATACCAGGAGCTGCGCGCCGCCAGCATCCCGAGCGTGCCGGTGCCCAAGGAGGGCGGCAGTATCCGCGTGATTGCGGGCAGCTACGACGGGACCACCGGGCCGGCCAGCACCTTTTCGCCCCTAACGCTGCTCGATGTGCACCTCCACCAAGGCGCCGACTTCGTGCTGACGCTGCCCGCCGCCTACAACGTGGGCCTCTACGTGGTGCGCGGCGCGGTGCTGGTCAATGGCGACCGGCCCGCCCGCACCCAGCAGCTCGTGGTGCTGGGCTGGAACTCGACCGATGTGCAACTGACTGCCACCGAAAACAGCCTCGTACTGGTGCTGGCCGGCGCACCCATCGAAGAGCCGCTGGCCACCTACGGGCCCTTCGTGATGAATACCAACGAGGAATTAATGCAGGCCATTGCCGACTTCGAGAGCGGCAACATGGGCAAGTTTCCAGAGGACGAGTAGCTAAAAACCTGTCCGCGTTTCTTCCTTATAGACCGTCCTGCTCATCTAGCATCTGCTGGTCGAAACATCTCGCTCACCTCGTCGGATGAGCGGTAGAGATGATTCGGTAGGCGGACGCTAGATGAGCTTAACGGTCAACTTTACAGTAGAAGACAGACGTGGAATAAGCTCAGCATAACCCATTGGCTGCTTTGCCGGTACTTACTGCCTCACGCCAACCACTCTTTTATGTCTGACTTGCTGACCGCCGCCCCTTCGCGCCGCGAATTTTTGCGTACGCTTTCCCTGGGCGCCGGCGCTACGCTGGCGGGAGCCTCGGCCCTGGCCGCGCCGCTGGATTGGCTGGCCCCTGCGCGTAAGCTGGGCGTGGCGCTGGTGGGCCTCGGCAGCTACAGCACCGGCCAGTTGGCCCCGGCCTTGCAGCAAACGCAGTACTGCCAGCTGGCAGGCGTGGTCACGGGCTCGCCGGCCAAGGCGGCGCAGTGGCAGCAGCAATACCGCCTGCCGACTAAGAACTGCTACGATTACAAGACCTTCGACCAGATAATCGACAACCCGGCCATCGACATTGTGTACGTGGTGCTGCCTAACGCTTTGCACGCCGAATACGTGGTGCGGGCGGCGCAGGCGGGCAAGCACGTCATTTGCGAAAAGCCGATGGCTACGTCCGTGGCCGACGCCCAACACATGATTGCCGCTATGAAAAAAGCGGGCAAACAGCTCAGCATTGGCTACCGGCTGCACTTTGAGCCGCATAACCAGGCCATGATGCGCCTGGGCCAGACGCAGGCGTATGGCAAAATCAGCCACCTGGCAGCCGACAACGGCTTTAAATTCAACAACGGCACACCGTGGCGGGTCGATAAAAAGCTCAGCGGCGGCGGCCCACTCATGGATATGGGCATCTATTGCCTGCAAGGCTGCCTCTATACCAAGGGCCAGGTGCCGGTAGCAGTCACGGCCAAATTCACGCCCGAAACCGGCAGCGGCTACTTCAAGGAGGTAGAAGCCGGGCTGGACTGGCAAATGCGCTTTGCCGATGGCACGGTGGCCGACTGCCGCACCAGCTACACCCAAAATATGGCCGGCCGACTGCGCGCCGAGGCCGCCAATGGGTGGCTGGAGTTGGAGCCGGCCTTTGGTTACGGTGGCCTCGCGGGCAATACCAGCAAGAATGACGGGTCGCTCAACCTGCCCAACATCAACCAGCAAGCCGCCCAAATGGACGATTTTGCCCAGTGCGTACTGGGCAACAAGCCCACTCGCGTGCCCGGCGAAATGGGCCTGCGCGACGTGGAGCTGCTCGCCGCCATCTACCGCGCCGCCGAAACCGGCCGGTCGGTTTCGACCCAGGACGTGGTGCAGCTCATCGACCGCACCAGCGCCCGCTAGCTACGGCCGGGCCCCCACCGGAAACCGGGCAAACACGTCGGCCACGCCCCGGTCAATTTGCTTGGCCGAGCGGGTGGGGGTATTGGAGAGTACGGTCGTCGTGGTGCCCTGCCATATCAATTCTTTACGGGCGGCATCAACGAGGTCGATGGTGGCAGTGCCCTCCTGATACTGGCCTACGGGCACGTCCTGGGCCTGCCAGTGGTAGTTGCGCTGGCCGATGTAGTAGGGCGCGCCGTCTTGCCGGAAATTAGTTTCGCGGGTTTGGGTGCGCTGCCGGGTCACGAGGCCGATGTTCACCCACAGGTCGGGCTGGGCGGCTTTGCGGAAGCCCCGCGCTTCCAGCTCACGCGTCACGGCGCGCTTCAGGTCAAAAATGTTGGAGCCCGAGTTGACGAAAGCGGAGTCGTTGCGCGCCGTTTCGTCCAGGAAGCCATAGGTGTGGTAGCGCGCCAGGTTCACGCCGGGGCGGCTATCGACCTGGGTAGCGGCTTGCTCAGACGAGCAGGCGGCCAGCCCCAGGGCCAGCGCCAGCAGCGGTTTTTTCAGGGCTTGGAACGAGTGGAGCATGGCCGGACTACTGCTGAGAATGAGTGAAAAAACAAAAGCCGGCTAGCGAGGCTAGCCGGCTTTGCTTAACGCACCCGCACCCGGTGGCGTTACGCCGTCTTAATTTTATCGAGCGTCGCCATGTCCTCGGCCGAGAGGTGAATGTCGGCCGTTTTCATGTTTTCCTCCAGGTGCTTCACCTTGGACGTACCGGGGATGAGCAGGATGTTGGGCGAGTGGTGCAGCAGCCAGCTCAGCGCAATCTGCTGCGGAGTGGCGCCGTGCTTTTTGGCTAGCTGGTCGAGGGCGGCCAGCGCCTCCTTGTTGCCACCCGCCAGCGGGTACCACGGAATGAACGCCATGTTCTGCGCACGGGTGTAGTCGAGCACGGGCTCCCACTTGCGGTTATCGACCGAATACATGTTCTGCACCGACACCACTTCGAAAAACTCCTGGGCCTTCTTAATCTGGTCCACATCGACTTCCGAGAGGCCAATATGCTTAATCAAGCCGTCCTGCTGGGCTTTTTTCAGGAAGTTGAACGTGTCCTCTACCGGCACGTTCGGGTCGATGCGGTGCAGTTGGTAGAGGTCAATTTGCTCGACCTTGAGGCGCTGGAGGCTGCCGTGCAGGGCGGCTTCGAGGTGCTTGGGGCTGGCATCGACGGGCCACTGGTTGGGGCCGGTGCGCAGCAGGCCACCCTTGGTGCCGATGATAACCTTGTGCTGGGCGTAGGGGTACAGCGCCTCGGCAATCAACTCTTCCGATACATTCGGGCCGTAGCTGTCGGCGGTGTCAATAAAATCGACGCCCAGCTCCACGGCACGCTTCAGCACCCGGATGGCTTCGTCGTGGTCCTGGGGCGGGCCCCAGATGCCATCGCCGGTGATGCGCATAGCGCCGTAGCCGAGGCGCTTTACGGTAAGGTCGCCGCCAATAGTGAAGGTGGCGGGGTAAGAGGCAGGGGTAGTAGCCATTGGTGGAAAAGGAAATAAGCGTGAACGCCACCGGGCCGCGTGGGCCCGGTGGCGTTCAGTAAGACAATCCTAATCTGACCAATGTTTTGGTCCGGGCAGCGGCGGGTTAGCGCAGGGCCAGCGCGGTGGCGGTCACCTTGGCCCCCAGCTCACGCACGGCCCGGGCAATGCCTTCGGCGTCGAAGCCGCACTCTTTGTAGAGCTGGTCCTGGGTGCCGTGCTCCACCACGCGGTCGGGGATGCCGAGGCGGCGCACGGGCAGGTGCTGGCCGTGGTCAGCCAGAAATTCGAGCACCGCCGAGCCGAAGCCACCTTGCAGGCAGCCGTCCTCCACCGTCACGATGGCGCGGTAGCGGCGAGCCACGGCCAGCAGCATTTCCTCGTCGAGCGGCTTGCAGAAGCGCATATCGTAGTGGCCCGCATCAAGGCCCTCGGCGGCGAGAGCGGCGGCGGCTTTCACCGCGTAGTTGCCGATGTGGCCGATGGTGAGGATGGCCACGCCGCCCGCCTCCCCTTCGTGGATGACGCGGCCCGTGCCGATGGCTACGCGCTGCAACGCTGTGCGCCACTCGGGCATTACTCCTTCGCCGCGCGGGTAACGGATGCTGAACGGGCCGGCATTCTCCGGCAGCTGGGCCGTGTACATGAGGTTGCGCAGCTCCTGCTCGTTCATCGGGGCCGATACCACGACGTTGGGAATACTGCGCATGTAGGCCAGGTCGTAGCAGCCGTGGTGGGTGGGGCCGTCGGCCCCAGCGAAGCCGGCCCGGTCGAGGCAAAACACCACGTGCAGGTTTTGCAGCGCCACGTCGTGCACCATCTGGTCGTAGCCGCGCTGCATAAACGACGAGTAGATGTTGCAGAACGGCACTAGGCCCTGCGTGGCCAGGCCCGCCGAAAACGTAACCGCGTGCTGCTCGGCAATGCCCACGTCGAAGGCCCGCTCGGGCATGGCGGCCATCATGATGTTGAGCGACGAGCCGCTGGGCATGGCGGGCGTCACGCCCATTATTTTGTCGTTGGCCTGAGCCAGTTCCAGCAAGGTGTGGCCAAACACGTCCTGGTACTTGGGCGGCTGCGGCGTGGTGGGGACTTTGGTAAAAATCTCGCCCGTAATCTTGTCAAACAAGCCCGGCGCGTGCCACAGCGTCTGGTCTTTTTCGGCCAGCGCGTAGCCCTTGCCCTTCACGGTTACGCAGTGCAGCAGCTTGGGGCCGGGGATGGCTTTCAGGTCGTTGAGCACTTCTACTAGGTGCTGCACGTCGTGGCCATCGACGGGGCCGAAGTAGCGAAAGTTCAGCGCCTCAAACAAGTTGCTCTGCTTCAGCAGGGTAGCCTTCATGGCGGCTTCTACCTTGCGGGCAATCTGCTGGGGGTTGGGGCCAAATTTAGAGAGCTTGCCCAGCACGTTCCACAGCTCGTCGCGCACTTTGTTGTAGGTGCGTGAGGTGGTGATGTCGGTGAGGTACTCCTTGAGCGCGCCCACGTTGGGGTCAATGCTCATGCAGTTGTCGTTGAGCACGACAATCATGTTGTTGCGCATAGCCCCGGCCTGGTTGAGCGCCTCGAAGCTCATGCCGGCCGTCATAGAGCCATCGCCGATAACGGCAATGTGCTGGCGGTCAAACTCTTTCTTATAATCCGAGGCCACCGCCATGCCCAGCGCCGCCCCGATGCTGGTGCTGCTGTGCCCCACCCCAAAAGCGTCGTACTTGCTCTCCGACATTTTGGGGAAGCCCGACATGCCGCCGTAGCGGCGGTTGGTGGGAAAGCGGTCGCGCCGGCCGGTCAGTATCTTATGGCCGTAGGCCTGGTGGCCCACATCCCACACGAGCTGGTCGTAGGGCGTGTTGAACACGTAGTGCAGCGCCACCGTCAGCTCGACCACGCCCAGCGAGGCACCGAAGTGCCCGCCGTAGATGCTCACCGTGTCGATGATGAACTCGCGCAGCTCGGTGCTGACTTGCACTAACTGCTCGGGGGCGAGCTTTTTAAGGTCGTCGGGCGAGGATATCGCCGCCAGGAGCGGGCCGGGTTCAATTATCATCGGGGCAGCAGAAGATGGGGCGCGGTAGCTAACCGCCGGGCGGGCCTAAAAGATTGGCCCGCCGACTTCAAAGGTACGACAACGCAAGCGGGGCGGTTGTAGGCAGCCCGTCCAAAATTCGGGCTGGGCTAGGCCGGCACGAACGGCGGCGCACCGGGCTTAGTCGGCAGAAGCAAGCCGTCGGCCGACCATTTGCGGAAAACCGGCCGGGGCAGTGCAACTATTGTGGGCCGTTTGCGCACTTTGGCCGTTATGCATTTTATGAACAAGCTTACTTTTCCCACCGCCCCGCTGCTGGCGGCGGCGTTAGCGGCCAGCCCATTGCTGGCTTACAGCCAGGCGGGCGGGCGGCCCGCAGCGGCCCCGGCGGCTTCGCGCGCCGCCACCGGCCGCGTGAGCGGCACCGTGACTGACGCCGCCAACGGCAAGCCGGTGTCCTACGCCACGGTGTCGGTTATCAACCCCGCCACCAACAGCGCCGTGAATGGCGGCGTGGCCGGCGACGATGGCAAGTTTGTGCTGCCCGTGCCGGCCGGCACCTACCGCGTCGAAATCAGCTTTCTAGGCTACCAGACGCAGGTGAAGAACGGCGTGGTGGTGACGGGCGGCGGCAACGTGGCCCTGGGCAGCGTGGCCCTCGGGGCGGCGGCCCAAAAGCTGGCCGAAGTGGTGGTAACCGGCAAAAAGGCGCTCATCGAGGAGCGCGTGGACCGCACTATCTACAACGCCGACGTGGATAAAACCACTCAGGGCGGCGACGCTACCGACGTGCTCAAGCGCGTGCCGCTGCTGAGCGTGGACCTGGACGGCAACGTGAGCCTGCGCGGCAGCTCCAACATCCGGGTGCTGATTAACAACAAGCCCTCGACCATCGCGGCCAGCAGCATTGCCGATGCGCTCAAGCAGATTCCGGCCGACCAGATTCAGACGGTGGAAGTTATCACCTCGCCCTCGGCCAAGTACGACGCGGAGGGCTCGGGCGGCATCATCAACATCGTGACCAAGAGCAACAACCTGCGCGGCGGCTCGCTCAGCGCCGACCTGGGCGCGGGCCTGCGGGCCAGCAACCTGGGCCTGAACGGCAGCTACCGCACCGGCAAGATGGGCTTTTCGCTGGGCGGCTTTGGGCGGGCCAGCTACAACCAGCCGGGTAGCTTCACCAACGACCAGCGCACATTTGATACGAACGGCAACTTTCTGTCGAATACCAACCAGTCGGCCGGCACGCGGCGCAACGACATTTTTGGGCGCTACACGCTGGGCTGGGATTTTGATATTGATAAGCACAACTCGCTGGCCGCCTCGGTGGCCTACGGCGTGCGCAACAGCAACAACTACCAGGACCGGCTGACCACGCTCTCGTCGAACGCGGCGCTCAACAGCGTGCGCGACGTGAGCACCACCGACCAGTCGAACACCATCGACGCCAGCCTCAACTACACGCACACCTACGAAACCCCGCAGCGCGAATTCAGCATCCTGACGCTGTTTAGCCGCAACAACCGGACGAACAACTTTCTCAACGACATTCTGGGCACCGACAACTCCATCAACAGCCGGCGCCGCAACGACAACCAGAGCTACAACCAGGAGATGACGGCGCAGCTGGACTACCAGACGCCGACCACCAAGACCCAGCTGCTGGAGTTGGGCGTCAAGGACATTGTGCGCCGCGTAAACAGCAACTACGTGTACCTGCTGGCCAACGGCAGCAGCGATGCCTTTTACCTCGACCCCACGGCCTCGCTCTCCAACAACTTCAACTACAACCAGAACGTGGCCTCGGGCTACGCCACCTACACCATCGGCCTGCCCAAGGGCTTTACGCTGAAGCCGGGCGCGCGCTTCGAGTACACGAGCATCTCGGCCGATTTTGCGGGCGGCAACGCCGTCAACATTCCCAACTACGGGGTGTTGGTGCCCAGCGTGAACCTCTCGCGCAAGTTTGAGAACGGCAACGTGCTGAAGCTGGCTTACAACCGCCGCATCCAGCGCCCGTCGCTGCAATTCCTGAACCCCAACCGCCAAGCGTCGAACCCGCTGCTCGTGACGGTGGGCAACCCTAGCCTGAGCCCCGAATACACCAACAACTACGAGCTGGGCTACAGCACGCTCGTCAAGAAGAAGGTAAACCTTAACATGTCGGCGTTTGTGCGCAACACCACCGGCTCCATCCAGGCCATCCGCACGCCCCGGCAGGATACCATCGTGACGAGCTACGGCAACGTGGGCCGCGAAGATGCCTACGGCGCCAGCCTCTTTGCCAGCGTGAACGCGGGCAAGCTGACGCTGAACGGCGGCATCGACTCGTACTACGCCGTGCTGAACAACAACAACCCCGACCCTAGCTACAACGCTAGCAACAAAGGCTTTGTATTCAACACCCGCGCCCAGGCTTCGTACGCGCTCAGCAAGATGTGGACCATCCAGGGCTTCGGCTTCTACCGGGGCCAGCAAGTGCAGCTGCAAGGCTACCAAAGCGGCTTTGGCATCTATAGCCTTAACATCCGGCGCAACTTTGCCGAGAACCGCGGCGGCATCGGCTTCGGGGCTGAGAACTTCTTTACCCCGGCCATCAACATCCGCAACGTGGTAAACACCCCGCTGCTGGCCCAGAATAGCACCAACGTGCTGCACAACCTTAACTTCAAAGTCAACATCAGCTACCGCATCGGCAAGCTCACCGTGGACCAGCGCCCCCGCAACCGCAAGGGCGTGAGCAACGACGACCTGAAGGAAGGCGGCGACAATGGCGGCGGCGGTGGCCTAGGCGGCGGTGGCGACACGGGTGGCGGCCAGGGTGGCCGCCCCAGTGGCGCCCCGGCCGGCGCGGGCCAGCGGCCCGCCGGCGCTGCCGGCTACCCAGCGGGTGGTCGCCCGGCCGGCGCCCCCGGCCAGGCCCCGCCCACCGACTCGACCAAGGCCGCCCCCGGCACGCTGCCAGCGGGCACCAGTGGCCAGCCCGGCGCCCTCCCCGGCACCGTAGCCCCGGCCACCGCGCAGCCCGACAGCTCGGCCGTGAAACCCAAATCGACGACGGCGCCCGTCAACTCTACCCCCGTTAATGCGCCGTCGCCCGGCACTACCTCACCGGGCGGCATCACGCCCGCCGGCAGCCCCGGCGGCCGGCCCTAATGCCGAGCCGGCTTTAGGAAGGCATTGAATTTAAAAGGCCCGGTTGCGCTTGTCGCAGCCGGGCCTTTTTGCGTTGGGCCGGCCCGCCCCGGCGGGTGGCCGTATTTTTGCCTATCCTTTTCCCTGCCTATGCCCACTAGCTCGCCCACGCCGCCCCCCGCCCCTGCCAGCCAAGACGCCGATTTTCTGCGGCAACTTCGGCCATCGCGCATTGTGCTGCCGGCGCTGATTGGCTTGAGCGTGGTGGCCTTCCTGTTCTGGCGCTCCTACAAGCCCGGCGACCTCGCGCCGCTGCTGCACGCCAAGTGGCAGTGGCTCTTCATCACGCTGCTCGTGCTGTGGGCCCGCGATTTGGGCTACATCTACCGCATCCGCAGCATCTCGGCCAAGGAGCTAAGCTGGCGGCAATCATTCGGCGTCATCGTCATCTGGGAATTTGCTTCCTGCGTGCTGCCCTCGGCGGCGGGGGGCACGGCGGCGGCCCCGGTCATCCTGTCCCGCGAGGGCATTCCGCTGGGCAAAGCCATTGCCTATACCATCGTCACGGCCTTCCTCGACAACCTCTACTACGTCTTCATGGTGCCGCTGGTGGTATGGCTGGCCGCCGATGGCCTCTACCCCCACGGCCTGCAATCGGCGTTTGTGCAAACGCTGCGGGCCATCTTTATCTTCAGCTACGTGGCCGTTTCGGCCTATTCGGGCCTGCTCCTCTACGCCCTGTTTGTAAATCCGCGCTCGGTGCGCCGCCTGCTGGTGCGCCTCACTTCGGGGCGGCTGCTACGCCGATTCCGGCGCGTAGCCTACCGCCAGGGGCAGGTGATGGTGCTGGCCTCGGCCCAGCTACGGGGGGCGGGCGCGGCCTACTGGTGGCGCGCCAGCATCAGCACCGTCTTCGTCTGGACGGCCCGCTACGCCGTCATCGGCTGCCTCATTGCCGCCTTCGCCCCCATGACGACCGGCACGTTCCTGTTCGTCTTCGCCCGCAACATCACCTACAAGGTCATCCTGCTGCTGGCCATTACGCCCGGCGGCGCGGGCATTGCCGAAGGCGCGTTTCCTACGTTTTTCGGCCGCTTTATGGGTACGGCCGCCATGACGAGCTTTTTGGTGCTGCTCTACCGCATCGTCACGTATTATTTCTACCTGGCCCTGGGCGTGGCCTACCTGCCCCGCTGGCTCGCCGACCAAGCCCGCCGCGCCCACTTGGCACCCCACAAAAAAGGCCCCGCCCCGGTAACGGAGCGAGGCCAATAGCCGGGCCGCAGCCCAGTTAGCAAAGCGCTTATTTAGCCTTCAGCACGTACATCGCGCCGCTGTTGCCCGAAAGCGACAGCTTATCGTCGGTTAGCTTCTCTACTTTGAACGTGTTGGCCGTGCCGCCGCCCTGGGGGGTAAGCGTGATGGTCTTGGCAGCTTGGTCAAACGTGTACGAGCCCGTCTGGCTCTGGCCACCTTCGCTAGCAGTGAAGGTCGTGGCCGTGAACGTGAATTCAGCTTCTTTGGCAGCGTCGTCCAGCTTCATCTTGTCGCCCGAAGCGTCGGTCTGCTTGTCAGTTACCCAGGTTTTGCTACCCGAGCCGTACAGCGTGGTAGCACCTTCTACCTTGCCTTTATCACCGCCGCCGCACGACGATACCACGAACAAGAGAGCTACCAGGCTAAACAGCGAGGCGAAGTAAGACCGGAAAGAGGTGTGCGAAAGGTTCATAAGGAAAAAGGAAGAGGGTTGAAAAAAAGCTACTGCAGCTTTCGGCCTGCTTACGAGCTTACTTTTTTTTGGTTATCTACCGCAACCCCACTGCTGAAGGCCCGTAAAAGGCTCAGAGCCACCCGGCACCGCTGCGGCAACTCTTCCTTCACACTTTTACTCGTACTCGTCACATGGGCTTGCTCGATTTCTTAAATAATGAGGGTGATAAAAAGCCCGTCGCTCCGGCTCAGCCGGCGGCCGGTGGCACCGACTTTTTCGGCAACAAAACGGCCGATGCTACTTCCTCTTCCGCAGCTGGCACCAGCTACACGGTAGTAAGCGGCGATTCTCTCTCCAAGATTGCTAAAAACCACTACGGCGACGCCGCTAAGTGGCATCAGATATACGAGGCCAATAAGGCGCTCATCGGCAATAACCCCGACCTTATTGAAGTAGGTCAGGAGTTAACCCTACCTAGTATCTAGGTACTTTTTGCAGAAAAAAGGTGAGAAAAGCCACTCCAATATTGGGGTGGCCTTTTTGTTTTTAGCCGGTAAAGAGCCCGTTGATAATTTTTACTTGGCCGTCTCCTCCCCAGCTTCGCTTTCCTCGCGGCAAGCGCACGCCGGCCGCACTTTTTTTGGGCAGCACTTGCACAGTTGGCGGCGGTGATTACCTTTGCCAATACCAATCCGGTACTCCCCCGCAGCAGGCAGGGCAGTTAGTTAAGTTTTATACAGAAGCGGCGAGAGATTAGGCTCCCTGACCCGCTGGCAACCTTCACCCGCTGAAAGGTGCCAATTCCTACCCCGGTAGCTGCCCAGCGCCGCCCGGGGGTCTATAAACCGAGTACCCATGGCACACGCACCATTTCTCGTCGTTCTCTCCTCCCCCGCTCCCCTTTTGAGCGGCCCTGGACAGCGCACCCCGTTGGTTTTGGCTGGCTCGGCCCCCGTGGCCCAGCGAATGCGAATGTGCTGTTGTTGCCGAGGCTAAGGCTTCCGGCGCTTTTCGCTCCGCTCTCTTTCAGTGGGTATTGCTTTCGCCTGCGGCCTGCGTCGCAGCGCGGACTATCTGATGAAATACGCTAAACATAGCTTATTGACCATCAAATACTTATGAAGTAAAGGGATTTTGCCACTAACCTGGCAGGAGAATGCGAAAAGCCAACAGCACGGAGTTTATTCTAAACTTTTATTCGTCGCTATTTCCACTTTTTGCATGTCTGTCGCTGCTTTTTCCCCGCGTACTTCCTTCCAGCAAGAGCTGACGGCTACGGCCCAGCACTTGGCCACCGTTTTGCCAGCCGCAGCCTCGCAAGCCATCGCCGCCGGCATTGCCCAAGTGGCTGCCGCCGGCACCGTCGGCCGCGCGCTACAAGCTGGCCAAGCGGCCCCCAATTTCACCCTACCCGATGCCAGCGGCCAGCCCCAGACCCTGGCTACGCTGCTAGCGCAGGGCCCGGTAGTGCTCACTTTTTACCGGGGCAACTGGTGCCCTTATTGCAGCGTGCAGTTGCGCGCCTATCAGCAGGCCCTGCCCGAACTAGCCCACTACAGCGCCACGCTGGTAGCCGTATCGCCCCAAACGCCGGACTTTACTGCGCTCACAGTCAGCGATAAAGTGCTTACATTTCCGGTATTGAGCGACGTGGGTAATGGCGTGGCCCGCCAGTACGGCCTGGCCTACGGGGTAGGCGCCGAGGTAGCCGATACGCTACGTAGCGTAGGCATCGACCTAACGGCTTTCAACGGTACCACTGCCGACGAGCTGCCCCTTACCGCCACCTTCCTTATCGGCACCGACGGCCTAGTGGCCTGGGCCGACGTGGCAGCCGACTTCAAATACCGGCCCGACCCGGCCGCTATTCTGGCGGCCCTGGCGCAGTTGCCGGCGGCCGTGCCCGCCTAGCGGGGCTTTTCCCCTTTGATTATCCATAATTTTCAGCAATACCCTACTTCTTCAGCATCATGGCTACCCAGAACCTGCACTTCGAAACGCTGCAACTCCACGCCGGCCAGCAGCCCGACCCCACCACCGGCTCGCGCGCGGTGCCCATTCACCAGACGACCAGCTACGTGTTCAAAAACGCGGAGCACGGCGCCAACCTGTTTGCCCTCAAGGAGTTTGGCAACATCTACACCCGCCTGATGAACCCCACCACCGACGTGTTTGAGCAGCGCTTGGCGGCCCTCGAAGGCGGCGTGGCAGCGCTGGCTACCGGCTCGGGGCAGGCGGCGCAGTTCATCGCTCTGAACAACATCTTGCAGGCCGGCGACAACCTCGTTTCCAGCTCGTACCTCTACGGCGGCACCTATAACCAGTTTAAAGTCGCCTTCAAGCGCCTCGGCATTGAGGCGCGCTTTGCGGAAGGCGACGATGCCGACAGCTTCGAGAAGCTGATTGACGAAAACACCAAGGCGCTGTACGTCGAAACCATCGGCAACCCCAGCTTCAGCGTGCCTGATTTCGAGCGCATTGCGGCCGTAGCCAAGAAGTACGACATTCCGCTGGTGGTAGATAACACGTTCGGCGCGGGCGGCTACCTGTTCCGGCCCCTGGAGCATGGCGCCAGCATCGTGGTGGCCTCGGCTACCAAATGGATTGGCGGCCACGGCACGAGCGTGGGCGGTATCATCATCGACGGCGGCACCTACGACTTCGGCAACGGCAAGTACCCGCAGTTTACGGAGCCCAGCGAAGGCTACCACGGCCTGGTTTTCAACGACGTGTTTGGTAAGAACGGGCCGTTTGGCAACATCGCCTTCATCATCCGGGCCCGCGTGGAGGGCCTGCGCGACTTCGGCCCGGCCATCAGCCCCTTCAACTCGTTCTTGCTGCTGCAAGGCCTCGAAACGCTAAGCCTGCGCGTGGAGCGCACCGTCGAAAACGCTCTCAAGGTAGCCCAGTGGCTGGAGCAGCGGCCCGAGGTGGCGCATGTCAACTACCCCGGCCTGCCCAGCAACCCGCACCACCAGAACGCGGCCAAATACCTGAAGCGCGGCTTCGGCGGGGTGCTGTCGTTCACGCTGCACGGCACCAAGGAAACGGCCGTGGCCCTCATCGACAACCTCAAGCTAATCAGCCACCTGGCCAACGTGGGCGATGCCAAAACACTCATCATTCAGCCCTCGGCCACCACGCACCAGCAGCTGAGCGAGCAGGAGCAGGCCGCCTCGGGCGTCACGCCCACGCTGCTGCGCTTGTCGGTGGGCATCGAGCATTTCGAAGACATCCGCGCCGACCTGGAGCAGGCCCTGGCCGCCGCCACGCAGGCCACGCCTAAGGGCGGCACCGAGCAGGACGAGCCCATTCTGGAGCCCCAGGCCGAGCACGCCCAGCCGCTCGAAGTATAGCACTTTCGCCTGATTTTTAGCCCGCAGAAGACGCAGAAGGTTTCGCAGAAGTCACGGAGGTCGTTCTCCGCGCCTTCTGCGAAACCTTCTGCGTCTTCTGCGGGAAATTTCGTTTTCGATACTATGGAAAGCCTGTTTTTCTCCCTACCCGACCCATTTCCCCTGGAAAGCGGCGAAACCCTGACCGGCGCGCGGGTAGCCTACCACACCTGGGGCCGGCTCAATGCCAGCCGCGACAACGTGGTGTGGGTGTGCCACGCCCTCACGGCCAACGCCGACGTGCTGGACTGGTGGCCGGGTTTGTTTGGGGAAAACTGCTTTTTTGACCCAGCCGACTGGTTTATCGTGTGCGCCAACGTGTTGGGCTCGTGCTACGGCAGCACCTGCCCACTCGACGCCGACCCGGCTACGGGCGCGGGGCGCTTTCAGGCGTTTCCGCTCCTGACAATCCGCGACCTAGTGGCGGCGCATGAGGCGCTGCGCCAAGAACTGGGGCTGGCCCGAATTCACACGCTGATTGGGGGCTCGCTAGGGGGCCAGCAGGCGCTGGAATGGGCCGCCACCCGGCCCGAGGTTATGGACCATTTAGTGGTTATTGCCACCAGCGCCCGTCATTCGGCCTGGGGCATTGCCTTTAACGAAGCCCAGCGGCTGGCCATCGAGGCCGATACTACCTACCACGAAAACCGGCCTGGCGGCGGCGCTGCCGGCCTGGCGGCGGCCCGCGCCGTGGCCCTGCTCAGCTACCGGGGCTACGAGGCCTACGGCAACACCCAGACCGAGCCCACCGACGACTGCCTGCGCGACTTCCGCGCCAGTAGCTACCAGCGCTACCAGGGCCGCAAGCTCGTGGCCCGCTTCGATGCTTACAGCTACGTGGTGCTCACCCGCGCCATGGACTCGCACCACCTGGGCCGGGGCCGGGGCGGCGTAGCGGCGGCGCTGGCCGGCATTCGGGCACGCACGCTGGTGCTGGGCATCACCTCCGACGTATTGTTCCCGATTAGCGACCAGTTGGAGATTGCCCAGGGCATCGCCGGAGCAGTGTATGGTGAGCTGGATTCCAGCTTCGGCCACGACGGCTTTCTGCTCGAAACCGGTAAAATAACGCAGGCGCTGGAGTTGTTTTACGCCGCCACGCTGGCTAACTAAAGCTGTGCCGCCTCATTGGCTGGCACTGGGGTCACTGAGTTACGCCGGCTGGCTGCCACCACGTTTTTCCACACCCTGTTCGCCTCAGTTCACGCCCACCACCGCCCCGGCCGGGGCAACGGGCAAAATGGCCAGCCGCCCGGCCGCCCCCGGTTATCTAAGCAAAAATCCTGAGCCTGGCTTGGTTATCTGGTAAAAAAAGAGTACCTTTGTGTCCGTTTTTCCCCAGCCCCATCCGGGTTGGGGTTTATTGTCAATTGTTTAGCCGGTAATTTCGTTACCATCCCCCCATGGACCACCTGAGCTTCAAGACGACCCACGTCAACAAGGCCAACGCCCAGAAAAACTGGGTTATCATCGACGCCAGCGTGGCCCCGCTGGGCCGCGTGTGCAGCCAAATTGCCAACGTTCTG
>Ga0160428_1000812_pt1 | contig 29346 bp, 14 predicted proteins | sample SolpanmetagenomM_FD_108198 | JGI IMG/M metagenome (GOLD analysis project Ga0160428, IMG submission 108198) | Solar panel surface microbial communities from Lawrence Berkeley National Laboratory, California, USA - M | ecosystem: Engineered > Built environment > Solar panel > Unclassified ... | reverse complement strand
GGCGGGGAAGTCGCACTGGACGTTCTTGGTGATGCTGGTGCGGACCATCTCGTGCTCGGTCGGGCAGCGCGCGGCCAGGCGGCGTAGGCCGGCATTGCCGCGCCTGGCGTCCTCCAGGTAGCTGGACCGCATGGTCTCCACGGCCTGGGCGATACCCGACCGCATGACCTCGGGGCCCTTGGCGCTGGCCGCGCATTGGGCATAGGCGCGCAGGAACGCCTCGCAGGCCGGGACCCCGGTGTCCTGCGCCCAGGCGGTTGCCGGCAACAGCAGGAGCAGGGTGGCGGCGACGGACTGGCGGGACATCGTGTTTCCTTTTGCGGGCATGATCGGGACGGAGCGCCTGCACCGCGGTTAGCCGCCCGGGCCTGATCCCGCAAGGTGGATGCCGCAGTCGGGTCGCACTCGCCCCGCCGTAGCGGCGCGTGTCGGACGGGTCATCCCACGTCGAACGCGCTCGCGGCCCGCTCGGCCTGCCTGGCGCCCGCTGCATTGCCCCGGGCGGACCGCACCACCGCTAGGTTCCGCCAGAGCGCCTGGCTGTCGTCCAGCAGGGGCGTGACCCGTTCCAGCAGGCCGGCCGCGTCGTCCCAGTGCCCGAGCCCGATCAGCACTTCCGCAAGCAGGTTGGCCCACGCCGCATTGGACGGGTCTGCCACAACTGCCCAGGTCGCCAGGATGACGGCGTCGGCGGGATTGCCGTTGTAAAGCTCCGCGTAGCCCCGCATCCACAGATAGGAGGGATCGTCCGGCTTCGCCTCCAAAGCGTGCCGGCTCATCGCGAGCGCCCCGGCAAAGCGTCCGTCCGTGACCAGCACCTGGGCCGCGACGCGGGCATGATAGGCGTTGAACCCCGTCATCGCCGGTAGACCGGCGGCGAGGTCCGCCGCCTCGGCGAATTTCATCTGCCGGTAAAGCCGCAGCGCCTGCAGCGCCCGCATCCCCGCCGATGAGCGGCAGTCGCACTCGAACTCGTCGGCGAAGCTCCAGACATCGTGGTCCAGCGGCATGCGGAACAGCGCCGTCTCAACCATCACCGAGACAACCAGGTCCGGCCGCCAGGCATCGACGGCATCGAGGAACACCCGGTGGCTGACGCCGGCGAACATGGTCCGTCCGAACGACCGCTCCCAGTACTGCGACTGCGCTGTCATGAACGAATCGTGGAAGAACAGGGCAGCCCCGGCCCCGGCCGTGGCCGACGCGCACTCCCGCACCCGGTTGCCATAGAAGGTGGTGTTCTGACGGGTCTGCACGGCCTGGTGCCGGGTGGCGATCCGCGCTCTGGCGAACGCCTCCGAAGGCCCTTCCGGCGTCGAGTGGACGGACAGGTCTCCGAACCCGCGCACCGACGAGTACGTGACATCTGCCTCGGACACGCAGGTCACGGGCGCCAGCGGCCGGATCTTGCGGCAGGCCGACAGGTACGCCAGGTGCGCCCCGCGTTCGGACCAGTGCGAGTCGGTGAGCCGGAATGCGTTCGGTGCCCCATCCGCCGCGCGCAGGCGGTCCAGCGGATAGTCGAAGACGACGTTGTCGACGGGACCGGCAAAGTCGAGGAACGCCTGCGCCGGCGAGTGCAGCCGCCCCGCAAGATCGTCGGGCAGGGCATCCTCGCACACGAAGTGGGCGCTCGGCGCCAACAGCACGACATAGGGGATGCCACGCTGCTTCAGCTCCCGGCCTCGCCGCGCGAACGTCGCTCGCCAGTGGTGCAGACGCCCCGCTTGCATCGGCTTCCGCATTGCCTCGACGACATCGATCTGCGGGGCGCCGCCCCTGAAGAATCTCTGTCCCGCCTTGCCGATGACCGGATTGCCGAAGATGCCCGAGAGGTCGTCCACGTCAGGCCCTGCCGGACGTCACCCGCCGATCCTTGCCGGCCAGGACAGTGGCGGGATGGGCCCGCCGCAGGCGACAGCCGCCGATCACCATCACTCCGCCGCCGCAAGCTGCTTCACAACCTGCCGCTTCGCCACCAGCGCCAACCCGGCCGAGAGCAACGCGAACGCGATCATCGGCAGCAGACTGAGCGTGAAGCTGCCCGTGGCATCCTTGATCACGCCGATCGCGTAAGGGCCGGCGAACCCGCCCAGATTGCCGACCGAGTTGATCGCCGCGATGCTGGCCGCCGCCGTCGCGGCCGGGATCTGCTCCGTCGCCATCGCCCAGAACGGACCCTTCAGCATGTAGACGCCGCACGCGGCCACCGTCAGCGCCATGATCAGCGGGAGCAGTCCGCTCAGCATCGTCCCGGCCGTGAGGCCGGTGGCCAGCAGCAGGAATGCGAGTGACAGGTGCCAGCGCCGCTCGCCGCTCCGGTCGCTGTGCTGCCCCCACAGGATCATCGCCACGCAGGCGAGCCCGTAGGGCACGCTGTTGAGCAGCCCGGTCTGCCAGTTCGTCAGCCCGTAATCCTTGATGATCTGCGGCGTCCAGATCGTCAGCCCGTATGAGCTGGCGCTGGACCCGAAGTAGATGAAGGAGAACAGCCACACGCGAGGGTCGGACAGGATCTGCCACAGGCTTGGATGCACCGCCGGCTTGGACCGCGCGGCCTCGGCCGCAAGCGTGCGCTCCAGCCAGGCCCGCTCACCGGCCGGCAGCCAGCGCGCATCCTTGGGCCCGTTCGGCAGCAGGAACGGTGTCGCGACCGCCAGCAGCAGCGCCGGCAGGCCTTCGAGGATGAACAGCCACTGCCACCCCTTCAGCCCCAACCCGGTGATCCCGAGCAGGGCTCCGGAGATCGGGGAGCCCAGGAAGGACGAGATCGGGATGGAGATCATGAACATGCCCACGATCCGCGCCCGGTAGGTCGAGGGAAACCAGTAGGTCAGGTAAAGGATCACGCCGGGAAAGAAGCCGGCTTCGGCCGCGCCCAGCAGGAATCGCATCACCATGAACGAGGTCGAGCCGCCGACGAAGGCCATCCCGCAGGCGAGCACACCCCAGGTCGCCATGATCCGCGTGATCCAGATCCGCGCCCCGAACCGCTCCAGCGCCAGGTTGCTCGGCACCTCGAGCAGGAAGTAGCCGAAGAAGAAGATCCCGGCGCCCCACCCGAACACGGTTGCGGTCAAGCCGAGGTCCTGCCGCATCTCCAGCCCGGCGAATCCGACATTGACCCGGTCGAGGAACGAGATGAAGTAGGCCAGGATCAGGAACGGCACCAGCCGGAACCCGATCCGTCGCATTGCCGAACGCGCCACAATGCTGTCGTCCATGCCGTTTCTCCCGTTTTGGTGGAACGCTACCAGCCTGCGCATCGCCGCCAAAGCGTTGTTTGCGGCGGAGCCTGTTGATCGGCAGAGTGCAACTCGTCACGCCGCCCGGTCCGCAGGCGCTCCACGCCGCATCGGCTGCAACGGCGCGGGATGGATGCGCCTCGTGATCGATGGGAGCGGGGAGGGCGCTGAGCTGCCATCGAGCCGCGCCGCTCGCGGGCAAGCTGTTCGACGGCGGCGAGCGGCTGGTGCCGAGCAGATCGACCAACTCCTCGGCTTAACGCCAGCTCCTTAGCTTAACGATCCACGCTGCAGTGCTGAACGCAGTCCGATCTGGCACGTCCACCGAAGTCGGCTCGTCAGAAATCCGCCCCGGCTACAAAAAACGACATACTTTCAGGTTTATTTCAGGTCTTGTTCAAGCGGAAGACGGCGTTCCTGTCCATCTTGCGTATTTGGACGATGTCGCACGAGCACGCGCGAGCCCCAATAGAAACATTGTCTATTACTACGATTTTCGTTACGCAGATCGCCACAGTTACAAACGATACCTTAACCAGTTAGAACGGTTGGCGATCGAAGAGATTAGCAACGGCTGCCGCACTCCGGAGGCGAGAACGATGGGCGCATACAGTTTCTCCGGGGTGCCGGTCTTCATCACGATCGGCGCCACGGGGACCTACAACCTGGATGCGTTCGGTGGGCAGGGGGGCAGCGGCCAGTACGGGACCGCCGGCGGCCGTGGCGCGGAGGAAGGCGGGCTGTTCGGCTTCACGGCCGGGCAGGTGGTCGAGATCGTGGTGGGCGGCGCCGGCGGCGACGCACAGGCCGCCAGCTACGGCGGCGGCGGTGGCGGCGGCGGGACGTTCGTGTTCCTCAAGACCGGCGCCGGCGCGTATCAGACCCTGCTCGTGGCCGGCGGCGGCGGCGGCGGCTACCGTTCGGTCGGCGGCGGCGGCACGGTGGGCGCCGTGGGCTCGGGAGCCGGCGGGCTTGCCGGAGGCTACAACTTCGCGGGCGGGGGCGGCGCCGGCGTGCGCAGCGCCGGCGGCACGGGCGGCGGACGCTACGGCGGCACCGGCGGCGCATCGCGCGGCGGCGGCTTCACCGGTGGCGCCGCGGTGGGCGGCTACTACGGTCGCTCGGCCGGGGTTGGCGGCTTCGGCGGCGGCGGCGGCGGCGGCGGCTACAACGGCGGTGGCGGCGGCGGCGGCTATACCGGCGGCAATGGCGGTTATGGCGCCGGCGGACTCGGCGGCACGTCGTTCGACGCCGGAACCACTATCGCCGCCCAGACGAAGCCCGGCGTGAACAGCGGGAATGGCAGCCTGACCCTCAACCTGGTCCCCTGCTACGTCCGCGGCACGCTGATCCAGACCAACCGCGGCGAAGTCCCGGTCGAGATCCTGGCGATCGGCGACACGGTGGTCACCGTGTCCGGCGCGCGCCGGCCCGTCCGCTGGATCGGGCGGCGCGCCTATGCAAGGCGCTTCCTGGCGGCGAACCCGGGTGCCCAGCCCGTGCGGTTCCGGGCCGGGTCGCTGGACCCGGTGCTGGGCGGGGGCCTGCCGCGGCGCGACCTGCTGGTGTCGGCCGACCACGCCATGTTCCTGGACGGCCTGCTGGTGCCCGCGGGCTGCCTGGTGAACGGAACCACGATCACCCTCGACCGCGGGTCGGACCGGATCGAGTATTTCCACATCGAGCTGGAGACGCACGACGTCATCCTGGCCGAGGGCGCGCCCTCGGAGACCTTCGTGGACGACGACAGCCGCAACCTGTTCCACAACGCGGCCGAGTTCGCGGCGCTCTACCCCGGGGAGACCGGGCCAGCTTGGTTCTGCGCGCCGCGGGTGGAGCATGGGCCGGGCCTGGCGGCGGTGCGGCTGCGCCTGTCCGCCGCCGACGACCGGACGGCGGCCGCTGCCTGATGCGGCCCAGTGTGGGCCGCCGCCATGCCGGATGCCCGTGACGTCCGGGGCCTTCGGTGCGGCAGGCCGCGCATCCTCGTCACAGCGTCACCGTCCGAACACAACCGTTAGCCGGGGCTTGCCGGATATGGCGCGCAGGCGTCCACCGACTCCCGCCACCTCGCGAAGGATCGAATCATGGGCGCCCTGACCACGCTGGCCAATCCGGAGAAATGGGCGTCCGTCTTCTCCTACGTGTTCAAGAACGGCGTGGACGGCCCCCCGTCGGCGCCGGGCGGCTTCAGCCCGCCGGTGATCAGTTTCGGCAGCCGCGACGGGATCGAGCAGTCGGGCAGCGACCCCAACCATTACATCCTGACGGGGGCCGGCTATTCCGGCTTCACCATCCAGGCCGGCCAGAGCGTGTCGGTGACCAACTACACCAAGGTGATCGGGGGCGGCGCCGCCCAGGCCCTGAACCTGGCAGGTACGTTCGTCAATACAGGTACTGGGGTGACCGCCACGGGCCACATGGAAACGGCCGGTCAGGTCGTGACCAGCGCGACGGTGGGCGCGGGCGGGACGCTGGAGGTCAGGGCGGGCACGGCCGTCCAGTATCTCCAGCAGGGCCGTGAGTACTGGGACGGGATCAGCACATATAACGAGCCCAGCTACCTCGTGACATCCACGACGCTGAACAGCGCCGTCAGCACCACGGTGCAGGGCGGCGGCCGCATGACGCTGGACGGCTACGCGACCGGCACGCTGGTGCAGGGCGGCGGCTACCAGTACGTCGGCCCGGTCGGGTCCGCCGTGGGCACCACGGTCAGCGGCAGCGGCGCCCTGCAGGAGTCGGTGGGCTGGACGTCGGGGACGGTGGTCTCGGCCGGCGGCGTGGAGCGGGTGCTGCGCGGATCGGCGCTCGGGACGGTCGTGCGCAGCGGCGGGATCATGGCCGTGGTGGAAGCAGCCGCCAGCGGGACGGTGATCAGCAATGGCGGCATCGCGATCGCCGGCGTCCGCACCGTCGCCAACGGCGTCGCGGCCACGATCGCCGACAAGGCGTCGATGATCAGCGCCACGGTGTCCTCGGGCGGCAACCTGCTGCTCTCCGGCGTCGATTACGGCAGCGGGGTGCTTCAGCAGGCCTACAGCATCGGCGCCGTGGTCTCCTCGGGCGGCACCGAGACGGTGGTCGAGGCCGGGCTGGCGTATCAGACGACCGTCGCCGCCGGAGGCGTCCTGCTGCTGTCGTCGCTGGCGCCCACGGTCCTCGGCCTGCAATGGCAGGGCTTCAGCGCCCAGGCCGGACAGGCGCAGGGGCTGGTTGTGTCGAGCGGCGGCACGTTGAGCGCCACGGCGAACGCGGTGGCGCAGGGCGTGGTGCTGTCCGGCGGCCGGGTCATCGTCGACGGCTCGGCGCCTGACTACGTGCTGACTGCCGTGAACCCGGGCTACACCGGCATCGGCATCGTGTCCGCTCTGAGCTTCTCCAGGCCGGCCCTTGCCAGCCTGGTGCTGAACGCGGGGGCCATCAGCGCCGTCCGGTCGCTGACGCAGAGCGGCACGGCGGTGACATCCGTGACGCTGGAAGCGCTGAGCGGCGGCCGGCTGGTCGGCACCAGCGCCACCGGGGCCGGCCAGGTCAACGCGTCCTCCGGCGGCGTCCTCGTCTCGACCGTGCTGGGGGCCGGCGGCGCCGCCACGGTGTTCGCGGGCGGCGTGGCGTCGGGCACGGTCGTCAGCAGCGGTGGTCGCGTGGCGGTCGCGTCCGGCGGCATCGGCTCCGGCACCACCGTCAGCACCGGTGGCAGCGCGGTGGTCAGCGCGGGCGGCGCCGCCATTGCGACGGCGGTCGGCACCGGCGGCGTGCAGACGGTCGCGGCCCTGGGCTCGGCCAGTGGCACGGTGGTCGGAAGCGGCGGCACCCAGGTGCTCAGCGGCGACACCAGCGCGACGTCGGTCAGCAGCGGCGGCAGCGAGGTGGTCTCCAACGGCGGCCGCGCGCTGAACGACGATGTCGCGTCCGGCGGCATGCTGCAGATCCAGTTCGGCGGGTTCGCCAGCCGCGGCACGGTTCGCGGGCTGCTCGAGATCGGGAGCGGGGGCACCGCCTCCGCCCTCACGGTCAGCGGCGGCGGCGGTTCGGGCCGGGTGCTGTCCGGCGGGTTCTCGCTCGCGACGGTGGTGGCCGGCGGCGGCGTCATGGTCGCGTTGGCGGGTGGAACCACCCGGGAGGACGTGATCTCGTCCGGTGGGCGGGAGGTCGTGTCCTCCGGCGGCACCGCCAGCGGAACGGTGGTCAGCAGTGGCGGCGTACTGATCACGACGGCTGGCGCCACCGTGGTCGGTGCGACGTTCGCGGCCGGTGGGATCAGCGGCGTCACGAGCGTCACGCAGACCGGCCTGGTGCTGACCGGCGGCCAAAGCCTGGCCGCCTTCGACGGCGCCACGCTGAACCAGGTCGTCGTCAGCAGCGGCGCGGCGTTGATCAGTGCCGGCGGCGCCATCACGGGCGCCACGATGCGGGCGGGCGCCGTCACCGGCGTGCTGGGCATCACGCAGAGCGGGCGGGTGGTCACGACCGGCCAGATCCTCGAAGCCTATGCCGGCGCCGTGTTGAGCGGCACGGTAGTCAGCAGCGGCGGCCTGCTGCTGAACGGCGGCGGCAGCTTCGTGGGCACCGTGCTGCAGGCCGGCGCCGGCAGCGGCGTGCAGGGCGTCGTGCAGTCGGGCGGCTCCCTGGCCGCCGGCACGACCATGGCCGTGCTGTCCAACGCCGTGCTGCAGGGCTTCCAGATCCAGGGCGGCACCGAGACGGTGTTCGCCGGTGGGCTCGCCAGCGGCACGGCGGTGTCGGCGGGCGGGATCGAGATCGTGGGCAGCCTGGGCACGGCCAGCGGCACGCGCGTCGGCACCGGCGGCGTGCAGATGGTGTCGTCGGGCGGCGTCGTCGTCGGCACCGTGCTGGGCGCCGCGGGGTCCGCCGTGATCTCGGCCGGGGGCCGGGCCAGCGCGACGGTGGTCAGCAGCGGCGGCAACCTGGTGATCGCCGGCCTGGGCGCGGTGGCCAGCGGCACGGTGATGAACGCGGGTGCCACCGTGACCTACAGCGCGGGCGGCGCCGGCCTGGCGACGGTGGTCAACAGCGGGTTCACCCTGGTCGTCGGGTCCGGCGGCACGACCGCGCTGGACACCATCAACAACGGCGGCGTCGAATCCGTGCTGGCCGGGGGCGCGGTGACCAGCACCGCGGTCGGCAGCGGGGGCAGGCTGGTGCTGTCGTCGGGCGCCACGGCCGCGGCGGCGTCGGTGCTGTCGGGCGGCATGCTGGTCAGCGCCGGCGGCGTGACGACCGGCGGCTTCACCTCGGCGGCCGGCGCCATCATCGGCCTGCAGGGGCTGACATCGAGCGGTGCGGTGCTCGGCAGCGGGCAGGTGCTGGCGGCGCTGTCGGGCGGCGTGCTGTCCGGGACGACGATCCAGAGCGGCGGCGTCGCCGTCATCTCCGCCGGGGGGACCGCGGCGGGCGGCAGCGTCGCCAGCGGCGGCATGCTGGTGAACGCGGGCGGCAGCCTGGTCGGCCTCACCAATGCGAGCTTCGCGGCGGGCGCCATCAGCGGGGTGCAGGCCATCACCCAGTCCGGCTCGGTGGTCGGCAGCGGGCAGGTGCTGGCAGCCCTGTCCGGCGGCACGCTGCTCGCCACCACGGTGGCGAGCGGCGGGACGGAGATCGTGTCCGATGGCGGCACCGCCAGCGGCATCACCGTGAGCAGCGGCGGGACGCTGGTCTGGGCTGGCGGCAGCATCACCGGGCAGACCCTCGCGCGCGGCGCCACCTTCGCGGTGGGCGGCGGCAAGGTGCTGACCGGCATGCGTACGACGTTCGAGACGCCCTACACCCTGGCCGCGTATTCCGGCGGGATCCTGTCGGCCACCAACTCGCAGACGACCACGTCGCAGATCGGCTTGAACCCGTCGCTGGGCGCGGCCTCGATCGTCATCTCGGCCGGCGGGATCGGCCTCAACAACTACTCGTTCATGAGCGAGTACTACGGCACCGGGGCCGGCATCGGCAACGGGCTGGGCATCGCCGTCTATGGCAGCAGCACCGGCGACCAGCTGTATGGCTGGTACCGCGACGGGCAGGCGGTCTACAGCTCCGAGGAGGTGTTCTCCGGCGGCACCGCCAGCCAGGTGTCGGTCACCGGGGCGAAGCTGACGGTGCACAGCGGCGGCACCGTCCAGGGACTGAGCACCAGCGGCTGGTTCATCCAGGCCCGCGGCGGCTTCGGCGTCCCGGTGTTCTCCGGCACCGAGCGCAACGGCACCTCGTCGGTCGTGATCGACAGCACGCTGCGGGTCGAGGCCGGCGGCACCGTGACGAGCGCGCGGGTGGGCTATCATACATCGGCGGTCATCCAGGGCGTCCTGTCGGGCAGCACGATCGCGGATGCCGCCAGTGCCACGGTCTCGTCCGGCGGCGTGCTGTCGGCGACCCTTCTCAGCGGCGTGTACTACAATGGCGGCCAAGCCAGCGCTGCGGTCCTGAGCGGCGGGACCGCGACCGACATCGTGGTGGGGTTCTTCAGCCAGTTCCGCGTTGCTAACGGTGGGCAGGCCAACGCCGTCACGGTGAGTACAAGCGGCGTCGCGACCGTGAGTTCGGGCGGCGCGCTGTCCGGCGCCACGGTCGCGTCGGGCGGCACGGCCTCCGCCATGGCCGGCGGCACCGTCTCGGGCGTGGTGATCAACGCGGGCGGCACGCTCACCCTGGATGCCGGCGCGCGCGGCGTGGGCGACCAGGTGAACAGCGGCGCCACGCTGTATGTCGGCAGCGGCGTCTCCACCAGCAACGACGTGGTCGCGTTCGGCGGTACCGAGGTCGTAGATTTCGGCGGCACGGCGAGCGGCATCACCGTCCAGAGCAACGGCCGCCTAGTCGTCAGCGCCCGGGGCAGCGTGAGCGGCGTGGTAGTGTCCAGCGGCGGCATGCTGGTGAACCTGGGCGGCACGGTGACCGGCGCCGTCCTCGAATACGGTGCGACCAGCGCCCTTCAGAACGCGATCCAATCAAGCGCCGGGATCGGGGCCGGCGCCACGCTGGTCGCCCTCTCGGGCGCACAGCTCTTGGCCACGGCGGTGACGTCGGGCGGGGTGCAGGTCGTCTCGGCGGGCGGGTCGACCAGCGGCGCAACGGTGGCGAGCGGCGGAACGGAGATCGTCTCTTCCGGCGGGCTCTCGACCGCGGCGACCATCGCCGGCGGCTTCCAGGTCGTGGGCACGCTGGGCACGGCGAGCCAGGCCGTGGTGACGCAGGGCGGCGGGCAGATCGTGTCCTCGGGCGGCACCGCGAGCGGCACGAGCCTCGGCAGCGGCACGACGCAGGTCGTGGCCGCCGGCGGCGTCGCGTCGGGAACGCAGATCGGCATGGGCGCCACCGTCATCGTGTCCGCGGGCGGCAACGCCGGGTCCATCACGGTGGGCCGCGGCGGCACCCTGCTCAACGCCGGCGGCGCCATCGGGCAGACCACGCTGCTTTCGGGCGGAACCAGCGCCGTGCTGGGGACCAGCCAGGGCGGTACCGTCATCGGCGGCGGCGGCCGGCTGATGGCGCTCAGCGGCGCGGTCCTGTCGGACACCGTCGTCAGCAGCGGCGGCGTCGTGCTGGCCGTCGGCAACGGCGTCGTGCAGGGCACGGTGCTGTCCAGCGGCGGCGCGCTCAGCGCCACGCAGGGCGGCGTCACCAGCAGGACGGCGGTCGGCAGCGGCGGCGGCGAGTTCGTGGCCTCCGGCAGCCTCGCGACCGGGACACAGGTGGCGGCCGGGGGTGCGCAGTGGATCACCGATGCGGGCGTGGCCAGCGGCAGCCTCGTGCTGGGCGAGCAGGTGGTGTTCTTCAACGGGCTTGTCCGTGCGGCGGTGATCGGCAGCGGCGGCCGGCAGCTCCTGCTCGGGGATGCCGCCATCTCGGCTTCGGGCGGCGGCCTGGCCATCGGCACGGTCGTGAACAGCGGCGGGATGCAGACCGTTTCGGGCGGAGCCCGGGCCACTGGCACGTCGGTCGGGTCGGGCGGCACGCTCGTCCTCGCCGCCGGGGGCACGGCGAGCGGCACCGTGCTGATGGGCGGCAGCCTGATGCTCAGCGGCGGCGCCGCCAGCGCCACCACGATCTCTCGCGGTGCGGCCACGGTCATGGCCGGGGGCGTCGTGTCGGGCACCTCGGTCCTGGGCGGCAGCGTCATCACCCTGCTGTCCGGCGCCCTCGACACGGCCACGACCGTCGCCAGCAACGGGATCCAGCTCGTGTCCGCCGGTGCCACCGCATCGAACGGGACCGTGAGCCTCGGCGGTTCGCTGCGCGTCCTGCGCGGCGGCACCGTCATCGGGACGGTGCTCGCTGGGAATGCGACGATCTTCGCCGGGGGCGTCATGTCCGGGGCGCGTATCGCCTCGGGCGGCGTCGCCTCCCTGCGGGGTGTCTCGTTCGGGACGACGGTGAGCATCGGCGGCACGGAGGACGTCGCCGGCGGGTCGTCCACCTCTGCCGTCATCCTCGGAGAGCAGTTCGTTGAGGCCCAGGGCTTCGCGTCCGGCGCCATCCTGCGCGGCGGTGCCCAGTTCGTGTCGAGCGGCGGGCTCGCCACCGGCACGGTCGTCAGCAGCGGCGCGCAGTACCTGAAACGCGGCGGCGTCGCGAGCGGCACAGTGATCAGCGCCGATAAGCAGTCGATCGACGGCGGCGGCCTCGCCGTCGGCACCGTCGTCAGCGGCGGCACGCAGCAGGTCTTCGCCGGCGCCGTCGCGACCGGCACGACGGTCACGGCCGTCGGCACGCAGGATGTCTACAGCGGCGGCCTCGCGGGCGGCACGCTCGTCGGCGCCGGCGGCACCCTGAACGTGTCCGGCGGCGGCACGGCGTCGGGCGCCATCGTCGGCAGCGGCGGCACGCTCGTCAACGTCGGCGGCACGATCACCGACGCGGTGTTCTCCCGGGGTGCCACCTACGCCGTCCAGAGCGCCAGCCTCTCGGGGTTCGAGGTGTCCAGCGGCTTGACCTTGTCCGCGCGGTCTGGCGGCGTGCTGGTCAACACCGTGGTCAACGCGGGTGGCTCCGAGTACGTGGGCCAGGGCGGCATCACCTCCAACGCCGTGCTCGGGTCCGGGGCGATGGCGTTCATCTCGGCCGGCGGGGCGATCTACGGCGGCCGCGTCGGCTCGGGCGCCAGCGTCGTCCTGCAGGGCTCTCTGCGCAGCGGCCTGACGATGGCGGGCGGTGCCCTGACCGTCTCCGCCGGAGCGGGTGTCGGGGCCGGGCAGACCGTGACGATGGCCGGCGGCGGCAACGCGATCACGGTGGCGACCGACACCGCGTTCAACGCCACCATCGCCGAGTTCTCGCAAGGCGACCAGATCGACCTGCTCGGTCCCACCTTCGTGCCGGGCAGGACGACGCTGGCCTGGGTGCAGGGGGCCGGGTCGGGCGACCTGACCATCCGGAACACGGCGTCCGCCACCGGCCGGAGCCAGACACTGCACTTGGCCGGGACCTTCACCACCAGCAACTTCGTCATGGCGAGCGACGGCAGCACCGGCACCGTGGTCACGTTCCGCGCCTGACCCGGCGCTCCCGAACACCGCCGGGACACCGCATCGGTGCCCGGCGGGTCCGGTTCGCCATCCCCGGCTTCCATGCCAAGCTCGACGACGCTCCAGGGACCACCAGGCATGAACGTGACCAAAGACGGCGAGTTGGCCCCCAACGGGCAAGGGGCCCCGGTTAGCGAGATGCCGGGCGGCGAGGCCGTGCAGGCGTCGCGGTCCGAGGAGGCGGGCGCGGCGGACAAGCCCGCCTATCCGCCGGCGAGCACCCTGCCCACCCAGCTCGATGCGGCCACCGGCATACGCTTCGACTTCAACATGGGCGCCCGCGTGCTGCTGCCGCCGCCCGAGACGGGCAAGTGGCAGGTGCGGCTGCGCGACCTGGACACCGGCAACATCCTGTTCGAGAGCGTCAACGAGGGTGCCTTCGTCGCCTCGTCCAAGCACTACTACGTCCGTTTCGCCATCGACGCCTGGCGCATCGACGAGGCCGGGCAGGCCGTGCAGGCGCTGACGCACGAGTACGACTGCCGGGGCAAGGACGTGCTGATCCAGTTCCCGATCGGCACCCTGGGCGACATACTGGGCTGGTTTCCCTATGCCGCGGTGTTCGCCGCACAGCATGGTGCCCGCGTCATCTGCGCCATGTCCGGCCTGCTGATCCCGCTGTTCCAGGCCGCCTACCCGCACATCCGCTTCGTGACCCACGAGCAGGAGGTCGAGCAGAAGCTGACGGAGACGGCCTATGCCACCTACTACCTGGGCTTGTTCTTCGACGACACAGACAACGTCTGGCAACCCACCGACTTCCGCCATGTCGGGCTGCATCGCACCGCCGGCTACATCCTCGGGGTCGACCCGGTGGAAGTCCGGCCGATCCTCGCGGCGCCCGACACCAGCCGGCCGGTCGCCGAGCCCTACGTCGTCATCGCCGTGCAAAGCAGCAGTGCCTGCAAGAAGTGGAACAACCCCTCCGGCTGGCGGGAGCTGATCACCGATCTGAAGGCGCGCGGCTACCGCGTGGTCTGCATCGACCAGCGGGCGGAGCACGGGTCCGGCCTGGTCTGGACCCACATCCCCAACGGCGCCGAAGACGAGACCGGGGACCGGTCGCTGGAGGAACGCATAAGCTGGCTCCGGCACGCCGCCTTCTTCGTGGGCCTGTCCAGCGGCCTGTCCTGGCTCGCCTGGGCGGTGGGCACGCCCGTGGTGATGATCAGCGGCTTCACCCACCCCGACAACGAGTTCCACACGCCGTTCCGGATCGTGAACTGGCATGCCTGCAACTCATGCTGGAACGACGTCCGGCTGCGCTTCGATCATAAGGACTACATGTGGTGCCCGCGCCACGCCGGCACGGACCGCCAGTTCGAGTGCACGCGGCTGATCACCGGAACGCAGGTCATCCAGACGATCGCCCGTCTCCCGGGCGTGCTGCCGCATCCGGTCCCGGCGGCGGGCTGACGCCGGGCTGCGCGGACCGGCTATGGCTCGCAGGCCACCGCGACGTCGGAGGTGTTGAACGCGGGCATGCGCCAGATGCTGGTGCGTTCGAAGCGTTCCCAGAGGTCGGGCGGCAGGATTGTCTGCCGTTCGATCGCCCGAACCTCCCGGCGGACCTCGTGCAGCCCGGGCGTGCCCAGCCGCGCGTCGAACGCGTCGGATTCGAAGCTGACTTGGTTGAAGTCGTGCTCGTAGCGCTGCAGCCCCGTGAAGTCGTACACCGCCGCCATCGCCTCGGCCGGGCGGGCGACCAGCGTATCGTACGGGAGCAGCAGCACGCGGCTGGCATGGTCGCCGTGCATCGCCTGCTTCAAGCCGTTCAGCGCAAAGCCGATCATGCCTGCGGCACTCATCAGCCCCTCGGCGCGCGTGTACACGTTACCGCCCTGCTCGAACCCGAAGATCTTCGAGAGCTCGAACGGATTGCGGCGGATGACCCGCTCCACGCTGTCGATGATCCAGGGGATCGGCCGCACGCAGCAGATCACCCGCGCATCGGGGAACAGGCGCAGCAGCAGGTCCAGCCGCGTCGTCCATGCCCGGTTCGTGTCGAACACGGTGCGGGTCGGGTGAACCGCATGGTAGTAGTTCTCGAACAGCCCGCGCAGCACTGCTGCCCGCTGGGCGGCATCAAAGAACACCGACCCTTCCATGTTCGCGCTCATCTCGTTCAGCATGGCGCCGACCATGGAGGCGACTGGGCTCGTGATGCCCGCGTGGATGGCCGGATTCTGCTGCAACAAGGCCGCGAGCAGGGTAGAGCCCGAGCGTGGTAAGCCCGAAATCAGGTGAATGCCGTGACGCAGGGATCTCTTCCTCGGAAACGGTCCTTGTTTCGCATGCAACGCGTTCGCGGACAACTGCAGCCGGAGGAAAAAGCAGGAGAAGGACCGCAGGACAGGTCAGACCTCGACACGGCCGCCGGATCAGATCTCAGTAATGTCGCCGAACAGAATCGAGACACAGGACCAATAGATGCCACGCCAAAAATCTGGCTCAAGATCATTGGCCGATACACGGAACGGCATCGTGCCGCCCGCCCCGGTCTCCGCCGCGCCTCCAGGCGAGGCGTCCCGGGAGGCGCCGACGGCGAAGGTGCATGGCTACGTCGATGACGCAACGTTCGAATGGCTCAATGGCTGGGCCTGGTACCCTGACCGTCCGCTGGAGGCGGTGACGCTCCGCGTTCTTGCCGATGGGGTGGTCATCGCCCGCGTGGTGGCGAACGCCTACCGGGCCGACGTCGCGGCAGCCGGCATCGGCACCGGGCGCTATGGCTTCGAGTTGCGAGCCGACTTCAAGCCGCCGCTTGGCACGATATGCATCGGCGTCGAGGACGACGTGACCGGCGTGGCGCTCACCCATTCGCCGGTGCGCATCGAGGCGCCGCTCCAGCTCACCGGACCGGTTGGCGCAGCGATCACGGCGCTGTTCGATAGTCCGGCCACGGCCGAGGAACTGCTGATTCGGGCGACCTTCGTGGCGCGCCAAGCAGAACGGCTGCTGCAGCGCCTGTCCGACCGCAGGTCCCACCGGCTGTCCCGAGCGGCGCAGCGTGCCCGCAAATGGCGCTGGCGCGAGGCGGACGGGCCGGAGCCGACCCGGGTCCTGCCGCGTGTCCTGGTGATCGACAACGGCATGCCGACCGCCGGGCACGATGCCGGGTCGCATGCCTTGCTGTCGCATATGGCCTCCTTGCGCCGGCTTGGCTTCGACCTGCTCTTCGTGCCGGCCGACATGCGAGCCGGCCCCGGCAGCGGCACGCTTGACGCAATGGGCATCGGCTATGCCACCGAGCCGTGGTTCGCGTCGGTCGAAGAAGTCATGCGCCGGCAGCAGTCGGAGTTCGACCTGGTCTACATCCACAAGCACGAGCCTGCCGCCCGTTATGTGGCGATGGCCCGGCACTACATGCCCAGGGTTCGCCGCATCTACGCTGTCGCGGACCTTCACGGCCTCCGCCTGGGCCGGCAAGGCCACGTCGAGGAACGAGCCGACCTGATCGCGCACGCCGATCTCGTGCTCAGGGCCGAGATCGCCACCGCGGCTGCATGCCACGCGGTGGTGACGCATTCGCGGGTGGAAGCTGCGATCCTTCGCGAGGCGCTGCCGCACGCCCAGATCGAGGTGATCCCCTGGCACGTCCCTGTGAGCCCGACACCCCGGACCTTCGCCGAGCGGCACGGTGTGGCGTTCATCGGATCCTATTCCCACGCGCCCAACCTGGACGCGGCATTGTGGTTGCGCGACGAGGTGCTGCCCCTGGTATGGGCACAGGAACCGGAACTGCGCTGTGTGCTCGCCGGCGCCGACATGCCGTTGATGCTCGGTCAAGGTCATGATCCCCGCGTGAAGGCCGTGGGACACGTCAAGGACCTGTTCGGCCTCTTGAACGAGGTGCGGCTAACGGTGGCGCCCCTGGCTTATGGCGCCGGATTGAAAGGCAAGGTGGCGGACAGCCTTGCGGCAGGCGTGCCCTGCGTGTGTTCGCCCATCGCCGCGGAAGGCTTCGACCTGCCGCCATGCCTGCACGATCTGGTCGCGGCGGATGCGGCAGGGCTTGCCGCTTCGATCATACGGCTGCATGGCGACCCAGACCTGTTTGCGGCGTGCCGTCAGGCCGGGCTGGACTACATATCAGCTGGATTCAACGAGGCGGTCGTTGACGCAGGGCTGCGCCGGGCCGCCGGGTTGCCGCAAGTGACGGCCGTATGAACCTTGTGCTGAGTTTACAATCTAACTCCTCGTTTTTCGCCTTTATACCGATGTTTCTCTTGTGACTTCTCTCCGAAGCTGATGGTCGATTTCAGGCGTTTAATAACGTGCTTAGAAACTGAGTTAATTGCCAGCTCCCGGAAAAAGTTCTCGTCCAAGATGCAAAGGTGTTGATGAACACGCCGCGGAAGCCAGGCCGCGCCGAAATCCGCCCGTGGACTCAGCCACGCAGACCTTTGGCCTCAACGCCCCCATCCTGCTCAACCAGGCGGGCGCCGTCATCGCCGGACATGGCCGTATCCTGTCGCGCCGCGAATTGGGCTGGCCCACGGTGCCGCTTCTGCGGCTGTATCGCTTTTCCAACGCGCAGGCCTACAGGACGCAGCCTGCGGTTCGTAGCCCGATAGGTCGGAATCGGCATGCTGCATCGTGAAGGAGCCTGGGATTGGGCCAGGGGCGGAGTGCGAACAAAGCCGCCTGGTCCCGCATGTCGTCGAGGATCTCCGCATCCTTGGACAGGTCGCCGTGCTCGCCGAGGTCGTGGATCCAGGCCTGCCTGTGCAAGCGGCCTTATTGAAGAGTCGGCCCCATCGCGCCACAAGCCTCCATGCCTTCCAGCAAGACCCTCAACGCCGTGAACCTGCAAGCACTTGGCGCGGCCCGGCTCGCGACCCTGCTGATAGAGGTCAGCACGGGCAACGCCGCCGCCCAGCGCCGGCTCCGCTTGGCCCTTGCAGGCAGCGCCGGCACCACCGAGGTGGTTCGTGCCGTCGTCAAGCGGCTGGGCGCCATCGGCCGCGCGAAGACCTGGCTAAACTGGCAGAAGATCAAACCCTTCCTGGCTGATCTGGAAGCCCAGCGCCGTGCCATCCTGGACGTAGTCGCCCCGTCGGACCCGCGCGAAGCCTTCGAGCTGCTCTGGCGGCTGGTCGGGTGTGCCGACGGCGTGCTCGCACGCACCGACGACAGCAGCGGCCGCCTTCTGGCCGCCTTCCAGTGCGCGGCCCAGGACCTCGGCCCCTTGGCGCAGCGCGCCGGCGCGCCGCCCGACGACCTGGCAGGCCGCACGATCCGTGCCGTGGCGACCGGCAACCACGGCGTCTGGGCCGAGCTCGTCCCCGCCCTGTCACCACAGCTTGGCCCGGCAGGGCTGGCTATGGTCAAAGACGGAATGCGAGCCTGGAAGGCGGAAGCCGGGACCAGCCGGTCCGACGGGAGGCAGCACCGGGCCAGTCTCGTGCTGCAGCAGGTCGCCGACGCACTGGGCGACGTGGACGGCTTCATCGAGCAGTTCGACACCCGCACCCGCAAGACCCCGGTGGTCGCTGCCTCCATCGCGCGGCGGCTGCTCGAGGTGGGACGCCCGGCCGAGGCGTGGACGGCGCTGCAATGCGTCGAGGCCGGGCAGCGCGACCGTGCACCCCTCGAGTGGGACGAAGCCCATGTCGCGGTGCTGGAAGTACTCGGCCACAGCGACCAGGCGCAGATCTTCCGGTGGACACGCTTTTGCACCACGCTCAACGCCGCTCACCTCCGGGCCTATCTGAAGACGCTGGCCGACTTCGACGACATAGAAGCCGAGCAACGGGCCATCGCCCACGCACTCGCCTTTCCGGATGTGCATCAAGCCCTGGAGTTCCTGGTCGCCTGGCCCGATCTGCGGGCGGCCAGCGAGTTGGTGCTCCAACGGGCGCAAGCGTTGAACGGCGATCTCTACGAGCTGCTGTCATCGGCCGCCGAGACGCTGGAGCCTCGGCATCCACTGGCCGCGACGCTTCTACTCCGGGCCATGATCGGCTTCACGCTGAGCCACACACGGTCGTCGCGCTACAAGCACGCCGCACAGCATCTGGCAGCCTGCCGGGTCGCCGCCACGCGGGTGGACAGCTTCGGGTCCTTGCCCGACCACTTGACCTATGAACGGACGCTCCGGGCCGCGCACGCTCGCAAGGCCGGGTTCTGGCAGGAGGTGAGCAAGTTAGGCTGACGTCCTTGGTTGGCCGTCGAAGCACTGTCCGCTCCAAGAGACAGCAGTGAGGGAAGCGAACGTACGTTGGATCAGGGCAGGCCTACCCCGCTTCGAATGTAGAGCCGGACGACGTGGTTTATAATCTCATGGAAATTGCGGAAACCGGCGTAGCTTGGGCAGGCCGGTGTCTTGCGGCGGCCTCAGTTACACCTCGCAAGCCGATCGGCTCCCAAGTCGACGATGCCGGCAACCAGCGCCGGTAAGCCTGGCCTCCGAATTGCTTATACAGTTCTGGCATCTTGGACAGTGTTGGACTGGCCGCAATGCCGGAATAAAGGACTGTTCCCGATGCAGTTTCCAAGCAGAAATCCCGAACGACAGTTCAGGCTCCCGAACGAGGAGCCCGCCTCATGATCGGCATGCAACGGCGCGGTCTTCTGTCGGGCGGCACCGCCCTGGGGCTTGGAGCCGCGACGGGCTTTGCGCGGCCGGCACTCGGGCAGCAGGCCTCGGTGTTGCGGATGGTGCCGCAGGCCAACCTCACCTCGATCGACCCGATCTGGACAACGGCGAACATCACCCGAAACCACGCCTTCATGATCTACGACACGTTGTTCGGCCTCGACGCGCAGTTGCGCCCGCAGCCACAAATGGCGGCCGGGCACACCGTGGAGGATGGCGGCACCCGGGTGACGATCACGCTGCGGGATGGGTTGCTGTTCCACGACGGCGCACGGGTGCTGGCACGGGACGCCGTGGCAAGCATCAGGCGCTGGATGGTCCGCAATCCGTTCGGGCAAAAACTGGCATTGGTGACCCGGCAGTTGGTTGCACTCGACGACGCCCGGCTCGAGTTCCGGTTGGTGCAGCCGTTTCCGTTGCTGACCGCATCCCTGGCCAGCATCGCTTCATGCTGCTTCGTGATGCCGGAACGGGTGGCCGCAACCGACCCGTTCAAGCAGATCACCGATCCGACGGGATCGGGGCCGTTCCGCTTCCTGCCCGGCGAGTTCAACAGCGGCAGCCTGATGGCTTACGCCAAACACCCCGGCTACGTGCCCCGGGACGAAGCGGTCAGCTTCACCGCCGGCGGCAAGCAGGCTCACTTCGACCGGATCGAATGGCGCATCATCACCGACGCGGCCACGGCCGCGGCCGCGCTGCGGAACCGCGAGGTCGATTGGTTCGAGCAGCCGCCGCCCGAGCTGCAGGAGCTGCTGGTGCGCGACAAGGCGGTGGTCGTGGAGAACATCGACCCGCGACCGAACCCTGCCATGCTGCGGCTGAACCATCTCCACCCGCCCTTCGACACGGCGGCGGCCCGGCGGGCGCTGTTGCCGGCGATCTCGCAACCGGACTTCATGGCAGCCATCGTCGGCGACGTGCCAGGCGACTGGTCGTGGATCGGTGCCTTCACCCCGGGCACGGCGATGGCCAACGAGACCGGCATGGACGCGTTGCGAAGCCCGCGGAGCACGGCCCGCGCGAAGGCGCTGTTGCGGGAGGCCGGCGCGCTGGGTCCGCTGACCCGGCTGATTGGACCGACCGACATCCTGGCGCCGTCGGCGATGACCCAGGTGGCTGCGGCGCTGTTCCGCGACGTCGGCCTGAACGCCGACATTGCGCTGAGTGACTGGGGCACGGTGATCCAGCGCCGCGCGTCCCGCGAGCCGACCGCGAAGGGCGGCTGGTCCGCCCTGGTGACGGCATTCGGTTCCTTCGACTGGCTGGACCCGTCCGGGCACGCGGTGCTGCGGGCCAACGGGACAGAAGCCTGGTTCGGATGGCCGGCGATCCCCCGGATGGAACAGCTGCGTGACGCATGGTTTGCCGCGCCGGATGTCGCCGCGCAGAAGTCTGTCTGCGAGGACATGCAGCGGCTGGTGTTCGAGGAGGTGCCGTTCATCCCGGTCGGCGCCTACTACTCGAAGACCGCGCTGCGCCGGGAGCTGAAGGACCGGGTGAGCGGTTTCGCGCTGTTCTATGGGTTGCGCCGCGGTTGATGCACCGGCTGAACATGGTCGCGCCAACATGCCGGCAACGCCCCGGCGCCGGCCGCATCGGCGCGGCCGCGACCGCTTCGTCCTCTCAACCGGCCACTACTCCATCGCAATGCAAGCAGCGCTCGCAACAGCCGACTTGTTTCCAGCCAGCCCGTTGGAGCCCTACGGTTTGAACGGGCCGAGACTGCCAACGAGCACCTCCGGCGCGCTAGCCGGGATCGAGGTGGTCGGCGGCTCACTCGTCCATGGACCGGGCAGGGTGTCGGCATGACGCTCGGCTAGCGCCTCGATGAAGTGGAGGCCAGCGTCTACGTCGAACTATCGGATTGCGAGTTGCAGAAAGGCTCGGCCTGGAACGGCGAGCCGGTCCCACATCGGACGGTGTCTGAACCAATGTGCCACAGCGCTCGACACCATCTGCGGTCATCAGGTGGAGCCTGCATGACGGCACGCGAACGTTTGCTAATCGCGAGTTCTACAGGATGGTCCCTACGACAGCTCGGAGGCGACAGCCCTGAGGCTGGTGGCCGTCCACGACCGCACACCGGTCGAACTCTGGCCCAAGGCTGCCGTTCCGCTTTGCAGATGAACCAAACTCGGCGAACAGCCGATCGTGAACCTTGTATTCGGCTGACGTGGATTCGTAGCTGACCGAGCTCTGACACGCCGTGCCGAATGACAGCGGGCGATGTGGAAGATGGAACCGGCGGCGCAAGCGCGCTGGCGCCATCTTCGATCACCTGCCTCGCTCCGGCCCTCTCAGCGCAGCGACCCGGCCAGTACCGAGACCGTGTTGATCCAGCCGAGCACGTCGTCGATCTCGTTCGCAGCGAAGGCAACCGTGCGTGGACCGATGCGGTCAGCCACCGGGATGATCGCCGCGAGGTCCGCGATCGCCACGGTGTTGAGATCCAGTTCCAATCGGTATGGCCCCGGGATGGGCCTTGAACGGCAGGCCTCAAGATTGCGCAGCGCCGCCGTGGCACCCTTCCGGATCGCTGCACAGGCCTGTTGAGGCGAAAGCGCCCGGGCTGCCCGGTGGCCGAGGGCGTGCTTGACCACGACCGTCTGCGCTTCCGGAAAGTCCCCGGCACATTGCGCCATCAGCTGGTCGTCGCCCGTGAGCAGCGCAACCGGCACGCGATGACTGGCGGCGTAGGCGCCATACAGGGTGGCTTCCGCGCAGTCAGTTCCGTTCAGCCGGATCGCCGCGAACGCGAAACCGTTTATCGTGTGGGACAGCACGCCGGGCTGCCCCGCGCCTGCATGGTAGCCGGTGAAGAACACCGCATCGAAGCTCGCGTCGAGGCCAGCGCACATGCCCGCCTGCTTCGGTCGCCCCAGCAGCAGTTCGGCCCGTGGATCGAGCAGGTCCGGGAGCAGGTTCGTCTGCGGGCCATGGCTGTCGTTGACCAGTACGGAGGTGGCGCCCGCGTCGAACGCGCCGGCTATCGCCGCACTGACCTCGTCGGTCATCAGCCGTCGCGCGCGCTCGTATTCGCCGTTGCCGGGCTGGCCCTGCGAAGGGTGGACGACGCCGGCAACGCCCTCGATGTCAGCGGATATGAAGATTTTCATGTCAGCTGACGACCGCATAGGCGGGTCGTCGCGGATCTGCGCCCGCCGCCAGCAATCCGCTCTCGGGATTCGACAGCATGACCTCGACACAGCCTGCAAGCCAGGTCACGTCGGGCCAGTCGGCCACCGTGTGACCCCAGGCCGAAAGCTGCCGCCGCGTGGCCGGGTCGATGCGTCCCTCGACCGCGAGGCGGCCCGGGAAATAGTCGAACGGCGCGAACGATGAGGGGAACGAGTAGCTCGCCACGCGCGGGGCCTCGATCGCGTCCTGAACCTCCATGCCGAAATGCAGGATGTTCAGCATCACCTGCAGCATCGCCTGGATCTGCACGTCACCGCCCGGCGTGCCGAACGGCATCACGCCGCCCTTCGCTGTCATGACCATGGCGGGGTTGGGCGTCAGCCGCGGCCGCTTGCCCGGGGCCACGCCGGCGCGGTGATTCGGGTCGGGCCGGCTCTGCGAGCCGCGGTTCGACGGGATGATGCCGAGCCCCGGGACCACTGGGCTGTTCCATGACCCGTCGGACGGCGTCGCGCTGAACGCATTGCCCCAACGATCGATCGCACAGACATAGCTCGTGTCTGCTTCCACCGTGGGCATGCCGGCCACCGAGGCTTGCGGCGCCGGCCTTGGCCCATCATCCGCGTCCGGCATCTTGCCGAATGCACGGTCCGGCCGGATGAGCGCGGCCCGGCGCATGATCGTCTCGGGTGACAGCAGATGGTTGATCGGCACATCGACGAAGGCCGGGTCGCCGAAAAAGCGGTCCCGGTCGGCCATTGCGAGGTTCACGCACTCGGCCAGCCGGTGCAGGTAGTCCGGCGAGTTATGGGCCAGTCCCTCCAGTCCTGCCTGCTCCAGCAGCAGCAGCGCCTCCAGCAGCGCCGGCCCCTGGCACCACGGCCCGCACACGGCGACCTGGTGCCCGCGCCACCTGCGGACGATCGCCGGCTCGATGCGGGACCGGAACCCAGCCAGGTCCGCCATCGACAGGTAGCCGCCCTCCGCCTGCTGGTGCGCCACGATCTGCCGGGCGATGTCGCCGCGGTAGAAGGCGTCATGGGCGGCGCGAAGCCCGGCCATGCGGTCGGGCGCCGCGCGGTCCTGGTCCGCCATGTATTGCAGCGTGCGCGCCAGGTCGGCCTGCACGAACCGGTCGCCAGGCTGTGGCACGGCGCCACCCGGCAGGAAGATCGCGGCGTTGCCAGGATAGCTTGCATACTCGGCTCGGTGGCTGGCGATGGTGTGGCTCAGCAGCGGGTTGACCGCGAACCCCTCGGCCGCGCATTTGATGGCGGCTGCGGCGATCTCGGCGAAGCGCATGGTCCCGTGCCGCTCCAGCGCGGTGATCCAGGCATCCGGTGCGGCCGGCACCACGGTGCGCAGCACGCCGGACGGGATCTCGCCGGCCGCCTGGAACAGGTCGGCCGGCAGGTCCTTCGGCCAGTGCCCCAGCCCGGCGATGGTCTCGAGCGTGCCGTCCGCCATGCGGATCATGATCGGTGCCACGCCGGCCACGTTCACGAGGTCCGGCAGCAGCACCCCCAGCGCGATCCCGGCCGCACATCCGGCATCCACCGCATTGCCGCCGGCCTCGAGCACCGAGAAGCCTGCCGCCGCCGCGAGATAGTGCCCGGCGGACACGCCGTGGCGCGTGCCGTACAAGGTAGGGCGGCCGGTCATCGTACGTGCTCCTTGTTCGCCGCCGCGTCTGCCGCAGGGGCTGGCATCGCGTTCATCGCAACCATCTGCTGGTCCATGCGCGGCACATAGGAGATGCCGGCCCGGGCCGCGGCGATGGTCGGCTCGTTATACAGCGGGATCATGCCCAGCCGCGCGACCGCCTGGCGCTGCACCTCCTGCAAGGCAGGCGCCCGCTCCACGCCGGAACGGAGGATTCCGGCTTCGATCATCCGGTCGAGCCCAGGGTCCGAGAAGCCGCCGCGGCTGCCGATGAAGCCGTTCGCCTCGTCGGCGGTGTGCACCATTGCCAGAATGTAGGCGACGTCGCGCAGCGAGGAGAGCGAGATGGCATACAGCATCAGCGGAAGGTCGTTCCGGCCCGGCCGGGTGCGCGCCATGAACAGGCTGCCCGGCATCGTCTCGACGTTCACCCCGATGCCGGCCCGGCCCAGCATCTGCGCCAGCACCTGGCACATGCGCGCGTCATAGACATAGCGGTCGTTGGTGCAGCCCAGCGACAGCCCGAGCCCCTGGGGATAGCCCGCTTCCGCCAGCAGCCGACGGGCGGCCGCCGGGTCTGCCTTCGGGACGGGGAGGGTGGGTGTCCAGCCGAGAAAACCCTCCGGCACGATCTGCATGGACGCAACGCCCTGGCCAGACAGCACCCGCTGCACCAAGGCCGGACGGTCGATCGCGGCCGAGATCGCCTGCCTGACCCGAAGGTCGCGCAGGGGATTGCCCTCCAGGGGCTTGCCGTCCTTCCTGGTCAGCAGCGGGAGGCTCTCCGCTCCCACGTTCGGCATCAGGAACACCACCCGGTCGGCTGGACGGCTGAACACCGCCGCGGCCGGGTTGGCGCGCAGCTTCGCCACGTCATCGGGCGGCAGGTTCTCCATCAGGTCGATGTCGCCTGCCAGCAGCGCCGCCTCGCGGGAGGCGTCGTTGCTGATCACGCGTACGGAGACATCGCCGTAGGCCGGCTTCGGTCCCCAATACTGGTCATAACGCTTCAGTGTCATGCCCTCGCCGTAGCGGAAGCTCTCGAGCCGGTAGGGGCCTGTCCCCACCGCAACCCGCGTGCCCGCTGCCGCCGCAGGTTCCTTGGCCAGGTGGGCGGGAATGATGAACACGTTGGTGAACTGGCCCGGGAGCGTCGGGTTCGGCCGGTCGGTATGCACCAGCAGCGTGAAAGGGTCGGGCGTCTCGATGCTGCTGACCGTGCGCAGGTTGCTCTCATAGCTGCTGGGGTTGTTCGGGATCGCTGGAATGCGCGCGAAGCTCGCCGTCACGTCCGCCGCGGTGAACGGCGAGCCGTCATGGAAGGTAATGCCCCGCCGCAGCTTGAACTCCCATGTGGTGTCGTCGAGCTGGCGCCAAGTTTCCGCCAGGGCTGGCACCCAGCGCGAGTCGGCGTCCCGTCCCACCAGGCTGTCAAAAACATGGCGAGACGCGGCCATGTTGGGACCATAGAACAGATAATGCGGATCCAGCACGAACGGCGCCTGAACACCCACCCGGAGAGTTTGCGCCGCCGCATCGCAAATCGGCGAAAGGCACAGCAGAACCATGAGTGCGCCGAACCTGATCATGATCTGCTTCCCGAAGCTGGCGTATTGAAGTGTATCTTGGCGCAGCGCGTGCGCGGAAGTCAGCTTTGCGGTGTTAGGCTGCACAGGCAAGCGCGCTGAATGCAGTTTCTACATCTTGCTAGAACCAGCGCGACATTGCCATCGACCTGTCTCCCGGTCGCCAGCGCTGTGAGCAGGTCGCAGCCATCCAGGCAGCGGTCCTGCGCTGTGGCAAAGCCGGCGGAGAATAGCACCGCCCCGGAATGGCAGCCGCTGTTGGGCTTGGTGAGGTTGTCGAACTCGAAGCCATGCGCCTGGCGCCCTGGGCCGGCGCCGCACGATGCCACAGTCCATGGCGGCTCGGTCTTGCCAATCGGCCGCGTGCTGCAGGACGTCTTCCGGGTGCGCGTCACGGCAGCAGCTCGGTCCAGGCAGGCCTGTGACTATTTCGACCTGCTGTGCAGCATCACCGGTAAGGACGCTTTCATGGGCGAGGTGGAAAGCGGCTGCAAGCTGCCCTGGCCGGTCGACTTCCTCCACGGATGATCGCCATGTCACGGATGCCGCGCGCTTGGCCGCTACGGTTCGAGCACCGTCAGCCTGAACGGTCCGGCCTCAGACGCCGCATGCGTCACCGCTGCGTTCGCCTCGGCCAGTGGAAACGCGGTCACCGCCCAGTGACCGAGGTCCAGCAGCCCGCCTCGGATCAGGCCCACCAGGCCCGCCACGGCGGCGGGCTCGTACATCCACTGCCCCCGCACCGTGATCAGGTTGCGCATGATCCAAGGATAAGGCAGGGCAAGGTCCTCACCGCCGAGCATGCCCACTCCGCCCATCAATACCGCTCGACCACCTTGCCGCAGCGTCATGATCGCAGCCCGCGCCACCGCTGCCTCAACGGACGGAGGCAGGAAATCCTGCACCGCATCGATCGGGCCGGGTGCCGCCTTGCGCATCGCCTCCGTGTCCGCGGCGCCATCACCCGTCAGCCGCACCGGCATCAGCCGCTCGCCAAAACGCCGCCGCAAGTCGTCCAGCACCGTCACGTTGCGGCCCGGCGCCACCACGCAGCGGGCCCCCATCGCCAGGGCCAACGCCACGGTCGCGGAGCCGAAATTGCCGGTGGCGCCGCTGACCAGCAGCGTTTCGCCGGGTCGGAACTCCATGGCCAGCAGCCCGCCATAGGCGATCAGCAGCGTGTTGACCGCGCACCATCGCCCGGCTTCCGCTTCGTCGATGGTGCCGATGGGTGCGGCGTTCTCCGTCGGGACCCGCACTTGCTGGGCGAAGGCGCCGTCTCGGTGATAGCGCTGCAGCATCTGCCCGCCGCCGCCCCGGGCACTCCAGCCTTGCAGCGTGATGTCGGGGGTCTGCCCGCCATCGCGCGACCGCACGGTGGGATCGCAGAACACCCAGTCGCCGACGCGGAGCCGCGTGGCATCGGGCCCCACTGCGCGCACCCGACCGATGGCGCCGCAGCCCGGCACCACCGGGGTTGGCAACAGGTAGCGGCGGGCGCCACTGAAGACCTGGTCCGCATAAGACAGGACGGGCGCCGCGGCGACGTCGACCAGCACCTCGCCCGTGCCCATGGACGGCGCGTCTACCTCCTCCAGGCTCAACGGCGTTCCGAACTCGCGCAGCACGATCGCTTTCATCACAGGTCTCCTCGACAACGAGGTCCTGAGATAACGTCGCCGCCGACGGCCAAGGAGAACCGGCATCATACTGGTCTTCGGCAATACCACCCTGGAAGGTCCGGCATGGAAGGCAACCGCCCCTTTGGAGAGTTCCTGCGTTCCCGCCGCGCCCGCCTGCTGCCTGACGGCGGAGAAGGCGCCGCGCGGCAGCGCCGCCGCACTCCCGGCCTGAAGCGCGAGGAGGTGGCGCAGCGCGCAGGCATCAGCGCTGAATGGTACGTGAAGCTGGAGCAGGGCCGTGCCGTCTCGCCTTCGCCGGAGACAGTGGACGCCCTCGGTCGCGCCCTGCACCTGGACACCGTGGAGTTCGCCCACCTGCGTGCGCTGGCTGCCTCAAGAGGGCGGCGGCCCTTCCGGCGCGAGACGGTGCCAGACACTCTGCGTCATCTGGTGCAGAGCCTGCCCGAGCCCGCATACATCACCGGGCAGCGCTGGGACATCCTGGCCTGGAACGATGCCGCAGCCGCCCTGCTCGTCGACTTCGGCCGCCTTGAGCCCGGGAACCGCAACATTCTGCACTGGATGTTCACCGATCCCGCGGCAAGGTTGCTGTTCGGTGTGACCTGGGAAGCGGAAGCCCGGCGCATGGTGGCGCTGTTCCGTCCGTCGCACGACCTCTGGCGCGGTGATGCCGCCTTCGCTGAGCTGGTGGACAGGCTGCGGGCGAACTGCCCGGAGTTCGAAGGCTGGTGGGTCGCGCACGGCATCGGGGCGCCGGTCTCAGGCACCAAGCACCTGCACCATCCGACACTGGGCCCACTCAGCTACGATTACGCCAGCTTTCAGGCCAACGACGACCCGGCCCTCAAGCTCGCCCTGTACACACGATGCTGAAACGAGCTTGGCTTGAAGCCGTCTGTCATTTTGGTTCGGTATAAAAGTGGGTGAGTTCCACAGGGTACAGGACCGTTCGAGATTGCGACGTACCTTATTATTATCTTGACGACGTGCGTTCAGGGCGACTGTCTTTGCACGTGCTTTGTTACCGGGCAGACAACATAAAAATAGCTAGTCAGGTGTGGAAACTAATAGATGATAACTGATGAACGCGATGTATTGCCGGGTCTGACGCGAGATAAACTGGTGGCGGCATTCGAAGATTCCGAATTTCGGGCAACGTGTCGCGGGTTGAGCACGCGCGTTTTGCTGAAATGTGCTGATGCTGGCCTGGTTGTCGCAATACAGGACGGGGCAGCGAGGCTAGAGTCAGTGGGCGCATCGGATATCAGCATTGTCGCGTCGGAGGGCGTGTGGCGGGGCGTGCTGGCCGCCGTGCCGCCGCCGGGCCACCAGTCGTTCACGGCGTTGCAGCTCGTCAATCCGGAGGCGTCGGTCTCGGGCGATCCCCTGAGGATCGCCCAGGCCCGGGCGGCGCTGGAACGGCTACTGGAGGTGCTGCGGGGGCCGCTTCCGGCCACGGCGCCGCTGGCCCGGGACCTGCGACGCATCGCCGGGCGCTACGAGACGCTGCGGGCGCCGGACGGCACGTATGACATCTATGTCGAGGAGGCCGGCACGGGCACGCCGGTCGTCCTGCTGCACACCGCGGGGGCGGACGGGCGGCAGTTCCAGGCCCAGCTTGCCGACCCGGCCTTCGACGGTCTTCGGCTGATCGCGTTCGACTGCCCGTTCCACGGCCGTTCCATGCCGCCGCTGGATTGGGATGGTGGGGCCTACGTGCTGTCGCAGGCGCGCTACCTGGGCTGGGTGACGTCGTTCATCGAGCAGCATGCGGGCGGGCACGCGATCCTGGTCGGTTGCTCGATGGGCGCGGCAATGGCGATCGTCACGGCGGCGGCGCGGCCCGACCTGCTGCGCGGGGTCGTCGCGCTGGAACCGCCGCCGCGCTCCCCGGGGCGGCGCAACCCGTATCTCGCGCATGCGGCGGTG
>Ga0160428_1000811_pt1 | contig 29387 bp, 27 predicted proteins | sample SolpanmetagenomM_FD_108198 | JGI IMG/M metagenome (GOLD analysis project Ga0160428, IMG submission 108198) | Solar panel surface microbial communities from Lawrence Berkeley National Laboratory, California, USA - M | ecosystem: Engineered > Built environment > Solar panel > Unclassified ... | reverse complement strand
GCGCCGAATCTGATGATGTTGGTTGCGCCGAAGATGAAGCCGATGATAAGACCGACAGCTGTGATCGCTGTTAGATACCGTCGATCGTTGGTGGTCGCAGCTTGGTGTCACATACTGCCTCCCATTAAACCACCCATCTTCACTTTTAAGAGTATTAGCCTTGGTTCTCTTCGGATCGGACTTCGAATTGCTCACACTTGTCGACAGTGGTGGGCGCACGGCCAGCGCCACCTTGAGGGATAGCTGTGACTGGAGGCATGGTGTGTATACTGAGATGGAGTGTGAGTGAGCTACCTAAGTCTTCGTGGCTGCTGATGCTGGAAGATGCTTTGCACGTGGGTCTGCTTGGCGTTTACGGGGTACTCAGCCCTATGGAAGTCGGGCACACGAGTGACCTTGGTCAACAATATCAGGTTTTAAAGCAGTCTTTTGGCTCAGGATCGATTGAATCAGACGCGCGTAAGTAGCGCGACTGCCATAGTTCCGCAAGTGTGCTTGTGCTTGGTTTCAGGAATTGGTCGTATCCGCATTGCAGATCTTACCCAAAGTCCCGCTCCTTCCCGCAGGAAGGGTAGTCAAGCACCTCGATACGACGACAAGATAGCCTTTCATTGTATTTACAACAACTTTGACTACGAGACATTATTGTATTTCAACTGCTTACACCATTCGCCTTTCCCTTACTGGTTATTCGTTCACAGCATATCGCAGCACCATTCAATCCTAGCAGAAGACACTACTTCGGCTTGTGCCCTCTGGCCTACGCAGCTCCTGATCCTCCCCTTGGGGACGACAACCCATTGGGAATCGCAGAAACAATTGACACACGATTGCGACAATCTCCTACTGGCATAGATGCTGTGCCAAGTCGCTAATAACACCAACGACGACAAGGGTTCTATTGGAGGGAGTAGTAGAATAAGACTGGAAACAATATCGAAAGACATACTACCTGCTAGACTACCTTGGTAGTTCTGGGTTTCCAGTGCCATGACGGCTGTTGCGCCCTCCGCCAACTCGCAGCAATCAGCGCCGGCAGCATCAACGCGTAGGAGCAATGAATGGGCCAATGGCGATGCTTCGCAAAACAGTCTAAACTCCCCTATCCCGGATGACCTACCGAGAATGTTCGTGCCCAGAAGGAGCGCCCAACGAAGCAACTCATCTTCGTCGATATCTTCTACGACATCATCCGCTTCCACAGTCTCGGCATCTTCAAATACCTCCGCTAGTGCTGTCAATGGCGACGCAAGAATTGTTGCTCCGCGTAACAGACCGACACGAACTTTCTTTCCAACAACCTCTCGAGTCGAGCCTATCACTCCATTAACTGGTACGCGGACGCCTGTCGCGCCCTTGCCATCTCCAGGACCTTCTGCGGCGGCAGCCACGGACATTGCTCTCCAAGCACCTGGTCTCGAAGCCCCGCGCAATATTGCTACCAAGGTTCAAGGCCAATCTGAGGGCGCAGCGATTCTGCAATTGCTGCCCATGAATGGAACCTTCGACGCAAAGTCCATCAATGTACCATATCACCCAGATCTCGTTCGAATAGGAAGGCAAACAAATCAGAAGACGGTTCCCACCGCACACAACGGTTATTTCGATTCAAAGGTACTTTCAAGGCAACATGCAGAAATATATGCGGAGCGGGATGGTACTATATGGATACGAGATGTCAAATCATCGAATGGCACCTTTGTTAATGGAAAGAGACTATCGCCGGAAAACAAGGAGTCAGAACCGCACATACTCAACGCGCAGGACATTCTGGAGCTCGGTATTGATATTGTCAGTGAAGATCAAAAGACTGTAGTGCACCACAAGGTCGCAGCTCGCGTTGAACATGCTGGATTTAGTGGATCTGGCTCACCGAGCAGTCTCGCCGAGCTCACGTTCGGAGACATGGATCCATCGTTACTCCAATTGGGTCAACAGAGTATGCAGGGCAATCGCAGTCGAGCAGGCAGTCAAGGCGCAACTGGAGCAAATGGACGTTTTCCAAGCTTGATCACCAATGGAAATATGATGCAGGCTGCATACCATCCAAAATGGCTACAGCCAATCACGATTGAGACCATTGTCAAAAGACTCAATACCGAATTGAAAGCCGCCCAACTGCAAGCTAAGGACTTGAAGCATACAGCGTCATTTGTGGATGCAGTGGCTGGGAAAGAAAAGTCACTTCCTTCTCTGTCATCGAGCTCGCCGAATAAGTCCTTTGATGGTTACAAACATCCTCGCAATTCTCCACCGCCTCCACCAGGCCCACCACCGACACAACCTTTGCCAGAAGCGCCGAGCTCCGCAAGCACGAATGGTAAATTACGTGCAAAGCTCAGCGAGATTCAACCACTACTACGTCGAGACACCGAAAAGCCTAAGCATTCACCAATTAAGTCAGCTGGTGAAAAGCTGCAGATCCGTAACCTCGTCGAAGCACTTACAAGAGCACAAAAAGAAATTGGTGCACAAGCGGAGAAGCTCAAGACACTACAAGACACTCTTGAGCAGGAACGTCTGGACAAGAAAGACGCACACGAGCGCTCGTCTCGATCATCATCGAACGAGGAAAGTTCTTTGCAGACTCCTGCCACCAACAGTGATATATCACAGACAAATGGCATATCGAGCCACGACACGTCCGCCATCACCGAAACAGATGTTCCAACTCTACACTCTATGATTATTGCTATGCGTGGGGAGATGACCTCCCTTCGCACCCAACTTACGACCGCTCAACGACGTGCCGAATCAGCAGAGGATGAATCTCGCCGCGATCGCAAAACTCTCATCGAAATGGTTGAAAGGATCAAGCAGCGCGAGGAGCGAGCAAAGAAGCGGATAGAGTCCAAACGTGGCAGCTCCAAGTCACATCATATCGCCCCTTCAGACGAGAAGACCAAGCACAATCACTCACGCACATCAAGCTCTGGTTCAAACTCGGACGAGGACGAGTTCCTTGACTTTGAGGACGTCAGCGCACTGAATGGCAAGCTTGACCAAGCTGTGCGAAGGCTAAGAGAGGATGGCCACCTCTTTACGGATGATCAAGATCAAACGCTGGTCAACGGATCTGTCTCACCACTGCCATCCATCTCCCATCTACAGCATTTGGGCAAGTCCGCTCTGGAAACATTCTTGCCATCGTCGGATAATCAATCCTCAACCACAGACATAGATGTCGATATTGATAATAAAGACCCCCTTGCCAAGAAAGAGTCCCTCGAACAACAAACTTCACCGTCAGCACAAACGGCCGCGCAAACATCTTCGTCACAGACAGCAACGAGAACGAGAGGCAAAAGTTTAACACAAGATCTGACTGTTGCTGAAGCGGCACCTTATGCTAGTATGATTGGCATTGTGCTCCTGGGTGTGGGCATGATGGCTTGGTTGAATGGCTGGCAAGCTCCCAGAGTGGAGAGATGAGACTACGGCTATTGAATGCGCAGGAGAGCAGCATCCCAGTAGGCTGGTCTTGATGGAGTCGACGGCGTCAGTGCCAGCTCATGATTGATGGCATAAGGCCGACCTAACGCCCTGACAATTCGGGTGACTATGCACGCCGAGTCGTGAGCACATCATACTGAGACCAGCCGCCCATGCTGGACGCCTTGCCGCTGTTTCGGTCCAATGGGAGCACGTCTGGTCTTGTTATTACATTACCGGAACTCGGCATCTTGCTCCTTGTGGTAGATAGTGACCAGACGGTGCCTCTTCATGATCTAACTCAACCTGTGTAAAGGTGGCAGCAGGATGATTACAGGGCAACAAAGCAGGCACGGGATAATGCAGCTGGCCACCGGGAAGTGACGCACGAATGATGATGTATATAGATACCTCTAGAGAACAAATCAGAAGCTTTTTGGACACACTTACGTACCTTGTGACGGTGCTTGTATGTGCCATTTAACCACTGTGGCAGACATATCATAATTCCATATTGTCGCTCCTAAGCACACACCTCTACTGATCTCGTCTGTGGTTGCCAGCCTATTCTTTGCATCACAAGGTATCATGATAACACCCTAGTGTCGTGAACAAGACGACCTTTGACAAGGTCTCGTCATTCATCGCATAATAGTTCATCTTCCAACTTGTGTAATGCTGCTAATTGTTTTAGAGATCCATACTTTGCGAGGCGAAGTGAATGCTCATATGAATGATTATAAGCATCCCTAGTCTTCCTGCACACGAAAGCCTTTTTGCTCCCAGCGTGAGCAGGCACTCAGCTCATGTTAGCACAGATGGTAATCCTTTGTAGATGATGTCGTAATGACCACTGCAAACTGAAGAATCAGTATTGGCACTTCACTCAACTTCAACGCCATGTCCCATGCTTGTAACAATGAGCAATCATGAAGAGACTTACGGTCTGAACAACAACCTCGCAACAGCCTCTGCATGCACCAATGCTCCTTCCGGCATATGCGAAACCACATCCACTTCCTCACCAATACCTCTGTGCAAATTAATCACTTCCAGTCCCATTCCGGGTTCTTTGAGAATGACGTCGAAGAGGGCACGAACGCCGACTTCGTCGATTTCGGTGTTCGTACGTGTCAGCTCTTCGAGGTAGGAGTCAAAGGGAGCGTCGATGAATGGTTCGAAGAGGTCTTGGGAGTGGAGGACGTGGAACATTGCTAGTGTCTATGTGAGAGATGATTAGTTGATGTTGTTTTCGTGGGCATGGTAGAGGCAATGCCAAAAGAGAAATGCAGCACTAACTCTGAAATACTGGACGACTGCCATAACGCCCATTCCGCCGTCTTCTCCAGTGCCCGAGAATGCCTTCCCCAGCCAATCCATTCGACCTTGGAAATCCTCTTGTAGTTGCTCTTTTAGCATTTCCATCAGGTCGATGGCGGCCTCGCCGAAGTCTTCATAGGTATTGGCATATTGGTCCACGAACCACGGGTTCATCGACTGCAAACGTGCGATCTCTTGCTCGACGAGTGGCAGAGAAGAGAGGCGGAGGAGAAGCTCAAAATAGCTGAACGCGATTGCTTACACATTGAAAGCAAGGTTAGCAGAAGGTTGGCGTAATGGATCATAAAGCATAATAGCCATATGGCATCAATCGTTCAAGGCAGGAGGAAAGGAGGAGCAGCTATACCATACCTCGCCAGCCACAGTCTCCATCGCCTGGAACAGTGTTAGTCAAAAACCATGAAGGGTGGAAGAAGTACAATCTGGTCTGACCTTTAGACTTGCGCCAGTATGGATGTGTGACTGCCAGATTCTACGATACAATCAATCAATGATCCCATGTAGCGAATCTCAATGATCGAGTGCGTCTTACTGCCGTCTTGATAGCAAAGTTTGGATCTGCCTCTGCGAAGTCTTGAGCCACCTCTGCTGTCAGGCGGATTTCACTGATGAGGGGACCCTACAGTAGTAAAGTCAGCCACACCACTTCGCAAGACATCTTTAAGCACAGTTTGCTTTCCATCTTTCAGATCACACGTTCAACAATTTTCACCACACTCAAGAACAGGATCACAGTACATGGGTCACAATCAAGCACCAAAACACCAAAACACACCTCCGCATCGTACTTCCACTCCTGATCCTTGGTCTGCCACTCATCGTACCTGTGCGTCTCGATTTCTACTCGTTTGGCGTCCTCCATGCTCTCGGCAATCGCCTTGGCCATGGCATCGTCTTCAGGAAGTTCTTGGAACTTGGTTGGGTCGATGCCTTCGCCTGCTTCAGTCTGCTGTCCTTCTCCATGTGCAGTGGCATCACGCGGAGGAAGGTCCGGAGCATCAGCACGTCCTTTGCCTTTGTCCGAGGATGACATGGTAGATTGGAGATTGTATAGCAGCAAATTGGTAGATTGGTCGGTGGTGTTTCAGAGTTGAGACGAGAAGAGATGAAACACGGGGTAAAACAAAAACAGACGACTATTTCTAAGTGACGTTGTTCTGTTGATACGATAGCTGAAAAGGCAAGCACCAAGAACAATCAAGCAAGAGCGAACTGAGCGCTTTCGTCATTAAGTATTATCTGAGTTATCTAGCTCAGTTTCGTATAATCGTGGTATCATGTTGCCCTTTCTTTCCATCATCGCCACGCAACTATGCCATGGATGCTCCTTTTCCCGCCATGAATGCAGAGGACCCAGTATACTCCAACGTTCGAAAATAGCAGCCGCAAGATGGACAGACTCATCGAAGTGCACGAAAGAAGATCCGTTCCAGGACCAACCACACACACTACCATGCATCACGCCCCAGTATACAACTTCCTTGGCGCCTTTCTCTTCGCCGCAGGACTCTTCATAGGAGTACCAATACCAGCTTTCATCGGGAAGTCCATCAATCCAGGGCTCACTCCGAGTGGTGCATTAGATTCGTCGTTTCGGAAACCATCGCCATTGCTGAGCACAGTCGACCACAGCGAATCAATAGCTGAACTCCATGCAGCCAGAGCCGCGAGACGTTCCTCGTCAACAACCTTGTCCTTCTCTACGGTCCCATTGGAATGGTTGATCTTTGCTTTGAGCCTTCCATCCAGAATGAGGAAAGAGACAATGTCTTGGACTTCTGGCACAGATATCTTGAGCCTTTTGGCGACGAACTCCATAGTGAAGCGTGTATAGGGCGCAACCAGCTTGAGCACACCTTTCGTTCGCATGTTCCTTGTGACTTCGTCGATATTCTCAGCAATGAAAGGATCTGCAGTCACATCTTGATTGGTCTGAAGAATCCTCTCGTATCTGGAGAGTTCATCCCTTTGGTAGGCATCTACTAGATCTGTCATGGCTGAAATGCGAGGATCGTTCTGGTAAGCTTTTGTCTCGGGTGAATCGAAAGGATTGATGTTGGATCCCATGAGCATGGTCGTGAGGACAAGATATTTGAGAACTTGAATGCGCTGAAGGGAGCCTGCCTCATCGTAGTTGCGGAAAGATTCGAAGAAGTCGCTTTGTGCTTCTTTCCAGTTCTCCTCGCTCATATGCATCTTTCCACCGCATTCTCTAATGATTCCCATAATATTCGGATGTGGCACTGCTGATCTAACCTTGAGCGCTTTCTGGTAGAGAACTTTGAGGCGTTTGTTGTTTCGTGTTTCTGCAAGCATGAGGATTTCGAGAGCATAGACTTCGAGTGAATATGTGCCTTTGCTGGGATCATCAGTTCCGTCTTCTTTTTGGCAAGCTTGGTGCAGCTCCCGCAGTTTGTTCGTCAATTGTCGATAGTTCTTCTGATCCAGCCACAGTCTCGCAAGCTTGATGTTTGTCTTGAGCCACAGCCTTTCGTTGTTGGTGCTTTGAAACGACTCTAATGTCTTCGAGTAGAACTCCTCCATGCATTGATTGGCCTTTTCGTCACTGGCATTCTTCTCAATGAAGTCGAGCATGTTGTTGATTGACTTTTCTGAGTAGTTCCGTGTTACAGCGGACTTAACATATGTGAGAAGTTCTTGGTAGTGTTCGACAGCTCCGCTGTAGCGTTTGAGCTTGAATTCGAGCTTGATAGCTTGCTTGAGACCTTTGAAACCCCTACATGATCGGCATCAGGACAGAGATAATTTGTCACAAGCTCGTTCTGACTTACCAATCGCCCTTCTCTGGTTCCAATGCTGGCACACCAAGAAACTCATCAATGGCGCCAGAAGGATTGTCTGCCTTCATCTGTTTCGCGTTGTAGTACTTGTTCTCCACGTCAACATCCCCGCTTTGCTCCTCTTCTTCCTCTTCGTACTCAAAGCTAGAAATGCGTCAGCTTCTGTCTTTGTGGTGATGCTGCTCTGAGACGTACTCATAGTCCTCCTGGTCGCTGTCGGCCATGAAATCATCGTCGTCTGACATCTTGGCAATTGTATTCTGATGTTAGGTTGAGAGATTCCGTGCTGTATTTCTAGTGGCGAAGAGACGATCAGGATTGCTGGACGGGACTCAATGATGTTGTTTCAGTTTTGGAGGCCATGGTGCTCGCTTTAACTTACCACATAGAGAAGACGCTATGTCACGTGTTTCTTGGCTTGCGTCGTCAGAAGTGTTTCAAGTTCTTGACAACAACCAACAACGTTCCCATCGTCAATAACAGCCTGCAACAGTTTATTCTTATAGTAGCGCCACTGCATATCAACACCCGTGAAGTCAGCGCAAAGGCTTAGAGTACTACAGCCAAAATGGGAGGTGGAGGTAAGGTCAAACCAAGATGTCGCTGCCATAAACTATGCTAACATGTATCACAACAGATCTCAACTTGAAGAAGTCATGGCATCCGGGGTTGATGAAAAATCAAACCCGAGTCTGGGAAGAGGAGAAGAAAGCCCTGGATGAGCGCAAGAAGATCCAGCAGCTTCAGAAGGAGCGTGCTGAGGAACGACAAATTCAAGAGCTCCAACAGATGCAAGAGGCTGCTGGAGGAAAGACACGGCTGAATCGTGTTGATTGGATGTATTCGGGTCCGACCAGTGGCCAAGCTGGCACGACGGAAGAGATGGAAGGTTACCTACTGGGAAAGCGAAGGATCGACCAGTTATTGAAGAAGGGCGAGGAGACAGCGAAACTAAGCAAGGATTCGAACGAAGATTCATTCATGGCACTACAAAACGCCAACACTGCCAGGGATACTGCGGCTAAGGTCATGAACGATCCGTTATTGGCGATAAAGAAGCAAGAACAAGCAGCGTATGACGCTATGATGAATGATCCAGCCAGGCGGCGAGCATTACTGAAAGCTGCCGGTGGTCCGAGCGAGGAGAAGGAGCGGAAGCATAGAGATAGAGAACACAAGCGACGTGATAGCAGAGATCGTAGCCACCGGGACCGACACCATCGACATAGAAGAGACGGAAGCATGGAGCATCGACACCGAGATAGAAGCAGCAGCAGGAGTAGAGAGCACAGGTACAGAGACAGAAGCAGAAGCCGGGAGCGCCGTCGCAGTGATAGTAGAGAGTATCGACCGAAAGATAGAGAGGATCGACACAGGAGCAGTAGGGATTCCAAGGAGTATGATCGTAGAGACAACGAACGACACAATTACAACAGAACAGACCACTACCAGAACAAACGAGTCCGAGGAAATGAGCCAGAAGACCGTCAGCTGAGCAAGAGGAGGAGGTCAACTGATGAAGCCGATGCTGCTGCTGCACGTGGGGAAGCTGAGCGGAAACTTGCGGCCATGCAATCCAATGCTACTTCTTTGGAGACTGACAGATCTCAACGAGTGGCAGAGATTAAAGCCAAGGAAGAAGCTGAAAAAGAATTGGATGATGCCAAGCGGTCAGAAAAAGGTCGCTTCGTGAGTCAATTGCACAAGCAAAAAGAAGGCTTCGGGCTTGGAGATACCTTACAGAGACAGGGACGGTCGACACTGGCTTCGTTGAGCTGAGGATCCTCATCTCTGAAGCAATTCCAGACCTCAGCAAGAACAAAGTCCGGTGACCTGATACCAAGACAAAAACATAACAGCAATACCAATATAGGCAAACGCAACAACTTGTGGCTATGGACCTCCACAGCGCGCTTCCAGCTTCTCAGCCACAACATTGATACTCGTTACCGCGTCTGTAACCAATGGTACCCCTGCACTAGTTTCACGCACATCAAACCTTAACTCTATATAACCTTACATTCTTATTTCTCCATACGGAAGGTAAGGTCCATTAGCTCCTTTTGCTGCATACTTCTAGGATCAATGAGCAACATTATCCGCTGGGTTCGAGTACTATCAAGGTCCAAGTGTAAGCAGTATCTCGTCTCTGATATGGGACGTACCTGTCCTAAGCGAGTATTTGAAAATGCCCTTGGCATCCTCTTCGGCTACACTGCTGCAACAAAATTATGTCTCCATTACTAGACGTTGCCTTTTCATCTCTCGCCAGCTGAGAACCTACACGCAAGCCCTACAGACAGCCTCAGTTGGTCAGCTGAAGGCCTGGAGCACATTGAATACGAGCACGAGGCAAGAAGTGGTGGTTGAGGGTCAAGCACGAACTCACCTACCAGCGATACCCTCCCTCGCTTAATCTTGAAACATGGCGGGCCCTTTTCTGCTTTCTCCTCTCCAATCGTCCAATCTTTCGTTGTTTTCATTTTGTGTCTTGGATAACATTTGTCCACTCGACCCAAAGAAACAGTTTCAAAGCGGAGGTAAAAGGTTATCCATGTGATTTGGAAAGTCTATCGAAAACGTTACACACCTTGGCACCTTACCAGGTGTTGGTAGGTGTAGGAACTTCGGGCTCGTCACTATTTCTATTCTTAAACATTTCGAGTGCGATCCGATCCGATTGTTGAATGTGGCTGCGGGACTATCATGCTTATTTGGTGACATGATGGGTCTTGCGACTTCAGTCTTCTACTTTGGGTAGTCGTCGCGAGCGTATAATGAGTAAGTTTCGGAGTGAAAGAAGGGAGACACAAGCACACACTGAAAGGAAGCGAGAATTATGCACCGAATGTCCACTGGTGGCTTGAAAGATGTTGCCAAACACGCCAGATGGGGAGAGATGTCAAGGTTGAAAAAGGTCAAAGCTCCACTATTCTCGAGTCGAATCATCCTAGATCTCTTTCACGTTTTGGATTCCACCTGCCACATCTGCCGATCTTCCACATGGCTTGATCACATTGCATGAAAGTTAAGCGAGCTTGCGCCTGACTCCAGATTATACTAGGATAGCTGGCGGTAAATATGCGCCTCAATACACACAACAGACGTCTTCGATTTTTCCGGCGACCTACATGGATCACCTTATAGGATAGTGTGACGTATATCAATAATGCTTTGCAGTAGTGCGGTACAACGTAACATGACACCAGCTGCCGCTTTTGTGCCGCGCAGCTATGGCGCAGTGAAAAGTCATCGAGAGAATAAAGTCCGTGCCTGAAGATCCGAGCAGCAGTTCCGCATTTTTCCGCTCACGTAAAACGTAGGCCATGATGGTGACTCAGCTACCTGATCCTCAACGGTAAAATAAGTCTGAACCACAGACGACGACTCTCCTTTCAATATAACATGAACGCTCAAAGATGAGACCACGGGACACAGCCGAGTTCTGGTGGTGGACGTGGCAGAGCACAGCTATTTGGAATAGCAGTGAGGCGAGAAGAACTACAGCAAGGTAAACTTTCTTTTAGTAGCATCATCATGCCCCAGACGGAATTGCTGGGGTGCATGAAGCCGTCTGTTGCGGGTGAAAACCTTCTCTCCTCTATTCTTGGAGTGGATATCCAACTGGTAAAGTGCAGGGGGGTAGTAGTGACGGTCGTCCTTCATCGTGCATGCGCGTGCGGCCCACTCTAGAATCACCAAGACCTCGTATTCGGCTATGCCTCCTGTCTAGTACCGGTGTGGCTTGACTGTGCACCAGTCTCTGACTAAAGAATAAAAGACCTCTTTCCAGATTGGACGTTGTCGTGTCTGCGAGCATGGCCGAGCCCAAGCATGGCTGAAATCGTTTATGGTCGTCGTTGGTAAGGGCAGAAGGAATAGGCGGTATGAGTGGATGCAAACAGTCAGGTCACTCGGCCAAAAGACGCACGGAGCCATGTCAACATCTGACGTTGTTGTCTTTTGCCTTGTTAAGCCCTCCTTCCGGCGATTATGATCTTGGAGGCCGTGCTCTCGCCAACGCTAACGCGTGGCACAACTGCTAAAGCTGAAGCTGAAAGACGATGCCAATCCTTGGAATTAGGTTGTGGTGCCTGACACTATGAGGCTTGTCATGGTCCGTTGTGCCTGCTTAGGCCTGGGGGTTTAGCCCAACTTTATTTAAGGTCGACTCCTCCCCAGTCGAAACTGAATCTCCATCTCCCAGCATCCACTTCTCTCACCAATAGCCTACGGTTTCTTTCCAGTCACTCGCTTCAATCACTCGCTTCGATAACTCGCTTCAATCACTCGCTTCAATCACTCGCTTCAATCAACCACAACAACAATGTCTTTCAGGACTGCTCTCCTCGCTGGTCTGGCGGCCTACGCTGCTGCTAGCCCTATGCCTCAGCAGATTGACCTTGACGGTATCCTCGCTCAAGGTCCTCCTGCCACTGCCACTATCGCCTCTACCCCCGGTGTCATCACCATGGCCGTCACCAGCCTCGCTTCCGCTGCTGCCGCCGAGATCACCGTTGCTCCTCTTCCTCAAACCACTGCCGCTGCCGACAGCGACATCAGCAAGCGTGATGTAGCCCAGTCTAACATTACCAGCCCCGCATGTCAAGCCAGGCCTAAACAGCCCGTAGGCACTGGCCCAGCGAACACTGCTGATGACACAGCCTCTGGTTTCCTCAGCAACCCCGCCTACAACGCTTCTTCTGATGTTGCTCCTGTGCCCAGCGGTTACTCATTGGCCTTCAACTCTCTCTTTGCAGAGAACAACGCATACGGCGTAAGTATTTGGCATATAAGGCTCGAGTCCGCCCTTCTAACGATCTGTAGTACATGGGTTACAGCCTTCTCAACAGCTACGACACCGTCGGCTGCGCCGCGCAGTGCGACAAGATCGTTGGTTGCCAGGCTATCAACGTAGCGTTCGAGCGTGCTCCTCAAGTCGACCCCGGCACGAACTGCACCAACCCTCCTAGCACCACCTTGATCAAGTGTGTCTTCTGGGGAGGACCAGTCACACCTCAGAATGCAGTTAACAACGGCCAATGGAGGGGTAACGACTTCCACGTTGTTATTGCTGGCTCAAACGGATACACCAAGAACGACCCTACTCTTGGACAAGTCGTCCCCGGCTACACTCTCGTCGGCAACCTCGGAAACGCTACTGTCAACGCACCTACCTACGATGCCGACGGTGTCTACTCCTACATGGGCTACAAGGCATACAACGACGGTGCTGCGTTCTCTATCGAGCGCTGTGCTGCTGCCTGCTCTGCCCAGAGCGCTTACAACATTGCTCACCCCCCTCAAGATGGCAGCACTCCCACTACCTGCCAGTACTTCGCCACCTACTACTTGATGAAGAACGGCAACGTTCAGAGCCAGGTCTGCTCCATGTACTCCGAATCATGGGGAACCCAGTATGCCGTTAACACCGGTTACTTCTACGGCAGCGATGTATACACAATTCGAAGTTCTGTTATTTATTCGAACACTACCACTCCCAACAACGGTGTCGCTCCTTCTTCTTAAGCATGGAGTTCTTGGGCATAAAATATGAGCTGGAAACATGATTCTTGAGAAAGCTTTTTTGTTTTGGTTATGAGGATCGCATTCAAGGGAGTTTTCAAGTTTCGCCCTTTCGTATTGTATTAGATATTCAAAATCGATGTTTTGCATAACATACTACAACAATACTGCTTTGACTCCTGCATCCCAAGAGGCTATTGACTTTTTGCTGGAAGAGATACTCACGTGACCTGGAATATCTGTTTACATAACTGGTCTTGGCAGAAGGGGCTGAAACGCTAGAGACCAGGGTTGCAGCCTTGTTGAGGGGTGTTGTCTTGTGCTTCGAAAACTGTATAAACTGTATAAAATGCTATACCTGTCTCTCTCTTCCTCCGCGCTGTGTCATATGAGCGCTCTCCTGCTGTGAAACTATTCCGTTGTTGAATCCTCGTTTCTTGCTCATCGTTGGGTAGATTACACAACATCCTTTTTTCCTCATTCTACCATACTACTCTTGTCAGCATGGACTTCTCTGCTATTGCCACACGCTTCGGCAATCTGCAGAGTACCACGATTTCTTCCCTCATTATCGCAGTCGTGCTCTCCTTTGTCTACTACAAAGCCCTACCCAAACCTATTCCAGGCATTCCATACAATAAGGACTCTGCAAAGAGAATCTCTGGTGACCTGCCTGACTTAATCAAGCATATGGTCAAGACACGAGAGCGACAGACTTGGTTCAATGCGCAGAATGTCAAGCATAACTCACCTATCGTCCAAATATTCTTGCGTCCCTTCAGCAGTCCGGTGGTCCTGCTAAACGACTTTCGCGAAGCCGAAGATATCTTCACTCGTCGCACCAGGGAGTTCGACCGCTCTACAATGACTACACTCATGTTCGAAGGTATCATCCCACATAGCACTATCGTCATGCCATCTCATGATCTCTTCCGAGAACAACGGAAACTCTGGGCTGGCACGATGACGACTGACTTCCTCAATACCGTGGCCGCGCGAGCCATTTACCAGGGCTGTGAAGATTTCGTGGAATTGTGGAGGCTCAAGGCAACCCTCGCTGGTGACGCTCCTTTCCAAGCGAACAAAGATCTCAGGAACTTGACCATGGATGTTATCTGGAGAATTACTCTCGGCTCCGAGACTGGTGCTTTAGGTAATCAGATTAGTATTCTGAGAAGTCTCAAGCCCTGGTATGTTCAAAGAGATGAGCTCGGTGCTGCTATTATACAAGAGGCGCCGATGAATGAGCTTACTAGTACCCTGGAATATCTGTTGTCCACACTCGACGCTGCAATGAACAGCCCTTTCCCAAAACTTCAGTAAGCTGGAAAACACAAAGTCGTTCGATTTAACATCCATGAAACACCTCTGACACTAGTCTAGACACTTTATTGACTTCACGAAGCCTGCCTACAAGCGAGCTAGCAAACATAAACAGAATGTTATGGCTAGTCTTATAAAAGAATCTCGTGCCAAGTTCGCTGCTGAGGATCTTGCCGATAGGAAGCCAACCAGGTTCGTATCGCTATGTTATCATGTCCAGCTATCTAAATCGGCCCTGACACCACACTATCAGTGCCATGGAGGTGGTGCTCTCGAGAGAGGCTACAGCCTTCGAGAAGACACACGTTGCATCTGCGGCCTCCTCGCAGCAGTCCATGATTGACGAGCTCTTCCTGTTTAGTACGTCCGATTGAGTTTCAAAATGAGCATCGTGACTCCCCTACTATACTGACCATCTCCAAGTCGCTGCTGGTCACGAAACAACTGCGACGACACTGTCTTGGTGAGCTTTCTCCACGGCCCTTCACTCGAACGAAGCTAATCACAAATTTAGGGGTGTGAAATTCCTAGCCCGTAACCGCTCCGGCCAATCCGAGGCTCGCGCCGCTCTTCAGAAAGCCTACGGCAATACCACTACTCCCTCGCTCGCCCAAATACTCAACACTTCCGTACCTCACCTCGATGCACTCGCCCACGAGATGCTTCGTAACTCACGAACCGCCGGTGCCGTGGCCAGAATATCCTTGTCCGACACTCAACTAATGGGTCACTTCATACCAAAAGGTACACAGGTCATTGTTCCCCTCGTAGGCTGGAGCCACATCAACGCGCAGAGTTTCGAGGTAGACGAGAAGACACGGAGTGCCACAAGTCAGCACGCTGCAAAGAAAGGGATTGATGATTGGGGCGATGACGTAGAGGCCTTCAAGCCTGAACGATGGCTAGTTCAAGATGGAGATCAGACGGTCTTCAATGCGAATGCGGGACCCAGCATGCCTATGAGTGCTGGACCAAGAGGTTGTTTTGGCAAACGTCTTGCACTGATGGAGTTGAAGTTGATTTTGGCATTCATGCTGCTGAACTTTGAGCTGTTGCCTGTGGAGCAAGAGCTGGATTCTGATAACGCGAATGAGATTGTTTCGAGACAGCCTGTGCAATGTTTTGTGAGATTGCGGGCTCTTGAGAGAGTGACTACGAGGAGCCCGCCATGTCACACGAGTATAGTGAACTACTCAAACAGAGGGCCAGCAGGAGATCCCTCACACTGACACACTAATGATTGGCGACGTAAGACCTATGGGGATGGGCAGCTTCGGAGCGGTCGGCCTGGTGCTCCTAAGTCGGAAATGTGAATCTTTCTTGTGGAAGACTGCCACAGACTACTGATACTGCATCATCTGACTTTATGGTATAGTGTTTCTAGACTCTTTCGCTGTTAGTAGGTTTCCAGTTTGTCACTTGCAGGACGGATGGTAGTGGAAACGACCGTACCATGAAGAGCACCAACTGACTTCACTAGGATTACGAACATTGGACTAATTATCGATCAAAGGGGTGGGCAGAGTATCATCAAGTCGTGAGGAATCACACCAGGTGAAAGACGTTGTGACGGATTTACTTTTTCAGATCCTGATCTAGGCTCGTTCGTTTCTTTTCTTTTTGGCAAATCGTGCGTGTTGAGGAGTTTGATGCTGTGTCATGGACTTTCGGGTCATCTTCTCCATCTACGCCTCTTTCCACGCCTTCTGCTTTGATCTTCTTATGTCCACTTCGTCGCAAGAATTCATACATTGATATGCTCGCGAAAGGCAATTTTAGTTGTTGAAGATTTCATGATATTCTCGTTAGATCGTCGCTTTGTTCTCTATAATTCACATCTAGTGTTCATGCTCTTCATTAGGTCGTGTAATGTACAGTATGGAGTCCATCTCAGACTGCCTGTTTACTTCGTCGTCATCGCCTGGTCGTCTCGCAGTATTGCCAATCTGTGACTAGAGCCTCGTGACGTCTCGACACTGCAATGTGAGGGTGACCAGCGACCGACGACTATGCATTATTGCTACAAGTAGCTGCTTGAGCAGCGCAATGCAAATGCGAACTCAATTCTCCAGCTCTTCCTTCTTCTTCTCAGTCTCCTCATCAATCTTCTCAAGCAGCACCTTCAGCTCCTTAAAATTTACCGGCTTCGGCAAAAAATGATCAATACCACTAGCAAACGCGTCCTCCTGCGCTTGCTGGCTAGCCAAACCAGTAAGGGCAAGAATCTTAGCCGGTTTTAAAGTCTTTACATTTTCTTTCTCATATTTTCGAATTTCACGTGTACTGCTCAGACCATCGAGGACCGGCATGTTTATATCCATCAATACGTAGTCGAAGGCTGGACGTAGTGGCTGGGAGGAAGTGGTATCGTTCTGGGAGTGGATGAGTTCTGCACCAGTGGCTTTGTATGTATTGAGTGCTTCGAGTCCATCGGTTGCTGCTGCGTATTCGAACTTGGCTTTCTTCATGAAGGTGATGAGGAGTTGTAGGTTTATTTTGTTGTCGTCCACTACAAGGATTCTTGGGACGCAGTTGATTGGGAGAGTGGCAGGTTTGAGGACGTCATTGGTGCGTGTGTCCGACACTGGTGTGGACTGCTTGTCACTAGCTGGTTGAGCTTTGACAGGTTGAGCGAGGAGTGTAGAGATCAGGATTTCGCGTGCTTCCAATGCGGCTGGCGGTGTTGTAGGCTCAACGCTAGTCGTCTCACTGTGCGCTCGTGGAGGCAGTATGGGCATAGGAAGTGGAGTTGTCGACGGAGATGGCTGTATGCTCATGGGTAGGCTGCCAGTATCTCGAGAAATTTCAGCCTGAGGTGGACTTTTGTCAAGGAGGAGAAGCTCAAAGACTTTGCCGAGTTTGCGCGGACCACAACTAGAATGGCTTCTTAGCTAACGTGTCATTGAAACGAGAAGACTTGACTTACGGCTGAGCGATAACTTGAATTCGACGTGGTGTTTTTACCGTCAAGTTAAGCTGTTTCCTCAATGCCACACTATCATACGCATTTGCGCACAAGATAATGATACAAGTGAGATCTTGTGGCATGTTTCCACCGTTGAAGTTTTCTACAATATACTCCATCGAAGGAGGTTCAAGGAAAATAGCAACCGCTGCTTGACCATCCTCAAATCGTGGTGTTGTCACAGTCTCGACGTTGAACCACTCTTCACAAGATTCGCGCAGGGTGGTCTGTATTCGGCGAGCTGCCTCGCTCGTCTTTCCGGTAGTGTGCGGATCAATGAGAGCGACCTTTATGCCTCGGGTAGCATCTAAAAATTGTGGTGATAGCTGCATCACATCCTCCAAATCTGACTTCGCTCGAGGTAGAGTAAAAGACACGGTGACATCTGTACCGAGTCCTTGTTGCGACTTGATCCTTATCTTGCCCTTCAATGATTCAACGATCTGTCTCACTATGCTGAGACCCAAGCCAGTACCCTCGGTGAACGGGTCTTCCTGTGAGAAAGGACGGTAGAGTCTATCTCGTTGATATTCGTCTGACATACCTTTACCAGAGTCGGTGAAGCGAAGTTCAACAGATAGCTTTGAATATTGCTTGGCCTCCTTTTTCGACCTGAGTGAAACTTCCACAAAGCCTTGATTGGTATACTTCAAGGCGTTGCCCAGTAAGTTCATTATAATGCGTCTCAGGGCACCCGGCTGCGCCCTAACATTCCAATTCTCTTCTTTGCTGATGTTGAGCACGACAGTAACATTGTTCGGCACGACCTCAGTATCGGAGTTGCTGACCTCGTTTTGCGGCAGAAGGGGTTCCGATGACTTTTGCGGCGAGAATACTTTCCGTATTCCAGTATTCTTGACTCTTTCAGATCGTCTCTGCCTATTGAAGATGCGTCCAGCGAAGATAGCCTCAGTGACTTCTTCCACGAGAACGCTCAAGTCGAAGTCTGCTACAAGATTGAGAGACATGTCCTTGCCTGAAGTAGAGCCTGAAGCTCGGCCAGGTACGTTTGCTACCGCATCCTTCGTGGTGCCAAAGTCATTGATCTTTGCGTAGTCTAAAACGTGATTGATCGTGTCTAATAGCGTCTTCCCACAAGTCTCGACCTGTCCTATCAGCCCACTCTGGTATGGATCGATGCTGGTCTCATGCAGGAACTCTATGCTGCCAAGAATCCCATGCAGTGGCGAACGTAATTCGTGTGAGATGGAGGCAATGAAGGTGGTCTTCGCTCGTTCACTGAACATCCCATTGATACGTGCATATTCGCTTGTTATGCTGTTGGCGAAGGCCTTGAGGTAAGGCAGCTCATCTTCGGCGTCAATAAGTCGCCCAGTCTGGTTTGTCCATAGAAACAGACCAGATAACCATCTATCACTGTTTGCATCCCACAGAGGTATAAACAGTACGCTCTTGACTCCTGGCAGTTGTCGCAGGATATCATCGGCTATAGTACGCCGCAGCGTTTGCTTCTTCCGTCGAGTCTTCAGTGATACTGAGTCGGCCAGTTTCCGTTCGGTGGTATTATTATCGGACATGGTTTCGTCGCCAGAACTTGTTGAATGGTCGTCAGTCATACTAAAGACTTTACCAGCGGGATAGCGTTGTATACAGCGCTTGAGATCCCTCCTCGCCAGTGGGAATTGTGCTATGTTCGAGGAAAGCCTCATATCGTTTTCAAGGACGTCGATACCAAGAACATCACACTGGTTTGATCTTGCTGGCGAAGTGTCGGAATCAGAGGCGGACGCTCTTTTGACGTCATGTTCAATACTGGAATCGGCACCAAGTGAACGCGTCTTAATTGGTCGAGTGAGCTGGAACTTGACACGACCTTCACGTTCTCCACCGGAGTTGTCGTTGTCGTGGACGTGCTCAACATTGTTGCTTACATCGCTTTCCACATTTTCTGATGATCCAGGTGAAATGATCTGAGAGGTTGCATCCAGAAAGACAACACCATCAGCCAGCGTTGCTTCACGTATGATCTTTGCAGCGCGTGAGAAGAGATGGCTCAATTCTGTTTTTCGATTTGATCCAGGTTCAGGACGCTTTACCTTTGGTGCACCATCGCCGTTGAAGCTGTGAGTCCGTCCTGGGAGTCTAGGCATGATGCTCGGTGTATCGATTTCTGCGGCTTCCTCCAACGATGCATAGCCTTCGATGAACGACGTCAATCCTCGTACCATGCGCTCGCCTTTGACACTGTCGTTCTTGCTTTTACTCAGCTCGAGATGTTCCATAACTGCATCCGCTACATCTCGCATGAACGCCAGCTCTACACAGTCCAGTGGCTTCCTTGGCATGTTTTTGGACACACCATATACGCCTATCTTTATACCTGAACGGGTCTTGATTGGTACACCAGCGTAAAACAGTACTGATCCATTCTTTACATATTCTCTGTCTTTGAATCGAGGGTCTTCTCGCATGTCTTCCACTACCAGAGCGTTATGTGTTGAGAAAGAGCCATCTTCGTTCGTGACCGTGTATGTTGAGTCAAATGTGAGACCACAAACTGCGAGGTGCCTATCAATCGCGGCACTGCCCATCCAGACCTCATCATTCGCCTCGTGTCTCTTGGTATCTACCAAAGAAACAGTCTGAGTGGCCTCGGCAAGAATGTACTGGACGTTGGCGTCGATCAGAGAGACCATACAGCGCTTGACGTCTAGGCGGAGAGTAGCTAGTTGCGCAAAAGCTGTCAAAGCTCGATCCCGCGAAGAGCGTGGCTGTTGGTCATTGCTATCTTGACCTTCGTTGAGGTCTATTCGCAAGCGATCGTTGGAGGCCTGTAGATCTTTCCATGGCTGAAAGTAGCGATGAGTCTGCCCTTCTCTTCTTCGTTCTGAAGGCATTGCTTTTGTTTATTACATGAGCTGTAGGTCTTCCTTTGCGTGCTTTTACTTCTACCAGGCCATCCGAGGATGCCGAAAAGAAGGACCACGCCTCTGACGAAAGGTTGAGACGTAGGATTGGCTGGCAACAACAAATATATTGATCGGCTAAATTGCTAACATGGCGGCAGGAGTGGGCTCCGACGGGACGATCGTAAGGTGGCTGTGATCTTGCAGAGTAATAATTTGTTGCAAGATCTATGTCGAAGTGGTTGGCCAGGTAGCGAATAGAGTAAAGAAGGATGACAAAGATGCGAAGATTGCGTGGCCACAACAAAAGACGCGGAAAGTGCCGAATGGATGTTTTGAAACCTGATTACGAATGACATGGCGCTTATGTAGCGTGAAACGTCCTCGGCAATAGCCGTTTTGCGCGATCCACATCTTACAATTGCATCATCCAGAAATTGCAAAGTGCTTTTTCACCATCTTCATCGATTAGCCCATACAACAACAGTCGCCGAATTGGATGTACGACACGACAGCTAGGGTACAATACTAGCCGGCGACTTGGAGGGCTTTTGCTGCATGAGATGTAAACAGCTCTAACACCTTGCTTCAATAGCGTTGCGATTCCAATGCATTTTCGACGATCTGAGTTTGCCGGTTAGCAACGATGCCTACGAACCACATCAGACTATCTCACGCCTAAAACAGGCTGTGTTACTCAAGGAAGCACAAGATCCAGCTGTAGCTGTAGATTACAGCCGCCGGGAGATCAGCAAAAGCTTAGCTGATGCTAGACTCCAATTGGATAAGCGTTCCATTCATGCTCGCCACAAGGCTATGTTAAGTTTCTCTCGTCAGCAGTATAAGATAGAAACATTCATCTTCTTTCCAGACCTCCTAATAATAAGTCCTTCGAAGGCGAAAAGCTGTCGGAGATATTAAAAGCTTGATGTGGTGAGCAATGCTAAGCACTCATAATGAGCACGCGAGCAAATCAACTCGTATGAGCATCAAACGTGTGGTGGCTGGGTCTTTGAGATGAGATTCCGTACTTTCCACAAGCTGCGGTGATTGTATTTCCGAAGCTGGGCAGCAATCAGGCTCTGTCTGAGTAGGAAATTCTGGCTACATCCTTTTTTGGTGACGATATATGAAGGTGATACATCCTCAGAGGCTGAGCATGAGCATCGCCCTTTTGTGCAAGAAAACCTTGACGCAAACACGATATCACCAGCTCGATGATACTTCCGTCAGGGCCTAACTCAATATAGCCCCAAGCCTTTGTGAAGAATGTGTGCCAGATAGTCCGTTGACTTCAATACGCTTGACGTGCATACCTTAGGGAAGAAGAACTCGAAAGGTCATGAACGATGCAGGTTTCTTTTTAGAAGGACTTCTGGTTCAAGGTGTTGGGAAGCCAATCCCACTGAAGCTCTATACAAGGAATATCTCTCGCTCTTTCTATGGTCGTCGTGTGACTTTTAACCACGTCTTGTTTTGCTTTAACCTGAAACGGCTGTACAATATGCGTGACGTCACGCGTTTCTTGTAGCTCAAAGACAACAATCTCGATCCCACTTCCATGTCTTTGTCTGACAAACACCTAGATTGCTGCTCTATCTAATTTGCAAAATCCACTAGCCATATCTTGAGCTATTAGTGACATCTCATCTCATTATCATGCCTGACATTCAAGAAAAAGTCAAGCAAACCGTGAAGGAAGAAGTTGATCGTGTAGCTCGTCTATCCACGGATGCTGTTCGCTCCTATGCCTACCTCTATCCTTTTAGAGTGAGAATCATGCTTTTCCTTCCACTTCACTGTGTCGACTTACTGATCCCATTGTCAAGGGTATCATCTACTTTCTCTCTCACCAGAGTCTGATCAAGCCTCTCTGGGCCAAGCTCGTCCCTTCTCTAGGTTTGGGCGTTAGTATTACAGGTATGTCTTATTTCCGAAACCCATACCCCTCATTCGGAGTGTAGTTGCGAGCTGTACTGATTTTTCTTCAGCTTTCATGTTCTTCTTCACCTACGTTCCTCAACTTGCAATCATGGTCTTCACAAGCGGTCCAGCTGCACCATTGACAACTGCTCTTCTCGTGCTTTCAGAGAGTCAGACATTGTTCAATATCTTGAGCAAGAACTTTGTCATTGACGAAGCTTTGATCGATACTTTCGACGGTGTAAGTCCATTTGCACCGAAACCATCCCATCTTCGCATGACTGACATCATGTCCACACCAGACACTCGTGGCACGCGGCCAAACCGACATTGTCGCAGAAGGTCGTCAAGTCAACACAGGCAAGGACGCCATTGGTAAACTAGGCAAAAGTACAGCTCAACACTTACTGGTTTTTTCCCTACACTAACACGTCAAAAAGTCATCAAGAAGCCCTTTGCCAAATACAGTCCTTCGGCTATAATTCGCTACCTAATGTACCTTCCCCTCAACTTCATCCCCGTCGTTGGAACAATCATGTTCGTCCTTTTGCAAGGAAAGCGCGCCGGTCCTGCAGCACACGCACGTTACTTCCAGCTCAAGGGCTGGTCTGCTGGGCAAAGGGAGAAGTTTGTGGATGATCATGCTGCTGCTTATACCAGGTATGTCTCTGAGCCGTTGTTGCACAAGTCTAAACTGCTAATACATGAAACAGCTTCGGCGTTCCAGCAACTCTCCTCGAGACAATCCCAATCGCAAACATTTTCTTTGCCTTCACCAACCAGGTTGGCGCTGCGTTGTGGGCTGCTGACTTGGAGAAGCACGGTAGCACTACTGCTGGTTCCACGACGACTGCGCCTGGTCTGAGAGATCAAGCAAAGAGAGCACAGTAATGGAGTGCGCGGATATTGTGGCCGAGCACTTTCAGATGACACTTTGGATACCGTGGGAAAAAGCTTTGATAACGAAGACATCAACCACAAAGCTGCGTATATTGGGTTGATAGAGGATGGGATACGACGTGGCACGAGGGAATGAGCATCAAGCTCGACCGCACACATCTGAGCGGAATGTGGAAAGGAGATTACCTTTAATCCGTAATCTGTCCCATGGAGAGGCCAAAAAAGCGAAAATGGGGATGTTATTCATGATGGTAGAAAGCCATTCTGAACAGAAGCTCGGGCGGCAGAATGTATGCACGCATCTCGTCTATTTACGTGGTTGTGCAACACCGTATGATTGTTGTACCTGTAGTGTATCAATGTTGTATATGTCTGCCATTCGAAGCCAAAACGTCTATCACCACCTCAATGATATTTCGACCGCATCTGCATTCTCGAACTCCATATAAGATATCCTCACCAGCCACCCTCATCTACTCGCACCACATACTCGCACCACCACGCCTCCACCTCCCATAACGATCTCCCTGCCCTACGTCACCTCAAACCAAACCAGCCCTCCACCCATCTATCCACCATGTCCACCCAAGCCCCCCGCCATCTCTCAATCCTCATGCTCCACGGCTACACCCAATCCGGTCCCCTCTTCCGCGCCAAAACCCGCGCTTTGGAAAAATCCCTCTCGAAATACTTCCCCTCTCCCGCCTACACCCTCAGTCTACACTACCCGACCGCGCCCATCAACATCAAACCAGCCGATTTGCCCGGTTTCGATCCTACGACAGCTACCTCTGATGGCCGCTTCGACAGTAGTGTTACCAGCGATAGCACGGATAATTGGGGGTGGTGGGTGCGTAAAGGGGATGCAGAGCCGTATACGTATGAAGGTATGGAGATTGGGTTGGCGAAGGTTGCGGAGGTACTCAAGACAGAAGGTCCATTCGATGGCGTTATTGGATTCTCTCAGGGCGGTGCGCTCGCTGGCATGGTCGCCTCATTACTCGAGCCCGGACGAGCAGAAGCCTTTACCAAAAACCAGGCAAACGGTGGCATGCCCTTCCCAACTTCCTTTGAAGATGAAGAGGCATCCAGCGGGTATGTGACTGAATTGGTGCACAGCCCGCTGAAGTTTGCGGTGAGCTATTCGGGATTTGCAGCGAGCACGAATGTGAAATATGCGAGTTTTTATGAACCGAAGATTAGGACGAGGATGCTGCATTTTTTGGGACAGGTCGATACGGTGGTGGAGGAGAGCAGGAGTTTGAGGTTGGTGGATGCGTGTGTTGAGGGAGCGGGGGAGGGGGAGCGGAGGGTGGTGTATCATCCTGGAGGGCACTTTTTGCCTAGTAGGTAAGTTATGTGCTTGTGCTGTGAAGACGAGAGAAGATGGATAGGTGAAAATAGGCTAATTGATTTACAGTCAGAAACAGTATGTGGCAGCGCTGGCATCGTTTATTACGGAGGTCATGGGGTGGGACGATACAAGCAGTGCAGCGGAAGGAAAGAAGAATGATGAAAGCTTGGATGACTTTCCATTCTGACTGGCATCGCGGTCATTGGTTCTACAAATACGGCACATTCACAGCATATCAACAGATCGAACACTACGAAGCTCTAGGGTCTAAAGAGGACGCGAGGACAAAGTTCAGATTCGAAGGAGTCAAGCAGAATCCTCCTACATCTGAACACGAGCAGCTCGCAGCCACCATGGGCAGGGCACGGGAGTTGCAATCACAGCGGTAAAGTTGCCGCAATCTAGGCATACTAGTCACAAAGGCCCTCTTACCACCACGGATCATGTCACTCCCTCTCCGCGGACCCCACCTCCACCTTCATCCTCGATATCGAAGCCCTTTCCAGACTCGCCGGCCGTCTGCACCGCCTGCTGGGTCGTGGTCTTTTCCTAGACTCGAGAAGAAGCAAGATTGGAGTAGCCAGCCGAATTATGGCCACAACGACAGCAGCAGGACGCCTCACTTCCTCAAGAATGCATCATATGAGCCGTGTCATTCTGCTCATGCAATGCGGAAAGTCCATAGGCTGGTATAGCGTCCTGACTCTCAGCGAGGACAGTAACGATTTGAGCTAGAAAAAGAATCTACATGCCGTTGATATCCACGAGCAAAGCTTGAAAGTCTGCGAAATGATGGGTATAATAAAGCCCAAATCAACAACAAAGCTTACAAGAAGAAGACGCATGCCAAAAGTTGACCAAGTTCACAAATTTCTTTCCACACTACAGCAAGAAAGACGGGAGGCTTGCCATGCAACGTACATATTGCCTTCACGCTTAGCCAGTGTAGAGGCAGCACACTCACTTACCAACCGCCCGTCCGCCCACCCACTCATATACCCAAGGTTTGCATTCAAGGTAACATATTTGCCTTCACGCTTAGCCAGTGTGGAGGCGCAGGGCAGCAAGAGCTCACTCTTACCTTAAATCGATTTCCCATGTACGACAAATATCATAAAGCAAGAAGAAAAATCTCGCAAGCTGAAGGAGATTGAAATAATTTCGCCATTTATCCCAAAAATGGTGTTTACTTGGTGCTCTGTTATACCCGTGATGCTACTTGTTGTTGTGTCATACCTGAGTTCGTTAGCTGTTCTTCTCTTGCGTATGGTATAGAACAACGGTACTTTCCTGGTCATCTTTGCCGCGTAAGTTTGAAGTAGAACTTATTAACGTGTAGAATTATAGAAACATACTACACGTATTGCCGCTGTAGCCCGCCAACTCGACCGCGTAGTAGTGGTAAGTGTGACTACTGTGGTGTGTAGGGCCATGCAATCGGTATTTGCGAGTTTGGTTCATAGGGAGAGGGGCAGGGCGCAAAAAAGACGAAGGGAGGAAGGGATGGGGAGGGTGCAGGGTGTGGTTGAAGGGAGGAGGACATGAGTGGAGGTTGTTGATTTGGGCATTATGAATATGGGAGGAAGGAAGTATTTAGATGTCAAAAGCAGTGTTGAATAAGTTCTCGCTTTATGAATTGTGCCCTTTTGTTTTGTTATATTCTGATTTTCATGCTACACACATGCAGAGAGAAAGTAGTGCCCAAGAATGGGTGATGGCTTCCATTCAACTTTTAGACTGGTGTAGTCACGGAATAAATCGTCAAGTCAAGGCGAGTTCTTTCCACGTCCCGTGCAGATATGTGGCTCGAGCTTCATCATGGTCGATCTCGGCCTTCTGCTCAGCACTGCACGTCTCCATCATCAACACCATCCCACTTCCACCCTCCCACCTTACCACAACCCCCAGCAAGCCCAACCACCGCAACAACCTAAGGAGCCAACCGTCCCGGATCCCTCGGAAACGCACTCGCCAACCTCACATTCGGCAATCCAAGCCAAAAACACACAATCCGCTCCAACCCCAACCCAGCCCCTCCATGCTGCTTACATCCATACCTGAAACTATTGACATAATCCTTCAATCCCTCGCTATTCGGGTCAACAGGGGGATCCATGCCCTTCATGCGCTCGACGAGTAGTGCGTGGTTGTGGACGCGCTGGGCACCGCTGAGGATTTCTTGGCCGCGCATGTGGAAGTCGTAGGAGTTGGAGTAGCCGGGGGTGGAGGAGGGCATGGTGTAGAAGGGGCGGACACTCAGGGGGTATTGGTCGAGGATGTAGAAGTCTGTGTTGTATTTTTTGAGGACGAGTTCGCCTAGCTTCTTTTCTTGTGCGGTGCTATAATATTGTGTTAGTTGACAAATAGATTTATCGGTTGTTGTTGTGTTTTTTTTTTGGCTTGGAAAGCATTACCTCAAGTCGTCAAAATCTCCAATTTCAATTCCAGCCTCACGAAGCATAGCAACACCTTCCCAGAACTTGAGGCGAGGAGTCTTGCCAGTCTCAGGCAAAGCAAACTCCTTCGTCCCATACACTTTCCTCACAAGTTCAGTCTCCTTCGCATATCGCTCCTTCAATCCATTAAAGATGAACAGCATAAGTCCCTCAATAACATCCAGAACCTCCGAGTAATCCTTATCAAACTCCATTTCCAAATCAAGACCCGTAAACTCGGTCAAATGTCTATACGTGTTACTGTTCTCCGCACGAAAGACAGGGCCAATTTCAAACACTCGCTTGAATTGAGACGTAATCAGCATCTGCTTGTGCAATTGTGGTGATTGAGCGAGGTAGGCGTGCGTGTTGAAGTAGGAAACCTTGAAGACTGATGCACCTCCTTCTGAAGGAGCGCCGAGTAGTTTGGGCGTTTGGAAGCATTCGAAGTCTTTGCTCCATAAGTACTCGCAGAAGAGGCGGAATACACCGCTCTTGATTCTGAAAATGGCGTGGTTGAGGTTTGCACGAAGGTCGATGGGGCGGTTGTTGAGACGAGTGCTGAGCGAGACGATGGGGCGGCCAGTAGCATCAGTTGAAGTTGCTTGGGCTGATTTATCTTTGTCCTTTTCCTCTACGTTCTCTTCTTGTGGAATCGCACCTTCGCAATCTTCGACTTGAATGGGTAGGACATCAGCGCGAGCAGTGACGTAGATCTTCTTGACATGGACCTCCAACGAGCCAATGGAAGTGCTCTTGACGTACTCCTTTGGCTTCTTGAGGACACCATGACACAGCACGAAAGACTGTTGCGAGATGTTCTTTGCAAACTTGACCATCTGCCTACTCAGCGTCTCACTAGCAGCAACCACAGCCTGGATATTATTCTGCCCATCTCCAAGCACCAAGAACGACAGCTTAGCAGACTGCTCCCTTGCATTCTCCATGATAGCCTCAAACACAATCTCTTTACCATCAGCTTCATCCGCCTTTTCCTGGTATTCTTTCGAGATGTAGCTCAGCGTGGTGTATTCGTCGTCGGTAGGTTTCCACTCTGGAGATCCGACGGGAGGTAGGTCGCCATAGTCTTCTTTGGATACGTCGTTTGCTTCTTGTTGTGCCTTTTGTGCGTCTTCTTCTGCTTTGCGTTTGGCTGCCTTTTCTGCCTTTTCCTTGTCCTTTTGTAGCTTCTTTAGTGCGTTCTTAGAAAGAGGTTTTCCGTCTTCACCAAGGGGCACATCGTCTTGTGTCTCTTTTGGGCGCTCGGCGAGAGTGTTCTCAGAAGCAGACGCCATATTCGGTATGAGTGCAATGAAGGATGGGAAAACAAAACAGTGCTTGTAAGGTTTTTGATAGAGAATGTGGGGAAGCCAATGATCGATAGAACAAGATGTTTCGAGTCATCATGAACAGGAGCAGATGGGATGGAAAGTGATTATCTAGTGTACATTATCGTGGGCTCATCTTCCCCATCGAGCTCTGAAAGCAGTCATGCTCTCCTTCATCGTCCTGACTAATCATACATCATGCAGCAGCAACCTTTCCTGCCTTCGGGTTCAATCTCGCCATCATCTCCTCTTTTGTGATGAGATGATCAATCCTCTCCAACAACCCAAGCAAGCTCTTCATGTTTCCGCTCCACTCGTTCAACACTTCGTCCGCATCTGTCTGCCTCTTGAAGCTAACCAGTCTCGCAGGTCTGTCGATCTTGGCATAAATGGTCTTGGACACAACAAGATCGCTGATATACTTCTCCGTCTCATCCTCGCTCAAATCCAAAAGTTCCGTCAGACGCTTGAATTGGATACGTGTGTAATATTTGGCGACAACGCGGACATTGTGCTCAATCACACGTTTGCGCAGGTCTTGCCATCGTTGATGTGTTTTGGCTTCCTCACTATCCTTTGCGGCGTTCACAGGGGCTTCGGCCTTGAAGACATCACTTGAGCACAAATGTGGGCCGAATTGTTCGGCGACCATTGGCCAGCGCATGAGTTCTGGGACTGTGAAGAGCTTGAGTAGTTGGGCGTCAAGAGGGATCTCCGAATTTCTGGAGTCGCGCTGTACGCGTTGGAGGAGATCGGATTGTTCATTGTCGTATGGTGCTAGGATCACAAAGTAGATGACGCGTTGCAAAGATGTCCTCAATTGCTCGGGATTCTTCTCGACTGCCTCTGTGTCCAAGACTTGTCTCCAGTATTTGCAGGCATCCAGATACTTGTTGTCATGTTTGGAGAGTTGGATTTGTTGTTCGTAGTATCGCAACTTCAAGTCTGTCACATCGTCCTCTACCGGCGTCGGCTCTACAATGTCATCCTTCTTGTCCACACCAACCGGACCTAAGTCATTGAGCCTCTTCTTTTCCTTTTCTTCACGGTCTTTCTGTTCTTTATCAAGCTGTTCCTTTGTCTTTGGTGGCCTGCGTGCGAAGAATTTCGTGCCAATCTTGCGGCTGAGTATACCAGCTTGCGTCCAGTCGTCATTCTCAATGCAAAGCGCTACTTGCTCTAGGATGAACTC
>Ga0160428_1000808_pt1 | contig 29429 bp, 34 predicted proteins | sample SolpanmetagenomM_FD_108198 | JGI IMG/M metagenome (GOLD analysis project Ga0160428, IMG submission 108198) | Solar panel surface microbial communities from Lawrence Berkeley National Laboratory, California, USA - M | ecosystem: Engineered > Built environment > Solar panel > Unclassified ... | reverse complement strand
CTGATCAAACAGCCCATTATCATGCGTATGCACCTCATGCACAAACTTATAAAAGTCGTCTTCATGTCTCGCGCACAAATCGATGAAACTCTGCACGGTTACATTCGGGTCGTTGGTGCCTAGGTCCTGGCGTTGAGCGGCTTCGACGACTTTGATGGTGTCTTCGGCGAAGGCGGCAAAGTCGGTGACGCTGGAGTAGACATTTGCGGATTTGTAGACGCGCACGAGAGGTTCGTAGAAGATTGTGAAGAGGTCGCGGAAGAGTTGGAGCGTTACTGGTTCTTCGATTATGGAGAGCATTTGGACTTTGTCGCGGTGTCGGGTCGAGAGTTTGAGGTAGAGTTTGAGGTGGGCGTAGAGTTCGGCGCCTTCACGCATTTCGTTGTCGACCTGTGAGGTGGATGTATTAGTTGGGTTCGCTGTATGTGGGAGCTGGGGGGGGACTTACGTTTTCGACGGCATTGTTCCAGGCGATGTAGGCGTTGAAGATTCGACCGATTCTGTTGTCGTCGAGGATAGGTGTGAATCTCTCTGTACGAAGGATCACGACCATGAGATCAATGTCTTCCTCTCTGGCTTCTAGTCTTAGAGCTTCTTTCAAGTCGACATTCGCATTCACATAAGCATCGATCTTGTCGCATAATGCTGAATCATCGATTCTGCTTGACATTGCGTCAAGACTCTTTTGACCGCTTTTGATGCCATCACTAATGGCATATCCAAATATACGTTGCAACAAAGATCGTGCTCCAAGTGGCTGAGCTAGGAAGAGGTCAAGCACGCCTTTCATGACAGCGGCTGGATTGGCGAAACGAATGACGTTCTTGAGTGCGACATATGGCACCAGAGAATGTATGCGCTTGAACTGAGCAAAGAGCTCTGGTGAGTTATCCTCGGCGAGGAAGAGATGGTAGATCGTTGCTGCAACCCTAAAAGAAGGTGGTCAATACAGGTCTGCATGCACAGATAGTGATCTACTCACTCTATCCGCATCCACTCTGCAAACTTCTGATACTCTGGTGACAAGTCGGCAATGCGATTCTTTTCTTTGATCTCCCTGAAGAGCTTTGTGAGACCATCTGTATTGCTGTTAGCCAGGTCTGACCAACCCTCAACTTGCCGACATACTTCTCTCAACTATTTCTCTCCTAAATTTCTCCATATGCACATCCAATTCTTGAGCTCTCTTCCTAGCAATCTCGTAGAACCGTCTGCCTTCCTCAATTCTTCTTTGGTCCATCTCTTTTCTCCTCTCAATGTCATCCATTTCCTCCCTACTTGGAGATGTTGGGTGCGCAGTCAGGAAGTCGTGCATCGCCTTGGTCTTGGCAATCTGCTCGTTGTTCAGGAAGTTCCTGAGGTATGCTCGTAGAGCGACCCTCTGCTCCTCTCGTTGCAGTGTATGGTATTGCTGGGGTTGATGCCCTGCCATATCTACAGATTGACGTGGCGTACTTCTTCCACTATGATTTGAGGTGTGAGACACCGCAGATGAAGTGCGTCTGTGTCCTGCAGGAGAAGAAGAACCCCAGCCAAGGTATTTCCCTATACCGTAACCATTTGAGATGGACGCTGCGGCAGGTGCTGGCGAGTGTTGTTCGTGAGATTCAGTGTCATTCAATTCTTCGGACATAATCGACTCATCGTCATCACTATCATCTCCACCACCAAGAAAGGCTCCAGTTTGTTTCTTGTTCTTCCTAGGCAATGGCGGAAGTACCTTTCCAGGCATCTCCAGCTTCAATTGGTCTCGCAGCTTATTGAATGCGCCATACCTTCGTGCCACATACCGTTCAGGCTGTCCTCTCTCCTTGACTCTAATAAGGAATTCTGCGTGCTGATGATGCCTCACAGTCCTCCTCTTCGTAACATTTCTGACACCAGCCACATTGACGTCCCATCCATTGATATCTCTTCCCTCAGGCACATTAACCATCACACCCTCTTCATTCGCTCCACGATCCACAACCTCCATCTCAGCGAACCTGATCCTCTCCTCATACCCACTAGCAGTCGGAATACCAGACACCATCATCAGTTCCACCACCTTCTCTGCCTTCTGCGCCAGCTTCTTCCTCTTTGTCTCTTCAAGCCTATCCTCGGAACTCGAAATCTGCTTCGTAGCAAATGATTCCAAAAACACTTGCAGCCTATCCTGCCAAAACTCTTTCTCTCGGGCTTGGTCAAGAAAGGGGAAGTTGCGCACATGTTTCACGAATATGTAGCGGAGGATTGGTAGGTCAGAGTCTTCCGGTGAGACTTCACCAACATCTGATTTGAATGGAGCACCGAAACGGCGCAGGGCGGTAGGAGAGTTGAGTTCGTTGATTTCGTATTGTGTTTGTTGGCCGAGGAGTTCGCGTTTCAGGTCTGGGTAAGAAGGTTAGTTGTGATTCGTTGAGCTTGACTAATACAGCATACAATGTTCTTGCTTTCCGGTCAGGATTGCACCTGGCCGTGGTGTGCTCTTCTGCTTCTGTATCTGCGGTCGTGCTCCAGTAGCATTCTCCATGAAGCTCGACGTGTTATCTGTAGCATTCTCCATAAAACTTGTTGTATTCGCTGTAGCAGCATCTCGTCCACTCCAAGTCGTCGTTGGGTTTGTATTCATCACATTAATGCTCGGTATAGCTCCCACGTCTCCTCCACCTCCGCCTCCACCTCCTGACGATCCATTCCAAGGTCCGGACAAAATCTGCCCCGTTCTTGCTGAAGTTGTGGGAGGTGGACTGAATCCTGATTGCGGTTGCGATTGCGCTTCCTGTGGCACAGCTGGACTAGCAGTAGCAGACCGTGATAAGATGTCGGCAGTATTCACAGGCTTCTTCTGGCCGTAGAACATGTTGGCGGCACTCATTGCGTTGGGCGGTTTGCGATGTGATAACAGGCACTCTTTGTGGATGTGCTGCTGGTGAGCTCTCAAGCAGCTCTGATGAGGCGGGGTAGGTATGATATGAATGCCGTGTCGTCTCCTGGCGCTTCGATAGTGCAAGTCGAGCAAGAGTCCGGGCGAAGCTGCAGAGAAACCTCTATAGTTCTACAGCAGTGATAAGAGACAGGTCAACGAGAGTCGTCGTCCCTGAGCTAGTGCGAGATTAGACGCCATGCATTGGCGACAACGTCATTTTGTAATTTGCGAGTCATGCTCCGCAAGCTCAAGTTTCAAGTTTGTCTGACATTATGCTTATGTATGTCTAGTTCTCAGACCACTATCTAGCACTATACAAGCAAATGCTCGTGAGCTATAGTTGGCCGAAAAGATGTGATGCGTTGTAAACCATGTCCTACCAAAATGTCTGCCGTCTCCCCATCATGCTCATATTGGAAATATTATGCTGAAGTCCAAGCAATGCCAGATAGCCCACCGCCCCTCACTATCCTCAGTAATCCAGACCAGCATCATTCCCGCCAGCGCCGCCACTCTGTACCGCGTCCAAATCTTCGTAGCTTTTTACAGTCCTTCCATGAACAGCAGCCTCAGGCACATTATCTTGCGATGGTATTGCGTCAGGGAACCTCACTGCACCTCCCGGTCGAACACCTCCTCGAACTGGAGGCCCTCCAGGGCCCCAACGCATGTTCCTAGCGTCCCGTGGCTGTCGATCGTACGGCCCAGCTGGACGGTTATTGTATTGACCTGGACCACGACGCATAGGCCCAACACCAGATTGACCGACGAATCCATTGCCGAAGGGCATAACTCCAGCAGGTAACGTGACAGGATAATTGCCAAAGGCTGGGAATACACCTGGCGGTGGTACGGGGGCCATTCCAGGATAGCCAAAGCTCATGTTTTGGAGATTGAAGCCACGAGGCGTGCCAGTATGGACACCGTTTGGTCCTGGCTGACCAGCCGCTGCGTCGCGTGATGGAGTGATGTGAGCAGGATCTAGCACGTAGTTGTTGACCATCTCAAACTACTGCAGTTAGTACGTGGATGGGCAGTTATTGAAAGATGTGCGATGACTTACGTCCTTTTTGAGATCACTATACCACTCCTCGTGTCTCTTCTCGACATGCTTCTTCCAAAAACTCTCGCCCTTGAATAGCTTCGTACAAGTTGGAACTCGACAGCGGTATTTGGATTCGTCTTCCTGCTTGACATACTTGACTAGTTCCTCCTCGAGTGCTTCTTCCACTGGACGACCTCCAAGACGCTTCAGATCGACAGAGTCAGGCTCCAGTATTTGGAAAAGCTTGTCCTCATATGTTTTGACCCAGTTGTACGCACGTTGCAGTTGTTGCTGAGTCTTGCCATTACCCTGAAACTTCTTTTTGGCAACTGGTGAACCACCTTCTACGTCATCTTCTTGTGTCGATTCTTGCCTTTTCAAAGGAAATGGCTCGCCTCTCGCACTTGCTCTTGCTGCATCTTTGGCCAGACTGGTGAGACTTGCTCTCGGTCTGCGGAGATGACCTCCGGGACATTTACGTGTAAGCTCGTGGACAGAATCACACTCGAAGACGCAAAAGAAGCAGAAGTTGTAGACTCGTCGCAGATATTCCACAAGCAGGTCGAGCTTCTTCTTCTTTATGAGCAAATCCTCATCATCGTCTTCATCGGCGAGAGCACCATCTTCCTCCATTTCACCGTTCTCTTCACCATCACCTTCGTCAGGTGATTTAGCTTCCTTAGGCTCCTTCGGCGCTGGCTGTAGCAAACCACGACTACGAATATCCTCGACCCGCTCTTCAATCTTAGCGACACCACTAACATCGTCTCCAAGCTCTTGTTCATATTTCGCGACAAGACGCGTTGCAAGTTCAAGGTCTCTCTCAACACGTTCGGGTGCTGAGAAGAGATCCCACAATGCTTTTTTCCTCGTTTGCGTACTAGGCGCATGAATACCTACATGCACTTGGAAATCGCCTCTCTCCTCATCAGGTATCGATTTGCCATTGATTTCAGCCAATGCTTTGTCCGCAGCAGCTCTCACTTCTGTGGTCTCCATCCTATTTTCATCGCTCTCTCCTTCTTCCTCACGGCCATCGCCTCGTTCTTCCTTGGTCACCGCGATCGTCTCATCACCACCAGGTTTCAGCATGACCCAACCAATTCGATGGCACTTCTTCAAGGTGTTGGGGTCACTCAAACTCAACCAGCTGAAACCGCCATCTCCTTCACCAATGTGCTCCTTACAAAAGGCCTCCAGTTTGGCACGGCTGACATGTGGTGCTATAGTCTTGATGAGCAATGCAGACTCATTGATTGCTTCATCACGTAGGTCGCCGCCTTTCGCTGGTAGAAGATCGCTTACGGCAAGGACTTCTGTAGCTGTGGCAGCTTCGCCTTCCTCTTTCTCGACAACACCTCCTGCACCATTGCTCTCGCTTTTGTAGATCCCTTCAAGCGTGAACTCATCGAAAGCTCCTGTCTGGAGGTCCTGTTCCCATTGTGAATAGATTCCACGTCTGAATTCGGCTTGACGTTGTCGAAGTGGATCACGAACAGCTGGATCATATCTCTCCTTGAACCATTCTTCATGCTTGTGCAGTTGACAGAAGTTTTGCGAGTTTTGGGCCTGTAGTTTCTCCTTGTATGTGTCGTAAGCGGCCTGAATGAGCTCTCGCTCCTTTTCTCGTTCCTCTCTTGATTCTCGCTCTCCTTTCACTGGTGGTCGACGAGCTCCTGTTTTCTGACGTTCTCTCTCTTCTTTGATCTGCTTCTCCACACGCCACCACTCCGCGAAATAGCTAAAGCCGACCGAGTTCTCCATCTTGAGCGGATCCAGCATTGGGTTTATCATGACCGGCGCAGGATCCTGCCCAGGGACATAGCGGTCTATACCGGATTGTGTGTTGGGTGGTGGTGAGCGTCGTCTGTAGGAATCTTCACGTCGATAATCGTCCCTTCGCCCTGGCTGGTAGCGATCACCCTGAAGCGGAGAGCGAGACCTGCCGCGACCACTACGGCGGTGCTCCACTGTGAGAGTTCGTCAGTAATGCTCTCTCAATCTTTCACGTCGACAATATCTCTTTCATCGAGGAAATTGTGTCATACCAGGAGAGCGCCGTCTGTATGAGTCCTGGCCATCCCTGCCATATGCCTCATCTCGTCCATAGCCGTTATCCCGAGAACGTTCCCGTGGTGGATAGGAGTCCATTATGATGTGATTGAAGGAGAAGATGATCTTGCTTGGTACTGTTCAACAGTCTAGGTTCGAGAGTCTGCCCTTGGACAACGTGGTATGGAAAGGACAGGATCTGGGAATACCTCCTTAGGTTAGAACGTTGAGATCTTTTGCTGTGGATGTATTGCATACTGTGTAGATCCAGTTGGCCTCACAAAGGCGGAACTGTCTAAAACCTCGAGGTGACTGGATCGATTGTGGTAGGCAGTGAAGTGCGAGCTAATCGTAGCCGAACTCCTGTTAGAGTTGTTCAAATGAGGTGAGAGTGATAGATAGAGAGTGAGGTAAATGAGGAACAAGCGATCGTGCTCGAGGGAAATGGGAGGTGGGTCATCCGCCATGCAGGACGAACGGCATAGGGAGTAGATGAAGCAGCAAACGAGGAGAGGGGGCTGCAGAAGCCATGAGTGAATAGGTAGAAGATGTAGAAAGCACTCACAAAGTGCCCTTCAAATGCAACAACGAGTGACAACAAGGGAAGAGACCTCACTCAGGATAAGTGACGAGGTGGTGGTGGTAAGATTCAAGGAGACCAGATGCGGAGAGAGGAGTTGCATTGACCATTGACACGAGGCAGTCCCACTTTCTAGAAACGCGCCAAGACAAGACCAATGACGATCATCAAGAGTGCCTGGACGTCTCGTAAGCTCTCTTTCTCGGTAAACAACACAACAACTTCCACCGCTTCGATAGACGTCAAGATGACTACCTATGTACCCTCGCTCACCATTCCCGGCATCGTCTTCGAAAAGCCTGCCCTCGCAATCCTCCTTCCTGTTATCCTCGGCACTGGAGTAGGCTTCTCAGTGCAACCTCGTCAGACACAAAAGACATACCTTGCTCTTCGTCAACCGCCTTTCAGACCTCCACCGTGGGTGTTCGGCCCTGTCTGGACATGTCTGTACGCTGGCATGGGCTATGCGAGCTATAGGGCATGGATGAGCGGCACGAAGTCAATTGACCCTCGACAAGTCTCGCTAGCAAAACAAGGAGCAACCCTCTATACGATCCAGCTGGCACTGAACCTGATCTGGATGCCTTTGTTCTTTGGTTTGAAGAGACCAATCGAGGCCACCGCAGATATCGTGGCACTGACGAGTGTGACTGGATACCTGGCGTATATCTGGAGTCAGGTCGATGAGGTATCGACCTACACTTTAGTGCCCTATCTAGGGTGGTTGTCATTCGCTACTTATCTCACCGTAAGCAGTCACGCACGCAAGACTTTCATGCATTTAGCTTACTGTGATAATAGATTGGTGCGGGGTATCTTAACGACTGGGACTTCGCTAGCAAAGAGCGTCCTCAAGCTCCATCATCAAAGCCCGGCGAGACCAAGTATGTTGACGAGAAGCCAAAGAGCAACTGATTGGGCTGTTTCCAGAAGAGACTGCGAAGATACCCTGTTCATCTGAATACCGACATTCTCCAGGCTGTAGTCATCATTCTTCATAGCTCGTCAAGCATTTTCAGTCGCTTGTCCTCTGCTAGAGAAGGAGTCGCAACGGGGAACACACTGCTGCTTAGATGCTCTATTCGTGAACTCAGAATGTCATGAAGGTCCGACACCGCGATTGAAGGCAGTGCGGCATTGTCGAGCAGTCGTCTCAGCGCATCGATATCTACAGGCGATTCGTGGCGGACCATTAGCCAATTACGTGTTGCGATCACAATGGCGAACACGATAAGGATGAGTAGAGACGATATCCAGCCGATACGTATGCGCTCTGTATAGTAGTGTTAGCGTGTTTGACTGTCTGGACCATATACCCAGCTTACTAGACATCTTCCTTTGCCACTCTTCTTCTCTCTTCTCCCACTCATCCACTCTCACTCTTGCTGCCTCGAGGCGTTCAGTCGCCGTCTTAGCCCGATTCTTGCCCTCTTCAATCCTCCTCTCACATTCCTCTATCTTTCCCTTGTGCAATGAAAGTCCTTCAAAAGCTTTAATCTTTCCTGTAAAATCATCCTCAATCTTGCCACTTTCCGCTGTGAATTCTCCTTTAAGCACAGTAAGGTCTTGCACCAGGTTTTGTAGTTCCCCGATAGTGCTTCTCAAGGTCTTGACTTTTGTTTGCAGTTCACCATAAACGTCTTCGAGTCGACCTTCGGCATTTCGAGCTCGATCACCGATAGCTTCGTAAGCTTCTTGGACTTCTTCCATTCTCAAGCTGTTACGTTGACGCTCCTGAAGGACATCCTCGATGGTGATAGGCCGCTCCCGCATTTGCGCCGTGTTCGCAGCATCATTTTTAGCGTCGAGATTGATAGCACTCCCACGACGACTGCCGGACGCAGAAGCGAAAGGACTATTACGTAGGCCTGGCGTCCTGGAAGCAACCCGCTCAATAGCGCTTGTGGATCTGTTATGACTGGAGCCATGAACCACGCTTGATTTGGACTTTAGACCTTGCAATAATGCGCTTGCTGCTTTAATTGGTGAACTAATGGTGTGAGGACTGTTCGTCGTATAATCGTCCTTTGAGGCTTGTCCACGTTTGTGCTTTATTGAAACATGTTCTGCTGGTTTATCTTTGTGGTGTCGATGGAGGTGTAGCATATCATGGAGCCGCTGGCTATGAGAAGCTGTAGATGCTAATGATGTGCTGGTTTCCGTACGCTTGATATTAGATAACTGTGGATGTTCGGCGGTTGTCGAGCGCTGTAGAGGCGATGGTCGGGGAGGTATGTCGTGTGAGCCGATTTTAGATGACATCTTTCTATCCGTAAAACCGTACTGGTCGCCGAGAAAAGGTGTGATATTACAAAGTCAGGATTCTGGCTCAATTTTCAATAATGCCTCATGATTTCTTAATGTGCTCGAATAGCAAACAGCAAAAGTCACAACATAGTTTTCTTGACTTGTTACGGTTTTCCGCGCTTGTCCTGCGTGATCAAGGTCTCCCCGAATGCTCGCGTGTTTAGCTGCACACAGGTGAAGTGGTGTGCTTTGTTGAAGTTCGAAGTACGAACTCCACTCGGCAACAATCAGACTACCCTTTCGTGCCAAGCATTTCCAGAGAACGTCACTTCCTCTTTGGGCGCGTGTGTCCTTCGCCATCCTCTTGTCAACCTTGAATCAATCGTCTGACAGTATATCGACTACATCTTCTCTCACTCTGTCATAGCTCCCTGTATCACTCTACTTACAGCTCTTCCATATCCTCTCTAGATCACTGCCAATACCGACAGGATGGTGCTCGAAGCCACGATCATCGTGTAAGCTCTGCCAGGTTATAAAATCGAGCCAGTATCCTAACATGAACCAGAGTAGACAATAGCGAACACAGCCGAAATGGAGATTATCTGTAAGGACGGGCCAACGACAAGGAGTATACACGCATCCTTGCTGATATGACTGAAAGGCCCTCACGTTTCGAAGCACAATCCGATGCTGTTAACCTCATCTTCTCGGCGAAAACGAACTCGAATCCAGAATCTTCAGTCGGTCTCATGACTATGGGAGGCTCACAGCCGGAAGTACTCTCTACATTAACGAACGACTTTGGCAAGATCTTGGATGGCCTTCACAGGACGAAGATAAAGGGCAGCAGTCACTTGAGCACAGCACTGAATGTTGCAGGAGTATGTTGTGACTAGTTGCAAACTCGAAAGCTGTACCCTTGCTGACTCTGTACGACTAGCTCGCTCTCAAACATCGCCAGAACAAACAACAACATCAACGCATCATCGTATTTACATGCTCACCAGTTTCCGAATCTCAAAAGGACATTGAGAAGCTATCCAAACGTCTGAAGAAGAACGGCATCAGCGTGGACATTATCGCTTTTGGTGATATCGACTCAGATGTAACACAAAAGCTGGAAGCATTCCATGAGAACAACAAGAGCAGTATGGGAACGACACATCTTGCAATCATTCCACCAGGTCCAAACTTGCTTAGCGACAGCATTGTGTCAACACCGATATTGGCAGGCGATGGCATGGGAGGTGGTGGCGGAGGTGACGGTGATGTTGGTATGGGTGGTATGGGCGGTGGAGGAGGGGACGGATTTGAGTTTGGTGTTGACCCAAGTACGGATCCGGAGTTGGCATTGGCATTGAGGATGAGTATGGAAGAAGAGGAGCGAAGACAGGCAAGAGAGAGGACGGATCAGGAAGCTGCAGACAAGCCAAAGCTGGAGCCTGTACAGGAAGAGGGTCAAGGGCCGAGTGGAGGAGCTGAAGGTGGAGATTCTGCGGAAAGCAAGGGTGAGAAGAAGGACGATGACAAGATGGACACTGCATGAGAGGATGGTATAACAAGGCACAAGACAGGCAGCTGTGACTGAGCGATTCCTCAATGCGCGGAGTCTGTTATTGAGCCAAAGACTCGAGTATGGTCTTCATGCATACATGATGGTGAATGCTTGAGTCAACACGACTCGATGCGACTTATATTAATGCAAAATAAATGATGTCTCAAATGCATCTTATCACGACTGTTGTTCTGATTCGAGAAGTATGAGCTTTCGACGTTTAGTTTCTTGTACTCAACTAGCCCTTGTTTTAGGTTGACCCCACACTTTCCACAACATGAAACACTTATCAAAAACAACCTCATCCACACTCACACACAATGGCCAACGCAACCGCCCCGCCTCACGCCCCCACAACCCCCTCATCCGCCTTCCCCCAATCCCTCACCGCCTCCAACAACACAAACCACGTCTCCCTAACCTACACCCCGCTCTCCCTAACCACAACCCTCTCTCTAATCCGCTCCCCCTCCGCCGGCGCCCTCGTAACCTTCACCGGCACAACCCGCTCCACCTTCGCCAACCGCCCCGTCTCCACACTAAGCTACTCCGCCTACGCACCCCTCGCCCTACGCACGATGCTCGAGGTGTGCAAATCGGTGCAGGACAAGCACGGGGTCCTGGGTGTGGCTATGGTGCACCGCCTTGGCGAGGTGCCGGTGGGTGAGGATAGTGTTGTTATTGCTGTTGCGGCGGTGCATAGAGCTGAGGCGTGGAGGGCGGGGGAGGAGGCGCTGGAGGGGTGTAAAGAGAGGGTGGAGGTGTGGAAGGAGGAGAGGTTTGGGGATGAGGAGGGCGGTGGCGGGGTTTGGAGGGCGAATAGGGATGGAGCACTGGGTGTTAGGGTTGATTTGAGACCTGAGACTGGGGGAGTTGTGGGGCAGGGTGAGGGGGAAGGTGGGAAGTAGAGCAGGTTGACGACATAGATGATTCAAGAGAAATTTGCAGCTGAAAAGAAGCTGGTTGGCGGATAAGAGGTCGGCGAAATATGTCGGCCTACTTGGAGAATGTTGGCACGAGCCGAGCAATAGCAAATTGGTGCTCCGAGACGTGGACCAAGAGTGGAAGCGTCGAGAGTAATAGTATGTAATGGATGGTGGAATATGGGAAGATCTGGTTCAATCGGGTACGGCACAACAGGGCTTCATATCGCCTGACGTCTATATGACTACGGCGCACTCGAGGCAGCACATATGCTTAGGTCACCAAAGTAAGAGTGTGGAGACCATGCCACCAGAGAGTGATGTTGACTGCACTTGATGCAAACAGGCAACATTGGTTGAGCCTTGGGAATGTCAGAGGCTTGAATACAGTGAGACAAGCCGGACTCCCTGCATTACAATGCGTAATGGGATTGAGCAAATGAGCGCAGATGTGCATGACTGAGGCGTATCGAAGTTGGAATAATTGCTATTTTATGGAGAAAAGCAAGGTACAATGATGAAGAGTCCATGGACTATGTCAAAAGCAAGGCATGTTGGGAGAGAAAGAAGTAATTCATTAGTCCCATAGCGATTTCGATCGTAAGAATCTACAACATTGGACAACACCCACTGGGTATCCCCTTAATCTGTTGTGTAAAGACAAGGCAAGCAATAGTATTCATCAGCTTCCCATATTTCATGCCGTCAACCCGTATCAGGACATTCCAGTATGATCCCAATACCTTTCCCTAACCTTGATTGAATATCCCTGAAACTCCTCGCTCGGACATGATGCAAAAGCTCGATAGAAGCATGGCAATTTTAATCTGTTCTCGCCTTCTTCCCTGCATCTGCCACGTCGTCCGCGTCAATCATTGCCGAATCTTCATCGCCAGCATCGGCATCACCACGACTTCTCTTCAGACCTTTCATCTTGCGTGTTTGCAGTTGAGTAAGATCTTGCTTGCCAACATGGATACGTCCAATCTTATCACCCATCAGATCCGTCTCAATATTCTTCTTCGCCCGTGGCTGTAATAAACACGTCAGCAACAAAACACAACACAACAAAACCCGCCAAAACAAACTCACCTCAACGCCCTTCGGCTTCCTCAACGCCTCCTTCATCACCCCCTCCTCAGCCTCCTGCACCCGTCCCATCCTAAAATCAATCCTAGGTCCCATCTCCTCAACCTCCACCCTCGGCAACCTCTGCCCACTCTTCCTCGTCTTAATCAAATACGTCCTCAAATGTATCTTCGGTTTCGGATCCGCATCGCTCTCCTCGCCCACACTAAACGAAATCATATACTGCAAACCCTCCACATCCACACTCTCCACATCCGGCCCCTTGAAGAAATCCAACAACACGCTCTTCGCCAGCGTATACTCATTCTTCATCGGACTCTCAAACAAACTGCCCGCAAAACACACCAACGGCTTCAAGCCCACCGTCGCTTTACGCACGTTCTTGAACTGGGATAATGTCCGCATGCTCTCAGCGTCCACGAGCAGTTCCAGCATATCCAGGACTTTGTGCTCGAAACAGCGCACGAATGTTAGCGCGTGCGGCCGTTTTTTGCTGTGGCTGCCGAACAGCATGAGCGCGGCGTCGTTTTTGTCGGAGAAGAATTCTAGCGAGCTTGAGTCTTCGAAGGGGTGGATGTCGTTTTTCTTGGTGAAGCGGATGGCGAGGGGGCGTTTGAGGGCGTAGAGATCTTTCATGGCGAGTTGGGTGACTTCGGAGCATTTTGTGTAGTTGAGAAAGAGTGCTGTCTTTGGGTTTTCGTGGGTTTGGGATTCGCGGGCTTTCAGGGCGCGGGCGGCGCGGGGGGTTTTGGGTTTGCTGGGAGGGACAGACGTTAGTGAGAGGGATATCTAAGATTGAGAGTGATTGCTTACACTGTTTGAAGCATCGTGAAGGGGTGCGTGGTTGATATGATGATGTTTGAGGATTGTTTCAGAAAAAAGTCCCCAAAGTGAAGCGGACACAGCTCCGAAGGGTCCGATAAGCTTATCAAATTTGATGACGATTGAACCTTTTCCCGCGGCGACCTTTTGACACTTTTGTGCTACAACACCTTACACATAGATACCACATCTCTGCTTGATCCATCACCAATATCCCATATCCCACCCACCATGGCCTCCCACACAAAAGTCCAACAAATCACCTCGGACGAGGACTACAAATCAGCCACCTCGTCCATCCCCTCCTCCGCCCTCACCCTCCTCTACTTCCACGCCCCATGGGCCGAGCCCTGCAAACACATGTCCACCGTCCTCGACACCCTCGCCTCCACCTATCCCATCAGTGACCCTCCAAAAATCAGCTTCCTCTCCATCAACGCCGAAGACCTCCCCGACATCTCAGAAGAACACGACGTAACAGCCGTGCCTTACATCGTCCTGCGCAAGGACAACAACACAGTCGACACAATCTCCGGCAGCGACGCTCAAAAAGTGCGCGCGGCAGTGGAGAAGCACGTCGGCGCAGGCTCGAATGGCCACCATGCTCAACTCCCGCCAGCACAACAAGTCACTCATCCCACACAACAACCCATCGCGACCTCCGCCACAGATCCTGCACAACCAAAGACAGAGGCCGGATCGAATGGAAATGGCAATGGATCCGCCAAGAACCTCAGCGCATACGCCCCCGACTCCTCCGACCCCGCCACCGCCCCCGAATACTCCGGCAACACCAAACCCTCCCTGAACACCAACACGCCCAACACCAACAACTTTGACGAAAAAGCCCAATCCAATCCCGAAGACCTGCAATCCCGGCTCTCTTCCCTCACCAACGCAGCCCCCGCCATGCTCTTCATGAAAGGCACGCCATCAGCCCCTCAATGCGGTTTTTCGCGCCAACTCGTCAGTTTGTTGCGCGAGAATAATGTGCGATATGGCTTCTTCAACATCTTGGCGGATGATGAGGTCAGGCAGGGGTTGAAGGAGTATAGTGATTGGCCGACGTTTCCACAGTTGTATTTGAAGGGGGAGTTGGTTGGCGGATTGGATATTGTGAAGGAGGAGTTGGAGGCGAATCCGGAGTATTTTGGGGAGTTTGCGGTTAAGAAGGGGACGGGTGGGATGGGGAAGGCGGAGGCGTAGAGGGGAGATTTTGAGTAAGTGTGTTAGTGTGTAAGGTGATTGATAGGTGGATGGGTGAGAGATGGTGTAATCTGTACTCCGTCAAGCGAGATGTAATGTGAGAGCAATTTTATGAAATTTGGAGATATTCTACTGCCTCAATCCATTGCTGATTGTTTTTCTAGACTTCATGTGTAGCACCTTCACGGCTGCGAGTACACGAACACAAATGATGTACATAAAGACCTATGCTCATATTTTACTATGTTACTTCATCCTCTAGCTATACTGTCAATGGTAGAAATCTCGTACGTTTTATCTTCTAACCTCTGTCTAGAAAGATGGTCGACCAGGGATTACGCTAGCCAGGCGATGTTTGCATGCTTATACTCTTCTCGTTTTAATCATTTTCAAGACACAACATCCTCAATAAAAGCCCTCAAAAATATCAATCGTCTCTTTCATCAATCTTCATCAAGAGGTTATCAATGGAACTTCTTACCTCCTCACCTGATCACCATATTCTGCATGTTAACTGCTTCCATTTCAACCACTTGCCGCCTCAAAACATCCTCAATGAAAGCCGTCAAAAGTATCAATTCTCTTACTTACAACATTATCTACAGCCTGAGGATTGAGCGGGGGTTATTAGGTGGGTTATACAATCCTTGCTACGCCTATTCTTCCCATTCCAGTTAGTAGAACCCTGCCCCCCCCTTCCCGTTACTAATGTCGCACTTGGATCCTCCTCTTTAATCATTTTCCACCTCAATAAAAGCCCTCAAAACAATCAATCTTCTCCCTCACAACCCTCTCCACACCCTCCTCAACACCGCACTCATCACTCCGCCCATCACCCCCCACAACATCAAAAACACACCCCTTCGCCCCCTCCCTATCAACAACAGCTACCAACACCCCCGCAACATCCTCCCTACTAACACTCCTCGTACAGCCCACCTCTCCAACCGCAACCATCCCACTCCCTTTCTCATCCGTCAACCCACTCGGCCTCACAATCGTGTACTCCAACCCTCTTTCCGCATTCCCCTGCACCAGCGCTTTATCCGCAGCCAGTTTCGCAAGCATATACGTCCCAATGGCGCCCCATGTCTTGTCGCTCCGAGCCTTGTCAGCGTCGTTGTACCAGGGCGGCGTGGGCTTGGTATCGCGATCGCGCACGTCGATGGCGGAGACCATGATGTATCGGGGGGAGATGGAGTGCGATTTGGAGGCGAGGGCGAGGGCGTCCATGCTCCGGATTGCGGCGAGGTGGTCTATGGCTTTTGTGCGCTCAGGACCGCCTTTGCCGCCGGCGCCGGCTGACCATATCTACTAAAAGTCGTTAAATTAAAAGACTCGTTAAAATAAGAGACTCGTCAAAATGAACAAACACCAATCAAAAACAGACATCATGCTACTGGCGGTGCAGATTCGGTTGTATTACATGGTGACTTACAACGACATCGGGCCTAATCCGTATGAAAGTTTCCGCGAGATCATCAACAGATGACTCCTCCAATGATTGAACAACGGGCTTGGCTCCAAGGGAGATAAGTGTTTGACTTTGAGAAGGATTGCGGATGAGAGAGTGGACTGTATCGCCACGAGTGGTGAGGAGACGGGTCAGGCAGAGGGCTACGCGACCTGAACCGCCGAGAATGAGGATTGTTTTTGGCATTTTTTTGGGCTGTCGGGATTCCTTGTTTCGAGGGTTGTGTGGATGAATGGAGGCTGGGTGATGGAGATAGTGGTGGGTTTTGCTTCTTGATTTGTCACCTCGACGTACGAGGACTGTTGATGTAAATGTATGATTTTTTCTGTGATTCAAAGTAGTTGGTTTGAGAATGAGAGAAAGCACAGAGAAGGTGGAAGTCAAGACGTGATTGCTGAAGGAAGGGAGAAGACGATGAATGTTTTCTTGTGCTTCTCGCGCTGTACCCAGTGAGCTCCGAAAATGGTGGTAAGTTGTTGTTACAGAACGGATGATGGATGTGGGGGCTCGGTGGCGGATGGAAGTCCGCTCGGTATGATGACACACCGAGCACGAATTTCTGAAACAACGATGTGACAACCGACCTCGAAGTCTCTCCCACGTACGAAAAAAGTTCATCAAGCTTGACAACGTGACCACTTTCTCTTCCTGCATACTAGCCTTCACAATACAACTTCGCACAGACTCGAAGACAGTGAACATAGTCAAAAATCGCCAAAAAAGCCTGCAAGCTTTCAGCACAAGAACCAACCAGCAAAGAAAAAATCTCCTTCACCTAAACCCATAGTCATCTCCCACTAGCATCCCCATTCAAGCTCACTCCAAACATCCCCGTCATCATAGCCTCTCTCACAATGCCAACGCCTCCACCAACACCACCCTCCTCAGCCCCCCCCTCCCCAATCTACCCCTCCTCCCCTCTCCTCACCTCTACCACGCCTTCCCAGCAACCACCGTCAGAACTGCCCCAAATGCGACGCCAACACACCACCGACGGCTACCGCGCCGGTCTGTCCGCCGGTAAAGAAGACCCCGCTACTGCTCAAAAGGGCTTCGATGAGGGATATCCGCCTGGCATTCTTTTGGGGATGCGGGTTGGATTTTTGCTTGGGGCGTTGGGCGAGTTAGAGAGGTGTGGGGTGTTAGAAAAGGGGGTCACGAAGGTGGCGGAGGGAGAGATGGAAGTTGTGCGGTTGATGGAGAGTATGGGAGTGGTGCTTGGACGGGGTGTTGTTGAGGAGATGGAGGGTGAGGTGGGCGAAGAGGTGGCGGAGATTGGGAAGGATGGCGGTGGTGAGGGTGACGGTGTTGATGTTGGTGGTGTGGGCATGAGTGGGATGAAGACGACTCGTGAGAGTGAGAGCTGGATTGACAAGATTGACTCTATTCTGAAGTGGAGTAAAGTTGTTGAAGATGCTGGAAGAAAAGTGGGTGTTGACCTTGCTTATAAACGCACTTGATACGACAGGCACCTGAGGGCCAGGCCAACACTGCAAGACGTCCTGGCGTCAGACTTCGAAAGAACTTGTTATCGAGGTTGTACTGGTTTCACCACTACTGGACTGGCCTCTGTCAAGCAATCACTACCGTTGTGTTTACACTTTATTGGCTTCGCTGCTTCTAAGTAGATATTGGACTCACTTACAAACACGATTGGGACGAATGGGCCACGCCCCGTGAAGGAAACAACAGGACGAGGCAGTGAGGTGATTCTCGTTCTAAGCGGCCTTTAAAGATATTATACTTGTTCATATTACTGGCCTACTGGCTTAACCTGCATCGAACCAAATCGGCATCACGCCTGCTCGTCCGTCGCGCCAACAAAGCCGACGCAACACCAACAGCTGTACAAAAACGGATCACCACACTCCATCACATTCCCGCACCTTTCACTCACTACCAACCACACAACTAACACTTCTTGACCGTATACTCAACAGTATCATTCCCCGTTCTCCAAACCTTCGGCTAAAAACAAATCAGCTTCAAGGACGCTTGATGTTGATGAAAGAGTTATTTTACCTTGAAATCCAAATACACCAGCTCGCCCTTCTCAGGCGTCCACTCTCCATTCGTATCACGATAGTACACCATCTCACCACTTTTGGCATCTCTCACTTCCACAGTTGTGTGTGACAGCGTGGCATTGGTCGACCATTCGATGTTGTAACAGGTGTCTTTGCTGACAAGGAAGGGAGGGGTGCAGCGGATGTTGCCGTCGGTGTCGAGACAGGATTCGATGGCATAGTCGAGGACGTGGCCGGAGGCAATTTCTTTGGCTGTGTGTGGGAAGGGCGGTGGTGAGTTGGGATTGATATTACGGAAGATGTGCTTGAGAGGAGAAGAGGACGAGAGAAGCTCAAAGGAGGGAGAGGTGGGATAACGTACATTTGGTGAAGGTTTGGGTCATGCCGGTTAGAGCGAGGCCGGCTGTGAGCACGGATTGAGCGGTTGGAATGTACATGGTGAAGAATTAGGAGGAGTTTATGGATGGATCAATTGTTGTTTAGAACGGGAAAGGCTTAAGGAAGGAAGGGAAGAAACATGAAAGGCGAGAGGATTATGAGGGACTCACGCCACCACATGGTCGAAAAATGCGGGGAAAGGTGCGGGGAAAACCTATGACGATTTTCAGGGGCAATGACGATCTGGCGTAAAGTCCGTTGCTGACTAACATCATCCTTTTTCTGTGCCTTCCCCTGACAACACCATCCATATACTATAGACATAGGGGAAAAAATAATAAAGACTGTGACATTCATACCAATTACAAAGACTGTGACATTTCGCTCCAAGCGTGCTCGTCAGTGACAATCATCTCATCTTATTATCATCCCTAGAATCTCTTCTACTATGCCAACAATCCTCATCCTGGGCTGCGCGGGCTACGTCGCTCTACCCTTAGCGCTATCCCTCCTCCGCTCAGGCAACCACACCGTCCTTGGCCTCGTCCGCCGCGAGGAACAAGCCAAACTTCTCCTCCAAAACGAAATCCAACCAGTCGTTGCGGATGCCGGTGACGTTGCGGCATGGACTAAAGTTATCGAGGACGAGCATGTGGATGTAGTTGTTGATTGCAGCAGTGGATACGAGCATGCCGGCAAGATCTTAGAGGCTCTTCTCGCTACGGCGAAGAAGAGAAAGGTCGAGCTCGACAAGGAGGGCTTTGGACAGGTGGTTAAACTTGGTTTCGTTTATGTTCGTTTCTTCTCCCGCTTGCTCCGTTCTTCATCCTAGAAGTTGTCCTACTTACAAGCTACCAGGTTTCTGGCACATGGGTACACGGCTCGCCAAGGTCGCGTGTTTCCGCCACTCATCCCATAGGCACAAGCAAGTCTCTCGGGTCTCCAGTCTCGGTGACTTCCTGGCGCGCTCAGCACGAACAGGCTATCCTCTCTTCTCGCAGCGACCTCGACGTCGCCATAGTTCGTCCTGGGATGGTGTACGGCCGCGGCGGCTGGATCTGGGATACATGGTGGTCTCCCATCCTTGCGGCGAGGGGCGGACCTGGGAAGATTGAGATTCCCGCTGGCAAGGAGGGAAGGCCGAGTGTTGTGCATGTTGATGATGTAGTATCTGGCCTGCACGCCGTGATTGATCGGATTGATGGAAGGCTGGGGAGCTGGCCTGTTTTCGACTTGGTGGGTGAGCATGTTGGGATTGAGGCGATTGTGGAAGCGGTCAAGGAAGCTGTAGGTGTTGAAAATGAAGTTGAGTATGTGGGCGCTAATGGGAATACCTTCTACGAGGCGCTGGCTGTCAAGGCGAATGTGGATGTTGGAAGGGCGACGACTGTGCTGGGATGGCGGCCAGTGATAAAGGACTTCTTGTTGAGGATATCTGTATATGTGAAGGCATTTGAGGCGGCTAAGCAGGCGAAGTAGAGTGATGTGATATATGGAGGCGAAGAGTGGCTCGAAAACACTAAGGACCTCGAGATGAAAATAGAAAAACTACTTCTGTAGTGTAATGAACTACGTAGACTAAACTATATCTACTCGATCACAGTGCCAGTATGTCGCGCTTCGTAATCTCCAGGGAGCAAGACGTTCCTCATCCCCGCCCTCATTCAGTCTTCCTCTAACAATGATAAATATATGTTGTGAGGGATGCTGATATGAAACAAGGGTGTTCGAGGTATGAAGAAATTGTTAGAACCTCTTTCGCTCTCATGTGAGCTGAAAGCCATGTTGTGGAAGATAAACTGAACAAGGGAGTTATGTGAGGAGTGCTGAAGGGAACTTGTACTCCGTGGCAGCGTCCGAGCTTCATAAGCTCGAAGCACCAAGTCAACGAGATGAAGCAGACGGGGCTGGATATAATTCAGTGCTGCGACTGTTACGGCGATCATTCGAGAAATCACAACTTGCGCATACTTGATCTCAACCTTATTGGATGAGGAGGAGCAAGCGGTTTCTCGTACCAACCCTCATCCTTAGCCTTCCTCTTCAGCGAAGACAGCTCCTTTCCTTGCGTCTGCACCCTCCTTTTGTCTGCGCGGCTACTTGCAGATAGTTTCTTGATTTCCTTCTGAAACCGCTCCTTCCCCAGCAGGTCACTCCGATGCTGATGTTCAAGTTCGTGAATCGTCTCCATATCTCCGAGTATAGTCCCTGACATATCTTGCACAGTATTCTCCAGTCTGCAGATCTACTCCTCCTTCATTTTCAAGTCATGTTTGAAGTCATGTTTGAGCTTCGCCATTTCCACACTATCGTTATAGCCTAGTCGATTTTCGATACTGTACCTCATCAGAAGAAGTTGTCTGCTACATTTCAAGAGCGCTTTCCATTCGACATCGTAAGCTGTTCTCTGTCCTATACACCAGGATGACGGCGACGACGTCTCGAAGTCCTGCCAAGTGCCACGGATCTCCTGCATTTTCTTTTCGAAGACGCGCTGGCTGACTTGCAGCCATTGGGCACTCACTGCGGCTAAGCTTCGTACACTTTTCACAAATCGTAAAACCTTCGTGGTATACGATACCAGTCACCTGGTGTAGCACTTTCCACGCCTGTATGGTCTGTCGCGGTTCGTGCTCAGAACGTGTCGAGATGAAGCAGCCACCACCTGTGCCACGTGATCTAAAGGGCGTGCACCTGCCGTACACATGTCTGCTGTGTCGGCTGGGGAGAGCGCTGTGCGTCCTCCTCCTCTGCTGTAGTTATGGGAGCGTGACGTAGGTAGTCTGGATACGCACCTTCGATGGCCCAATACACAATGTTCATAACCACTTCGGTCAGGAGGTGAATGTTGCGAGACTGACTTTCCATCGCCTGTGAAGGTTGAGGAGGTGTTAAGGAAGTCTCCATATAAAAGGGGAATGATCAGGTGTGACTGTTGCCTTTAGTAGAAAGTGGTTAAGGCGTTTCTTGGAGGCGGTAAATTCTTGAAGACCTCGTTATTGAGATTTGATGACAGTCTTGAGCGTGAGATTTCAACAAACTCGTGGTGTGACTTCCTCCCAGCTGAACAAGTGAATAGGTGGCTGTTAAGGATGACTGGCAGATCTCCAGCGAACTGTTATTAGGATGTTGTTGATAATTCACTATCTGAAATCCTTATAAGAAGCTGCGACCGGTAGGGAGTGTGTTTGTTGCCAAGGGGTTAGCTGGGAATGCTTCTTCGAAAACCCCACGTTAATTCTTGACTTATATATGGAAAGCCATTTTGAGTTTTCACTTAGGGTAGTGTCGTAATGAGTCACAAATTAACCAAACTGGGATTCCATGGTATTGATACTTGCTCGCTCGAGTTACCTTCATCCTCGTGGCTTCCTGATAGAAATTCGACATTCAGCCTCGGGCTCTGCATGATTTATTCTTAGCCTTAAGCGGTTCTCTGCAAGATAATTTTCGCGTCACACTCGTACACCAGATGCTCAGCATGACACAGCTAAAGGGCAACCACTTGCGGTGCCATCTCAAACTACTCTACAATTGAGCGCGCAGTTGCTGGTTGTGGAGGGCCGATTACTAGCTCTTGTAATTTCATTATGCACAAACGGCCACATATTGCGTCCTAGTCGAGTTCACCAAAGCAGGCTTCTGTACTTTTTCTCAGATTTCGAAATGCCGGCTTTTACTTATGGCAGTTGTCTCTACTGCGAAGCAGTCTGCACAGAAACTCGTATTAGGCTCATACGCAAGTCACATCTCGAGTCAAGCGACTTCCTTTGGTAGAACATGCTCGAGGAACTTTCGTTCCTGTACTTTCACCCTCAAAACCTCATTGCTGCCATCAGCCTCTCGGTTTCTGCCATCAGCCTCTCATTTTCTGCTGCCAGCCTCTCATCTTCTGCTAACCCCCTCTCATTCCCTGCTTCCAAACGAACAATCTCCACTTGAAGACTCTTCGTTTGCCAAACTCCGGCTCTCTGCTTTACCATCCATTCAGCGCCAAAGATCCTGTATTCGCATGCTTCCAGGATCTGCCACTCAGGTCGAAAAGCCACCCTTACTGCATTGCAGCTCTGCAACGCCTCATACTTCTGAGCCTTGTGCTCCGGGGAAGGCTGGCAGTACCAGTAACCATCGCGGGTTTGGGACTCGGGCAGAAGGTGGAAATTGCGAAAATTGCATTGTAAGTGTTGAATCTCCTTGGTCTTCTTGCGGAACAGGTTGCAACAGATTTGTAACCAGCTCGTGTTGAATGCCAAACGCTTCACTCTTGAGACATAGTACAAAGCCGCGTGGTGGTAAGTAAGATCGTCAAATTGCTTATGCATGATATAGCAAGTCATTCTAAACTTCTCATTATTCGTATAGAATCCTCCGCAATCGTGCTCGTGGCAGGGGTACTTCCCTGGAGTCTCTCTCATCTCAAATCTTACATCCTCGTCATACTCACGTATCGGAGGATCCGTCAGTAACTTCGGAGAGGAATCTTCGAGCGCGAATTTGATAATCAAGGTGATAAGCTCTTCCGGAAGATGAATAGTCTGAGAGAGAGTTTCAGGGGTCCTGGAAATCAGGACTGGAGAGGGCGACATAGTGAAAATGTGCTGGGAAGGAAACATCGTTATCAAAGGAGGTGCAATACGATATTTATCGTTTGCGGCTGTGCACTGAGCACATTTACTGTAGTCATAGCAGTCATAACAGAATCGTAATTGTGTTTCATGATTGTGATGTTGCCTCGAGGAAGATGTACCGTGTTTAACTTTTAGTCATCAATTCGACCACCAGCTGTTCCACCAGCTGTTTCACATCTCCCTTTACAACCTTTACCGTAGCTCATAGCTACATCCACCGTCGCTCTGACAGACTGATAATGCCTTCTGCTCGTGCTGTAGTAGCCAAGCTGGGACCTCCGAGGGTGCTCAACGGAAGGGGATTGAGAGTTAACCAAAACTCTTCTTGATGGCTCCTTGGGATGCCGAGATATAGAAGAGTATGCCAATAACTAAGAACATGTACAACTCTCCATACGGCTGCTGAGGAACAGTAGAACCGGAACTGCTCCGAAGCATGTGACTGCGTAAACAACTAATTCATCCTCATCGAATATCATTATCACCTGTCCCTATGTTACGCACGCTACATCACCTAACATTGCATATCTGAATAGACCATTGTAATCTCCGTATCATGGTCCCTCTTTAGCGTGATTTTGGTATCAGTTTTCCGCCATGCGTTCTCAAGAGCCTGATTTTGATAATGTCATCTTTTGTCGTGCATTGAAGAGCGTGTTTGAGACCTGTTTCAGGTAGCTCTACGTCACGTGTGCATCTCAATTCTTCCAGACCGTAGCGGCTAAAATGACCTGACGACCTATCTTAGCAACAGCACAATCAACATTATTCATTCCATCAGTTCTTACTTATTACACATCAATCTCGACTGTACGATGTCTGCAAATACACCTCAAGCACCTATCATCGAACCTGAGACTCCCGGAAGCAAGATCCGTCAGAATATGAGGTGTGCTCACTGAGAATAGCTATGAGAATAGCTGTGAGTATAGCTGAACTGACATGCTTTCTTCACATTATAGGACCGAACGAGGCATATCACAGCCTGTTACGACCATGTCCGACGTCTCCTCACCTCTTGCGGATTCGTCTGTCTATAGCGGGGAGATGGAGCACAGTTTAAAGCATAAGAAAGATGGAGTGACTGTTCCTAATGATCAGCAATTGGAGCTTGGGACGTATAGAGGTGTGTAAATACAACTATCGACTCGAGCTCGACAATGTGGGAATGTGTTTTGATATACGTTGATTGCACATTATAGTCGTGAGGATTGATGGAAACTCATGCATGGATTAAGAGAGTGAATAAAACTCCTTGCTTGGCCTCGCTTCCTCCTTGCCTTGCTCTACTCTCTCGAACCGAAGCTTCACTCAGAATGACCAGATGCGGGGAATACCATGCTTGCATTCGATATCAATTCTCTTATACGAAGAGCGCTGATCCTGGAATGCCTCCTTGTAGACTTCTCCCGACTGACTGACTCTTAATGCACGAAGTTCTGCTCGTGGCGAGTGCTGTGCCTCCTTCTTGCCATGTACTAGCAGCTTGACATCTTGCATCTCGTCAAAGTCTCGTCCTGGATTCAGAGCAGCTGGAACGCGTTTTGAGCATGAGAAGACTGTTGTGAAGGACGTCCCAGTGAATTGAAGAGATTTAAGACAATGTATTTGCTAACATCCCTAAAAAGGCATTACTAAGATTGGGAATTCGCGCCCTTAACGCCATACTCCATGACCACCACATCCCTCACTCTTTACAACCTACTTCAGCTCCTTCTCCCGGCGCGCCGCAATTGAAGACGACGTCCGACTAATTCCAGAGTCATCCTCAAGCCCAACATTAGCAGACTTTCTCTTCTTCAATCCCAATGCATCCCCTTTCCCACCAACAACACCCTCAATAGCAACCATATCACTCACTCTAACATGCTCAACGTTAACCTTTGGCCCCTTGAACCACTTTCTCGCACTCACGGCCCACCAAATCATAATCGCCGTCATCGGACCTCCGTAAACACAAATAGTCCAGTTCATCGTCTGTACCGTCAAGTCCGCGCCCGTGACAGCAGGCAGACACATGATCGGAACCATTAGCGCCACAAACACCAGTCCAACAATTCCAATCGGCATGGAGAACTTGCCTAGATGCCATGGTCCGGGATGGAAACGTTCAGGTGCGACTAGTACCCTGATAAAAATTGGGATAGTGAAGGAGACGAATGCCGCAATGGCGCCAATTGAAAATAGAGCTCCTGCTGCTAGTGAACCGCCAAAGATGAGAAGCAATAAGATACATCCAGTGGTGCAATTGACGATGACGGCATTGACGGGTGTACGCGTGCGTTTATTGACAGTGGCGATGAACTTGCTGAACGGGAAGACGCCGTCACGTGCATAGGCGAAAGTGACGCGGGACGCGGCAACCATGCAGCCTTGACCCATGCAAAAGCCAGCGATGATAGTGAGGCTGAGGATAGCGAGGGCGATCTTTTGCGGGAGGACTTGATTGACAAATGCGGCGAATGGCTGGCCTGATTCGGAGCCGAGGATTGCGCTGATATCGACGACGGTGTAGGCGGTCACGAGAGATAGGAACCAGCCGAACTGCGAGAAGGGATTAGATAGGTCTTGAAAGTGAGGAGTGCCAGAGGTCACTGAGGGCCTGACGGGAGCTGCAGCCAAGTCGAGATCCCAGTACCAAATCGTCCGAGATGCGGGCTTCCAATGTACTGAGACATGACGTCTTGGGAGGGGTGTGAGGAGTGCTGGGAGTTGACTAGAGACCTGACGGGACATGTGGAAGGCCGCATCTCAGACGATTTACGAAACGAAAAGAAAGCGAAATGGAAGAACAGTAACTCACCATAACACCAGAGGTCGAAGTCATGACAATCGCACGAGGCGCGGCGATGTTGGCGTTACTGCACTCTTCGGATAGATGGAAGGCAGAGTCGTATCCCGAGCAAGTCCAGATGATTCCCAGGAAGCTCATGAGAATTCCGATACCAGCTGGAAAGTCCGTTCCAGGATAAATTGTGCCTGAACGTTGTGAATCAGTACTAACGGACGGTGCGATGACTAAAACCCTTGTAACACTCACCCCAAACACTCGCCGATGAGTTAAACCTTGGCAGGCCCTGCGATGTTCTGTTCGTTCCCGCTGGAATCATGATGATGACAATAACCAACGCAATCATATTGAATGTGCTACCACATGCATTGAATCTGGCGATGACGGCTGTTGGAAGAGAGCTTATGCAGCCGTGAATGAGCATGAGACATATCGTTAGCAGATACACCTGCCAATTTTCAGGCGCATAGCTTCCGCCACTTTGAATAGACGCAGCAGCAAGAATCATGCTAGCAGTGCCATAATTGACGGAGGGAGCGCCCGTGATCTGGCTTAACCAGTTGCTCCAACCGGTAAGCCAAGCTGCTAATGGGCCCCATCCTGGTGGTGCTAAAACAGCTGAAGCGTAATACAATCCACCTGAAGTTGGCATACTAGAGCAGATTTCCGCCATGCCCAGCGCCACACATTGTATGCCAGTACCTGCGATAATCCTAGCATTGTTAGCAACATAGCCAAGACTGGCTTTATACATAGCTTACCATCCCCAGGTCATGCCTAGCGAACATTAGCGAAAAAAAATCAAGACTGAAGTGATCAAAAGCCTACCAGCAGTCCCAGCATAACCCATTCCATACCACAGAGTCGACGCAAAGGACGGCAGCAACCCTAGGACAGCGAACGAGACTGAGAACGTAGTAAAAAGACTGAACTCGCGCTTGAATTCTGCTTTGTAGCCAAGCGCAGCAAGCACTTCTTCGTCCTGGCTCCAGTCATGATCGGGGTTTTCTGGGTCGAAGAACACTTCACCAGGCTTGAGAATCGAAGTCACGGGTTCGTCTGCCACACTGTACTTGCGAGTGCTATCTCGTCTTTTGTCCATTGTTACTTGATCTGGAGGTCGTTGAAAGGATGGCGTAGAGGTAGTATTATCAGATGCGCGATGGATTTTTGGGAAAGCGAGGAAGTTGTGTTGCAGTGGATAGGTAGATATCGTAAGATAAGAGAGCGCGAACAGTATGCAGGGCACAACAACCTCGGAGGTGTATTGTTCCAACTTCAAAGCATGGGACAGATATCACATCTCGCAGTTTTGTCACTATATCTGGGAGAGGACAGCACTGTCGAGACAAACGAGGATGTTAGACGCGAAAGGAGGACCGAGTCTTAGTATCTTTCCAACAGAGCAATCATGTGCTTCAATTGAGGGGCGCTTCAAGATGCATGGCAGCCAATAGTGAGCCAGAAAGCTATGATAAGACGGTACATCTTTCGGGCGAAGAGTAGGTATCTGCGCGGCGTGATAAGAGCTTTTGAAAGTACGGATCTACAAGGTTAAGAAAAGGTGTATCTCTTATCTCTAGACTCTCAGGCCAGAGCCTCCGGCATCGCAAACCACATTAATTGTGATTAGGGTGAACTTGCCCATAGGGGCAGAGGCACGGCTGGGGAGCTGAAGACGTATCAACTGGTTCGTGTCGTCGGTATTGTGCATGTAATGTAGTCCTTCAAGTTTCAGGTCCAAAAGCTCTTCACCTCAATAAGGCATCCCCATGCGAAAGTGGACTCCTGGACCTGACTCGCAACAAGTGAAACACTCTTGACACAAGCCACTCATCTCCCTCTGCTCGCATGTGAACTTCTCTCTTCCGGCAGACCATGCTGTTCTTCAGGTACGTTGCCTCGCCCCGCTAACACCCCTGTCTCCAATGTCTGCACGAAATTGACACAACTTCTCGCAGCTTTTTCAAAACCCTGGTTGACACCACCGTGACCGTCGAGCTCAAAAACGACATCTCCATCCGCGGCACCCTGAAGAGCGTAGACCAATACCTCAATATCAAACTCGATGACATTTCCGTCGTAGATGATTTGAAGTACCCGCATCTGGTACGTTTGCGCACATCAATGCCTTGAAGAGCAAGACAAGTGCGACAAAGACAAAAGAGCCAAGCTAATGCTCCCGTTCTGTACTCCAGAGTTCTGTGCGCAATGTATTCATTCGAGGAAGCGTAGTGCGCTATGTGCATCTATCTAGCGGATCTGTCGATACTGCACTACTAGAGGATGCCACGAGAAGAGGTAGGCGAAAGATCTGATGAATGGGGTGCAATGGGAGTATGCTGACGATAGATCTGTCCAGAAGCTGCTCAAGCCGCTACGAAAGTGCGACAAGGTTGAGAGTGGCGGTGGCGGAGAAAGAGCGAGCTTTTGTTACCATCATTGGTGTACCGCGAACAAAAGTGGAGGACTGTCATCGCTGGCCGAGACTGACTAGTCCTGGAGGTTGAGCGCCTTAGCGCAGTTTTCGTCGCTAATGTGAGGATACTGGTCATACAGCTCAAAAAGCAACAAGCAGAAAACGCCATATAGTCGATGAATTGACGGAAATGATAGAAGAATATGTCGTTGGCGAAAAGCCGTCATCTAGGCGATCTCTAATGATACGGTCTAATAAATGCAGAGAATTATTGAGCAGCATTCAATGCAGCTCAGCCATGCCACCTCGAATCTGCACCCAAGCACTCTGCCAATGCTGCCTCCAAGTTCTCGTCTATCTTCAAGCCTCTCAATCCTGCCAATCTGACAAGAAGAGGCTTCTCTCTGTCGTTGATGATTTCCCAGACCGCTGACTTTCTGTCGAATTCCATCTGTGCATGCGCAATTAGAGCATACACGTCATCGTCCATAGCGTCCCGGATGCGCAGAACAGGGCCGGACGACGTATTTGATTTGACTGTGATGGTGATGGTTGATGTAACAGGTGCAGAAGTCACGTTGACACTGGTGCCAACAGTACTTGTCACAGCTTCGCATTCATTTGCTTGGTGACCGTCATTGGACGAGGTGATCTTGGAGTTGCGTTCCAATGATACGAACGTGACTTTCCAGTTTCTCTTCTGTGGTAGTGCCTTGAAATCTCCACTTGCAGGTCCAATCGTGACGGTCCCACTCTTCTGTTCGTACTTGATCGGCGTGGTAGCCCATTCAACTGTGTCGAGACCGGCGCCCATACCATTGTCCTCATACAGCATGAAGTCCCTGTCAGCACCAACTATCACCTTGATCTCCAAGTCTTCTGGATTCGCAGAATGGGAGCGAGGGCTATCGGCAGCATCGAATGGAATGATGGCACCTTCCGGCGCTAGTACTGCATATTCGTCTAGCTGGCGGAAGATTTTGAGCGTACGATTACCATCATAGATTTGACCCGAGAAAATGTCGACGTGACGACCAGGAGGCACCCAGCATTCCACGCCAGTACGTCGAGTAACCTTGTCGCGAGGAGATGTCATTGGTACTACAAAGAGCTGGTCTCCAAAGAAATAGGTGTTTTTGTAGTGGAACGAAGAGCCAATCTTGGGATACTTCCAATATATTGGTTGGACAAGAGGCTCTCCATCGCGAGCACTTCGCACGTTCATGGAGTAGATGTAGGGAATGAGACGATGACGAAGACGAAGTGCTTCGTTCATGGCGCT
>Ga0160428_1000807_pt1 | contig 29447 bp, 24 predicted proteins | sample SolpanmetagenomM_FD_108198 | JGI IMG/M metagenome (GOLD analysis project Ga0160428, IMG submission 108198) | Solar panel surface microbial communities from Lawrence Berkeley National Laboratory, California, USA - M | ecosystem: Engineered > Built environment > Solar panel > Unclassified ... | reverse complement strand
CACGAGCGTCGACCACAAGAAGATCGGCATCATGTACGTCGTGCTCGCCATCGTGATGCTTCTGCGTGGCTTCGCCGACGCGATCATGATGGTGACGCAGAAGGCGCTCTCGGTCGGCGTCAATGAAGGCTACTTGCCGCCGCACCACTACGACCAGGTCTTCACCGCGCACGGCACGATCATGATCTTCTTCATGGCGATGCCCTTCGTGACCGGCGTCATGAACTACGTCATGCCCCTGCAGATCGGCGCGCGGGACGTGGCCTTTCCCTTCCTGAACAACTTCAGCTTCTGGATGACGGCCGGCGGCGCCGTCCTCAACATGGCCTCCCTGTTCGTCGGCGAGTTCGCGCGCACCGGCTGGCTCGCCTATCCGCCGCTCTCGGGAGCGGCCTACAGCCCTGGGGTGGGCGTCGACTACTACATCTGGAGCCTCCAAATCGCGGGAGTCGGCACGACGCTATCGGCCATCAACCTCATCGCCACCATCGTGAAGATGCGCGCGCCGGGCATGACCATGATGAGGATGCCGATCTTCACTTGGACGACGCTTGCCAGCAACGCCATCATCGTCACCATCTTCCCGGTCCTGACCGCGACCTTGGCCCTGTTGTCGCTCGACCGTTACGTGGGGACGCACTTCTTCACGAACGACTACGGCGGCAACTCCATGATGTACATGAACCTCATCTGGATCTGGGGCCATCCGGAGGTCTACGTCCTCGTCCTGCCGGCCTTCGGCATCTACTCCGAGATCGTGTCCACCTTCTCCAGGAAGCGGCTGTTCGGCTATACTTCCATGGTCTACGCGACCGTCGTCATCGCCTTCCTGTCCTGGCTGGTGTGGCTCCACCACTTCTTCACCATGGGCGCCGGCGCCAACGTGAACGCCTTCTTCGGCATCACGACCATGATCATCTCGATCCCGACGGGCGCGAAGGTGTTCAACTGGCTCTTCACCATGTACCGCGGCCGGATCGAGTTCGATTCCCCCATGATCTGGGTGATGGGCTTCATCCCTACCTTCGTGCTCGGCGGGCTGACCGGCGTGCTGCTGGCCGTGCCGCCCGCCGACTTCGTCCTGCACAACAGCCTCTTCCTGGTGGCCCACTTCCACAACGTCATCATCGGCGGCGTGGTGTTCGGGCTCCTGGCCGGCGTCAACTACTGGTTCCCCAAGGCCTTCGGCTACCGCCTCGATCCGTTCTGGGGGAAGGTCTCGTTCTGGTGCTGGCTGGTCGGTTTCTGGGTCGTCTTCTCCCCCATCTACGTCCTCGGGCTGATGGGCGTGACGCGCCGGACGCAGCACTTCGAGGACCCGGACGTGCAGCCCTTCCTGACGGTCGCCGCCCTGGGAGCCTTCATCATCATGGCCGGCATCCTGGCCTTCGTCGTCCAGCTGGTCGTCAGCTACGTCCGGCGCGAGAAGCTGCGCGACCTTACGGGCGACCCGTGGGGTGGCCGCACGCTCGAATGGTCGACCTCCTCGCCGCCCCCTCCCTACAACTTCGCCTTCACCCCCCGGGTCCACGAGATCGACGCCTGGTGGGACATGAAGGAACGGGGACATGACCGGCCCGTGGAAGGCTACCAGCCGATCCACATGCCGAGGAACACCGCCGCCGGCCTCGTCCTGGCGGGGTTCAGCACCGTCCTTGGCTTCGCCCTGGTCTGGTACATCTGGTGGCTGGCGGCGCTCTCCTTCGCCGGCCTGATCGCGGCCGCCATCATGCACACGTTCAACTACAACCGGGACTACTACGTCCCGGCCGAGGACGTCGTCCGGCTTGAGGGCGTGCGGACGGCGCAACTCGCGCGAGGGGCCTGAGCCGATGCATGAGATGACTCCTCCGCCCGGCGCTACGGCGCCGGTCTTCTACGAGCGTGAAGGGCATGCCCACGAGGACGGGGGCACGCTGCTCGGCTTCTGGCTCTACCTGATGAGCGATTGCCTCATCTTCGCGGTGCTGTTCGCCACGTTCGGCGTGCTCGGCCGCAACTATGCGGCGGGCCCGGCGGGCGCGGACCTGTTCGACCTCAGGCTCGTCCTGGTCAACACGGGCCTCCTGCTCCTGTCCTCCATCACCTACGGCGTCGCGATGCTGGAGATGGACCGGCTCCGGGTCGAGAGGACGCTCAGGTGGCTCGCCATCACGGGCGCGCTCGGGGCTGCCTTCGTCGGCATCGAGCTGTTCGAGTTCGGGCACCTGATCCACGAGGGCGCGACGCCCCAGCGCAGCGCCTTCCTGTCCTCCTTCTTCATCCTTGTGGGCACGCACGGGCTGCACGTCACGTTCGGCATCGTCTGGCTGGCCACGCTGATGGCGCAGGTGCGCCGGCGTGGGCTGGTCCCGGAGAACCAGCGTCGGCTCATGTGCCTGTCGATGTTCTGGCACTTCCTCGACGTGATCTGGATCGGCGTGTTCACCTTCGTCTACCTGCTGGGAGCCATGCGATGAGCACCTTGAGCGAGGCCAGGCTCGTCCGTCTGCCGACCGGCGAGGGCGGCGGTCATGGCGAGACGGACGGCGGGTACCCTGCCCGGGGTGCGCACGGCACCCTCAAGGGCTACATGACCGGCTTCGCCCTGTCCGTCGTCCTCACCCTCATCCCTTTCTGGCTGGTGATGGGCGACGTCCTCGGCGACACGTTCAGGACCGGCATCGTCGTCATGGCGCTGGCCGCGGTGCAGATCGTGGTGCACATGATCTACTTCCTGCACATGAACACGAGGTCCGAGGGCGGCTGGACCTTCATAGCCCTCGTCTTCACCGTGACGTTGGTCGTGGTCACGCTCGTCGGGTCGATATGGGTCATGTACCACCTCGACCAGAACATGATGCCGATGTCGCCGCACGAGGCGTTGCACAAGCCCTGAGGCGGAAGCGGGTCCTCGGACCTGTCTTGCCCGTCCTTCGGGCACCCCGGTACGGGTGGGTGCTCGTCCGGGGGACAGCTAGGAGCCCGTCCGAGTAATTCTCTCGACGGCGAGGCGGGAGGGTGATTCACTTGGCTCATGGCCAAGGTGTTTCGCGCGTGGGATGTTGATCAGGGTTGGCTTTTGCCGCCCTCGCTGCACGAGTTCGTGCCGCCCGGGCACATGGCACACTTCGTACGCGACACAGTGCGGGAAGCGCTCGACCTATCGGCCATCCTCGGCACCTATAGTGAGGAGCGCGGCTACCCGCCCTACCATCCGGGTATGATGGTGGCGCTCCTTCTCTACGGCTACAGCCGGGGCCTGTACTCGTCGCGTCAACTCGCCAGGGCCTGCGAGGAGCGGGTCGACGTCATGGCGGTGACGGGCCTGAACCGCCCGGACTTCCGCACCATCGCCGACTTCCGCAAGCGCCACCTCGTGGCCTTGTCCGACCTGTTCGTGCAGGTTCTGCGCCTGTGTCGGGCCGCCGGTCTGGTGCAGTTCGCGCATGTGGCGGTGGACGGCACCAAGGTGAAGGCGAACGCCTCCCGTCATAAGGCGATGAGCTACGGACGCATGAAGACGGCCGAGCCCGCGCTGGCTGCCGAGGTCGACGCGTGGTTGGAGCGGGCGCGTGAGGCCGATGCGGCCGAGGATGAGGCCCAGGGCCCGGACCGGCGCGGGGACGAGACGCCGGACTGGATGGCCGACAAGCAGCGACGCCTGGAGACGATCCGCGCCGCTAAAGCCGCCCTGGAAGTGGAAGCGATCGATCCGCCCGACCCCGAGGACGAGAGCGGGCCGGGTGCATCCTCGGGCATGCGCTGGCAGGGGCGGCCCCTGTGCGGGGAGGACGGCGGTCCACCCGACCGGGCGCAGCGCAACTTCACCGACCCAGACAGCCGCATCCTGCCGACCCGCGACGGGTTCGTGCAGGGCTACAACGGTCAGATCGCCGTCGATGCCGCGCATCAGATCATCGTGGCCCATCGCCTCGTGACGAACGCCTCCGACGCCCGCGCCCTCGTGCCCCTCATCGACGACGCCCGCGCTCATCTCGGGCGCAAGCCGTACGAGGTCTCGGGGGATTCCGGTTTTGCCAACGAGGCGAACCTGACCGCCCTGAAGCAGCGCCGGATTGCCGCTTATCTTGCTCCCGGTCGGGCCCGCCATGGCCAAGCGAATGCGGCCGGTCGTCGGACGCTGACGAAGACGCCCCTGATGCAGGCGATGGCCGCGCGCCTGAAACGGGCTGGCCGCCGCAGCCGCTACCGCCTCAGGAAGCAGGTCGTCGAGCCGGTGTTCGGGCAGATCAAGCAGGCCCGAGGCTTCCGCCAGTTCTTACTCCGGGGCCTCGATCAGGTCCGGGGCGAATGGGCGATGGTCTGCACCGCCCACAACCTTCTCAAGCTGGCCAAAGCAGGGCGATGAGCTCAAAGCCGACACACCCCTCTGACCAGACCTCGACGCTCAAACCATCCCATAAACTCGTTACTCGGACGGGCTCCTAGCTCGCCGCGACGCCCGTTCGGAGTACCAGGATCGGGCGCTACGTAGGCCCCGTCCCGGACCGGAACCATGATAGGCTTCGAAGGGCGATGACCTGCGACCCACCGGTCTCCCGGGGGCCATTCAGGCGTCGACAGATGCGATGGTTCGACATCCCGGCGCCGAAGGGCGCGACGTGGTGCCCACTCACGTTAATGTGAGCGACGGTCGAAACGTCTAGACTTAGACAATCGCGGATGTGTCTTCGGCTTGCCGCGCCTGAGAGACCAATGTGCTCCCGCCTTCGACGCCGGATACCACGATGCCCCGCTACTTCTTCGATGTTAATGACGGCTATGTTGAACGTGATGACGAGGGAGTGCTTTGCGACGACCTGCAGGCCGCAGCATGGGAAGCCGGCCGCTTGCTCCCCGCCCTTGCGAATGAGAGACGCGCCAAGGACATGGACCGCCAGACCATCACGGTGCTCGTGACGGACGAGGAAGGTCACCCGGTCTATCAAGCCAGCCTGTCCCAAGTCGGAACCTGGCTGCTCCGATAGTCCCATTCGGAAGCGCCCGGTGCCTCAGGTCGCGATATGCCCCGGCGCCTTGTCGAAGTGCGCTACACCCTCGCTGCAGTCGGCCCTGCATGCGGCCTCGATGTAGCGACGCTTCTGCTCCCCAGACATCAGCTTCTCGGCGACACGCTGGAAGGACGTCCGGGGTTTGAGATGCTTCGGTCGACCTCGATATCCTCGAAGTGCGATGTTCGACGACCGCATCGCCAGCTTTTGATCCAATTTAGGCTCCGTCCGACTCTTTGCCGAATGTGCCGTGGGTCAGCCGCCTTGGAGTTGGGGATGCTATGACCGCTCACCGCCGAGGGGCGTCCGGCCTTCGGAGGGTTTGGTAGGGCCATCCGTTTCCCTCCCAGTGATAGGCTTCGACCCGGCTTCGATCCCGCGTTTCGCGCTCCGGTCCAATCGGCGACCATTTGCTGACTTCAGCCGAACCACGGGCTGTTCACACCGAGCGGCTATGGGTTCGCCCAGAGGAGCCCAGGTATGCATCGAATGCTGCGGCCACGCTCCGGACGAACGGCCGAGCACCCTCGGGGATGCTCAGGACCTCCCCTTCGAGCTCGATCAATCCATCGGCTTCGAGCGTTCGCAGCCTGTCGAGCGATCCCAGGAACTCGTCCGAACGCCGCGCATGCGCACGGCAGGCCCGTCCCACGTCCACCGAGAAGTCGCACATGAGCCGCTCGATCAGCGCGGCCCTGAGACGGTCGTCCTCGGTTAGGGCATAACCCTTGACGCACGCCAGCTCGCCGCGCGCGATCCGTTCGGCATAGCGACGGACCTCCGGCTCGTTCTGGACGTAGCCCTGGGGCATCCGGCCGATCGCGGATGCCCCGAGGCCGATCAACACGTCGCTCGGGTCTGTCGTATAGCCTTGGAAGTTCCGGCGCAGCGTCCCGTCGGCATGCGCCGCGCCCATCGGATCGTCCGGCCGGGCGTAGTGGTCGAGTCCGATCCGTCGGTATCCCGCCTCGGCGAGGACCCCGGCGATGGCCTCCGCCTGCGCCCGGCGTGCCTCGCCGTCCGGCAGGTCGGCCTCGTCGATGTGGCGCTGGTGCTTCTTGAAAGACGGCACGTGCGCATAGCCGAACACCGCAAGGCGCTCGGGGCGCAGTTCCAGGCACATCATGGCGGTCTCGACGCAGGACGCGACGGTCTGATGCGGCAGTCCGTAGATCAGGTCGAGGTTGATGCCACCCACGCCTGCGGCCCTCAGGCCCCGGACGGCGTGCTCGGTCGACCCGAAGCTCTGCCGCCTGCGGATCGCCTCCTGGACGACCGGGTCGAAGCTCTGGACGCCGAGGCTCGCACGGGTGACGCCTGCGGTGCCGATGGCGTCCGTCATCTCGTCCGTGAGGGTGCGCGGATCGATCTCGATGGCGAGCTCGGCGCCGGGGTCGAAGGGGAAGCGGGCCCGCATCTGGGCGACGAGGTCGCGGAGCGCCCGGGGCTCCATGATCGTGGGGGTCCCGCCGCCGAAATGCACGTGGCGCACCAGAGGGGGGTTGTCGAGGCGTGCGGAGACGAGGTCGATCTCGCGGCGCAGTACGGAAACGTAGTCGCTGACCGGCGCATCGTGCTTGGTGATGCTGGTGTGGCAGCCGCAATACCAGCACATCGAGCGGCAGAACGGGACGTGAAGGTAGAGCGACGCGGTCGAGGCCTCGGGGAGTGCACCCAACCAGGTCGCGTACGCATCGGCTCCGACGTCGGCGGCGAAATGCGGGCTGGCGGGGTAGCTGGTGTAGCGGGGCAGGCGCTCCTCCGCGTAACGCGCCCTCAGGTCGTCCCTCATGCCGGCTTCCGTCCGTGGCTTCGACGCTGCCGCCCTCGGCGGCCAAAGCGATGGGCATGTCCGTACGAAGCCGCGCCCCGTCGTTCCTTGACCTGGATCAAGTGGCCTCCCGCCCCTCCAGCCATGGAGCATCGGCCACGGTGCGCCATGCGCGCATCCCCGGCGGCACATCACGTCTGAACCCCGGCGATGGCTCTATGCCGCGTCTGCCACGTCACGAAGGACAGGCGACCCTCTCCCCTGTATTCCGGCAGCCTCCGGCTTTGGTGCCGATACTTTATCGCCGGCTGACGCTGCCGGCCATGCTGCGACATGGGACTGGCAGGTTCGCGGGATGCCCCACGGTTACGCCAGCCAGGTCGTGCCCGGCTTTCCTCCCGCCGGCCGCCGCGAAATAAGCCGGTCGGCAGCCGCTCCGGCGCAAGTCGCCCCTGTCCGGGTGCTGGTATTGCCGGCAGTCCCATGCGTGTATGGTAATGGCCGGGCTACGTGTGTCGCGTGGCGGCTCGTTCGGAAAAGCCGATGGCACCAGCGTCCGGCCGCGGAAGCGCCGACGGAGAATGCCGACAACGACGCTCGTCCGGCCTGTTCCCGCGAGCGCTCCTGCGACGCAAGGGCCGCGCCTGCCTCAGCGGCGGCGAAGCAGGCCGAACGCAGCGAAACCCGCCAATCCGGCAAGGCTAAGCGCAAGCAGGCGGTTGTCCTGGAAGGCCGCGGCCGCCTGCCCTCCCGAGCGGCGGAGCGAGTGCGCGACGGGGGAGCGGGCGAGAAGCTCCTCCGCACGCGCGCGGTGCTCGTCGCGGACGTTGATCAGGACAAGGAAGCGGTCGCCCTGCCGCTCGATGTCGATGCTGTTGCGCGCGAAGCCGGCGCTCGCGAGACGCTGCCTCGCCGCCCGGGCTCCGTCCAGGGAGGAGAAGAAGGCGGTGACGGGGCTGGCAGCGGTCATTCGGGATCTCCGGTGGTTTTGGGGCGAAGGCCCCGACGTGGAAGGTGGGCGGCGGGATCACGTTCGATCCAGTCGAGGCCGACGGTGATGAAGGGGAAGGTCCAGCGCGCCTATGCGGTGTTCCTCACCGAGACCGGATCGCTCCCGGGAGAAGTCTCCTCCAGCGCCTCGTCCGGCTCCTCCTCAAGCCGATCCGGATGGTTGCCGGGCAGCGTCGCATCCGAGTGGCGTCGCGCGGTCCCGCCGGACACAGCCTGCAACCGCCGTCGCTCGGCCCGTTGGCGCACGGCGTCGTGGATGAGGTACGCGAGGCCGGCGCTTGGAGAAGGATCGTGCTCCACGGAACGGTCATTCGTCATTTGGGGTTGATGGCCCCGCCTGACGGTCTCCAGCGCCGCCCTCAGGCGGCGAGGAGCGTCCCGGTGCGACGCACGGCCCGAAGGCCCACGTTACCGCCCCCGAGGGGCTGACCCCCCTCGCCTGCGGCTCGCGCCGCAAGTCCGCGGGCGAGGATCACCCCCGCCGCATTCACGTCGCGGTGCACGTCCAGCCCGCAGTCGCAAGTGTGCCGCCGCAGGGAGAGCGGCTTGGCCTCCACCCTCCCGCAGTCCCTGCACTCCCGCGACGTGTCCCGTGCGTCGACGAGGATGAGTTCGCCACCGGCCCTCACAGCCTTGTAGCGGACCATCCCCACCAAGCTGCCCCATCCCGCATCCAGGATGGACCTATTCAGCCCCCTCTTCTGCGCCACGTTCGTGCCCGGCTCGGCCACCGTGCCGGCGGCCGAGCGCGTCAGGTTGGCGATGCGCAGGTCCTCCAGCACGATCAGCGGGTGCTCGCGCGCCAGCCGCGCCGAGACCCGGTGCAGGTGCGTATCTCGGGTGTTCGCCACCGCCCGAAGCTGGCAGGCGAGCCTGGCCCTGACCTTGCGGCGCCGGGCCGAACCCTTGCGGCATCGGGCCAGGGCCCGGCGGGAGATCCGGATCTCGCGCTCGCGCCGCGAGGCCGGACGCAGGTTCGGGATGCGCTCGCCGTCGGACAGCGTCAGCAGCGCCTCGACCCCGAGGTCGCCGCCGATGGCCTCGCCGCCGGAATGCGTCCCGGCCATCACCTCGGTCGTCTCGACGGTGAAGCCGACGTACCAGTGCCCGGCGGCCTTTGTGAAGGTGACGCCGAGGATGCGGGCGTCCGCGGGCAGCGGCCGGTCGCGGTTGAGACGGATGGACCGGTCCATGCCCTTGAGCCGGATGCGGTCGCCCTCGTGGCGCAGGCCGGTCGCTTCCAGGAGGCCGAAGGTGTTCCACCGCGACATAGGCTTGAACCGCGGGAAGCCGGCCTTCTGACCACGCTTCACCCGGTCGAAGAAGCCGGTGAACCCGTCCTCGACGCGCTTGAGTGTCCAGCGGCCCATGGTGACCGGGTCCGAGCCATGGCCGTCCGGGTCGTCGGCGCGGATGAGGGTGAGGCTCTTCTGCTGGTCGAGCCGGGTGATGGCCTTGCGACCGAGGCGATAGGCGTCGCGCCGCTCCTGCAGGGCGGCGTTGTAGAGCAGGCGCTGTCGCTCCAGCCGCTCGTCGAGGAGGCGGTGCTGGGCCTTAGTGGGCCGGAGCTTCTGGCGGTAGGTCAGGATCACGCGATCAGGGTAGAACGAAATGGGAACAGGTCAAGCCGCCTGACCAAGCCATCAACCCCATATGACGAAGAACCCACGGAACCTAGCCGCGGTGCGTGGGAGGGGTCGGGCATCTTGGCGTCTCCCTATCGCGGACGTGCGCTTAGCCGGTTCAGAACGACAGGCCGCGTCGGCGGTTCCGAACCGGACCTGGGGACTTGGCCCTTTCGCTCCCCCCTTGCCGCATGCGACCCCATGAGGCGGCGCGGAAGAACGACGCACGATCCCGCCTCGGCCACGGTAGGCGGCCCCTCCGGCCTGGAACCTGTCCCGTGACGGTCACGGCCGGACCGGCAGGGTACCCACCCGGCACGTCTACGATGCGGCGAGGGACCAGCGCGCCATGGGCCGCGCAGCCTGTCAGGCGCCCATGAGGCGCCGCGTATTGTCCGCGACAAGCTCCCGGTAGCGCGCGAGCACTTGGTCGTGCGAGCCGCCGGCCATCACCGTGTTCGCCGCCTCCATCGCCGCCACGACCTTCTCCCCGACCATCGACATCATCTCGGAACGGGCGTCGGCTCCGCCCCATGCGATGCGCACCAGCCTCAGCTCCATGACCTTCTGCGCCTCCAAGGAGAGCAGGAACGCGGCGCAGAACGGGTTGAGCATCAAAGCCTCCGGCATGGGTGATGGCACTTACAACGCGGCGGGGACACGGACGGTGCCGACGGAGGGCTACGCAGAAGGACGTCGCGGCCCGCGGCCCGCCGGCAATTCGAATGGAGACGGTTCAACAAACCCCACGTTAAGCACGGTTCGTCAAAGGTACGCCAAACCCTCGTGCCGTCCCCTCGCACGGGCGTTGGACCTCATTGACGAAGCAAAGGAACCCGGGAGCGATTACGATGGCACTGCCGCCGCTCCTCGGCGAGCGCCTCCGTCACGCCAGAGCCTGGATCGCCCTCGGCGTCCTGACGCCGCTCGGCATGCTCGCGGTCTCCGGGCTGATGTTGCTCGACCTGCGGCAGGACGCCTGGGACATGGCGGAGGTCACCTCGAAGAACCTGCTCCAGGTCATCGAGCGCGACATCGCCCGCAACGTCGAGATCCTCGACCTCTCCCTTCAGGGCGCCGTCGAGAACCTGCGCCTGCCGGACATCGAGGACCTCAAGCCCGAGCTCCGCAGGCTCGTGCTGTTCGACCGCTCCGCCACCGCCCGGGACATCGGCGACATGCTCGTGATCGACGAGCACGGGAACGCCCTCGTCGATGCCGGCTCCCTCTCACCCCGCCAGGGCAACTACGCCGACCGTGACTACTTCCGCGTCCACGAGGCGCGCGACGGACTCGGCCTCCACGTCGGCAGGCCCCTCGTCTCGCGCCTCACCGGGGAGCGCATGCTGCCCTTCAGCCGCCGGGTGACCAAGCCCGATGGTTCCTTCGGCGGCGTGGCGCTGATCACCCTCAAGCTCAGCTACCTCGCCAGGCTCTTCGACCAGATCGGCCTCGGGCGCGACGGGACGATCAACCTCTACCTGCGCGACGGCACGCGCATCATGCGCCAGCCTTTCGCCGCGTCCGGAATCGGCGCGGGCGTCGCCGACGACCCGACCTTCCTACGCTTCCTCGACGCGCCCTCCGGCGCCTTCGTCGCCGGATCCGCCCCCGAGAACATCGAGCGATACCACGCCTTCACCTCCGTGGGCGACCTTCCGCTCGTGCTCGACGTCGCGCTCGCCACGCAAGACATCGAGGCGGGCTGGCGCACAAGGGCGACCACCCTCGGGGCCGTCGTCCTCGCACTGTGCGGCGTGACCGTCTTCCTGTCCCTGCTGTTCGGGCGGGAACTTCGCCGCCGCGACGCGATGCAGGCCGAGCTCGCACGCTTGTCGTGGACCGATGCCCTCACGGGTCTAGCCAACCGTCGACGGTACGAGGAGGCGTTCCGGGCCGCGTGGGCCGACGCGGTTCGCAGGGGCGGGCCGCTTTCGCTCCTTGTCGTGGACGCGGACCACTTCAAGCGCTTCAACGACCGTTACGGCCATGCCGTCGGCGATGCGGTGCTGAGGAACCTCGCCCGTTGCGTGTCCGCCAGCGTGAGCGCGCCGACCGGTCTTGCGGCGCGGATCGGCGGCGAGGAGTTCGCCATCCTTCTGCCTGGGACGGACGCGGACGGGGCGCTGCGGGTCGCGCGCAAGGTCCACGCCGAGGTCTCGACGCTCGGTGTCCCATCGGCCTCCATCCGCCCGGGCACGGTGACGGTGAGCATCGGCGTCGCGACCGGCCATGCCTCGTCCGGAGGAGGTCCGGAGGCGCTGTACCGGGCGGCCGATTCAGCCCTCTACGAGGCGAAGGCGGGTGGCCGCCATCAGACCCGCTGCGCCCGGGCGCCTTTCGGCCCCGGCGGAACGGGTTCCCGTGTGATCCGGGCGTTGAGGGCTTGACCTGCGGCCACGGGGACGCCGCTCCGCGGCGGACCTCAGGCCTCGCCGCCCAACTCGCGGTACGTAGCCTTCAGAGCCGCAACCTGGGCCCGTGCTTCCACCGCTTTGACGCGATGATGCCTGGCAAGGCTCTGGATGCCCCCGGCGATCTCGTGGCCGCCCTCCTGGCGGCATGTATGGGCGATCTCCGCGCACTCGCGGGCGACGCCCTCTTCGACGACGATGGCTCGGAGCAGTTCCTCGATGAGGCTGCGGACCGCGTCGCGCATCCGTGCCCTCCCTTGCACGTGCCACTCGCCCGATACGGGTGGATGCGCCGTATTCATGCCGGACGCGTGCGAAGCGCAACTGGGTCCCATCAGGGGCAGAGCCTTGATGAAACCAAACCAACACCCTGCGTTAGCAACGCTTCAGGTGCGGTTCGATGAGCTTGAACGAGCCCCCGCGATTGCGGACGTGGTGCACCCGTGAGGCGTGCCCAGCGAGCAGTGCATCCATCGCGGCCTTCGCGCTCGGTAAGCCTGATGCCGGGCCAGGCAGGCATCGACCACGCGCTCGGCAACGACGGTGCTTCCGGGCCGGTGACACGTCGCGGGTGCGAGGAGCGAGCGCATCGCGTGGTGGAGCGGGTCCTTACCCGTGGCATCGCCAAGCGTCGGGTAACCGTTCCGCATTTTGCCGCCCCAGCGCCACGGCGTTCGACGGTGTTCGCCGGGACGGGGGTCCAAAGCGCCCCGTTCCGCGTTGGGAGGCCGTGCGCCGCGTACCGTCGGCCTCGCGTCGAGGAGTTTTCCCATGCCGGCTGACGAAGCCACCGCCCCGCACCCACCCGCACAGGTGCCGCCGCCGCTCGTGCCGGGCTTGCGCGGCCTCCTGACCCTTGCGGTCGGCGTCGTGCTGATCGCCGCCCTCTACTTCGGACGCGAGGTCTTCATCCCGCTGGTCCTGGCGGTTCTCCTCAGCTTCGTCCTGGCGCCCGTGGTCAACCTGTTGCGCCGGATCAAGCTGGGACGCGTACCGTCCGTCATCGTCGCCGTCCTGCTGGCCCTGGCGGTCATCGGCGGCATCGGTGCTCTCATCGGCACGCAGGTCGCCGGGCTCGCCGGCAACCTGCCGCAGTACCAGGCCACCGTGCAGAAGAAGTTCGCCGGGCTGCAGGAAGGCTGGCTGGGCCAAGCCAATCGGGTCATCGCGAAGTTCAACCATCAGGTTCACGATGCCACCCAGAAGGCCGATGCCGCCGGCACCGCCGCGGCGACCGGTCCGGCCGGCGACACGCCGAAGGCGCAGCTCGTCCGGGTGCAGGAGCCCGAGATCTCACCGTTGGCTCTGGCGGAGAAGGTGCTCGGCCCGATCTTCGAGCCGCTGACCACCGTGGGCATCGTCCTGGTCGTGGTGGTCTTCCTGCTCCTGCAGCGCGAGGACCTGCGCAACCGCATGATCCGCCTGTTCGGGTCGGGCGACCTGCACCGCACGACGGTGGCCATGGATGACGCCGCTGCGCGCCTGAGCACCTACTTTCTCGCCCAGCTCGGCATGAACGCCACCTTCGGCGTCATCATCGGCGTGGGCCTCTGGTTCATCGGCGTACCCAATCCCCTGTTATGGGGCGTGTTCTCGGCGCTGATGCGCTTCGTGCCCTACATCGGTGCCTTCATCTCCGGGATCTTCCCTGTCGCCCTGGCAGCCGCCGTCGACCCGGGCTGGTCGATGGTCATCTGGACCGCGGCCCTGTTCCTGATTGCCGAGCCCATCTTTGGTCAGGTCATCGAGCCGCTGCTGTACGGGCACTCGACCGGCCTCTCGCCCTTCGCCGTGATCGTCTCGACGCTGTTCTGGGGATTCCTTTGGGGACCCATCGGGCTGATCCTGGCCACCCCCTTCACGGTCTGTCTCGTGGTGCTCGGGCGCCACGTCGACAGCCTGGAGTTCCTCGACATCATGCTGGGCGACCGGCCACCGCTGACGCCCATCGAGAACTTCTACCAGCGCATGCTGGCCGGCGACCCGGACGAGGTGCGCGACCTTGCCGAGACCATGCTGAAAGAGCGCTCGCTCTCCTCCTACTACGACGAGGTGGCTCTGAAGGGGCTTCAACTCGCGGCCAACGACTTCGGGCGAGGGGTCGTCACGCCCGCGCAGTTGGAGAACATCCGGGCGTCCTCCCGTTCCCTCGTCGAGGACTTCGAGGACCATCCCGACGTCGAGCCAAAGGGCGAGGACAAGGCCGTCAACCCGAACGAGACGCCGACCCTGGCTGAACGGACCCATCCCAAGAACGAGGCCGTGCCCGGCCAGGCGCCGCCTCGCGAGGCGCTCCCCGAGGCGTGGCGCGGCGATGCGCCGGTGCTGTGCATCGCCGGACGCGGCCCCCTCGACGAGGCATCCTCGGCCATGCTGGCGCAGTTGCTGCGCAAGCATGGGCTCGGGGCCAAGGTCGCCGGTCACGAGGCGGTTTCGCGCGACCGCATCCGCGACCTCGACCTCACCGGCGTGGCGATGGTGTGCATCTCCTACCTCGACATCTCCGGCAACCCGGCGCACCTGCGCTACCTGCTGGAGCGCCTGAAGCGGCGCGCGCCGGGCATGCCGGTGCTGGTCGGGCTCTGGCCTGTCGGCGAGAAGGTTCTCACCGACGCCGCCATCGGTCGACAGCTCGGTGCGGACGTCTACGTGTCCTCGCTGCGGGACGCCGTCGCGGCCTGCCTGAAGGCGGCCGGGGGCGAAACGGGAAGTGCCCTCGCCGCTTGAACCCTCGCACCGACCGAGGGACTTGATCGCTCGGTCTCATCCGCGGCGTTGGAGGGAGGCGGGCTCGCGAATTCGCCGGACGTCCGCGCGCATGTGGGCGAGTGGCGGTAGCCGGAGGACCCATCGCAAGTCGGCCCGCCCGTGGGTCAACCGCAGTCGTTTGCCATCCGGTGGCCGGTGACGGTCGCCCCGTAACGCTCGGCGCAGACTCAGTGGCCAAGGCATGCGTTGCCTAAGGCTGCATCTGCGGGAGGCGACCGTTTCCCACCTGGGAGGGATTCGGAAGCCCCGGGTGGTGGATGACCTGAGGCGATGGTCTCGCGACAGGTGCCGCCGGATGGTTCTCGGCACGAAAGGTCGGAACCAGTCGGGAGGCCTCGACAATCCCGCAGATTCTGTCCCAATGCATGGTAGGCGGGATGCGAACGCGCACGGGACCTTCGCCGCTGGCCGCCAGATCTCCGACCATCGCCGTTCGCGGATCGAACACCAATGACACGTTACCTCGTCGCACGCGCCAACCTGATGGTCTTCGGCGTGCTCGTCGTCATCCTGTGCCTCGTCGGCGCAATGGCCTGGGAGCGCCTGAACGCCTCCCGCGAGGCCCGGGAGTGGTCGATGCACAGCTACCGGGTGCTGGCAACGACCAAGGACCTTTCCATCGCGTTACGCGACGCCGAGCGGGGCCAGCGCGGCTACCTCCTGACCGGCAACCCCGACTACCTCAGCCCCTACAACGCCGCCCGTGACCGCATCGGCGTGCTCCAGGGCGAGCTGCAGAAGCTCACGTCCGACAACATGGCACAGCAGGAGCGCCTGCGCGTCCTCGCGCCGGTGGCCCAGCACAAGCTGGAGGAACTCGCCCAGACCGTGCAGGCGCGCCGCGACGGCGGCCTGGAATCGGCGCTGCGCATCGTGGCCACGGATGCAGGCCGCAATCATATGAAGGATGCCGAGGCCATCCTCGACGTCATGCTCGTCGACGAGCAGCGGCTGCTGGACGAGCGCCTCGCCCAGAACGATGCCCGCGCAGCCTGGGTACGCTGGCTGGTCATCGGCGGCTCCGTGCTCGCCGTCCTGACGCTGCTTTGGGCGGCCCGGCTCCTGAACCAGGCGTGGTCGCGCTCCCACCGGACGGAGGCGGAGCAGCGGGACCTGGCGTTGCGCCTGCGGACCACACTGGACAGCCTCAGCCAGGGCGTGGCGGTGTTCGGGCCCGACCGCAGGCTCGTGAGCTGGAACGAGTGCTTCCAGGTGCTGCTCGACCTGCCGAAGGCCATGCTTCGGCCGGGCACCGCCTACGGTGCCTTCGCCGAGCACACGGCCGAGCCGGGACGCGCGGCGCTGGAGAGCGAGGACCAGGTCCGCCACGGAAGCCAAAACCCCCGGGAGGCCACCACCTACGAGCGCGAGCGCGCCGATGGGCACCACCTGGAGATCCGTCGAACACCGATGCCGGACGGCGGCTTGGTCCTGACCATCTCCGACATGACCAAGCGTGCCCAGGCCGAGGGCGTGCTGCGCGAGGCGCAGAAGATGCAGGCGATCGGACAGTTGACCGGGGGCATCGCGCACGACTTCAACAACCTGCTCCAGGTCATCCTCGGGAACCTGGAGATCGTGCGCTCCAAGCTCAGCGACGACCCCAAGCTGCAGGACCGGATCCAGCGTGCCGCCTGGGCGGCCCAGCGCGGCGCGACCCTGACGGGCCAGCTCCTCGCCTTCGCCCGCAAGCAGCCGCTGGCGCCCGCAGCCATCGATCTGGCCGCGACCATGCCGGACCTCGTGCCCTTGCTCCGGCGCACGCTGGGCGAGCACATCGAGGTGCGCTACGTCGAGACCGCCGGGCTGTGGCCGGCGATGGCCGACCCGGCGCAGCTTGAGAGCGCCGTCCTGAACCTGGCCCTGAACGCGCGTGACGCGATGCCGGGCGGCGGCCGCCTCACCATCGAGCTCGGCAACAAGGTGCTCGACCAGGAGTACGCCCGCCACCATGCCGAGGTCGTACCCGGGGACTACGCGATGGTGGCGGTGTCCGACACCGGGCACGGCATGGCCCCGGAGGTGGTGGCCCGCGTGTTCGAGCCGTTCTTTACGACCAAGCCCGACGGAAAGGGGACCGGCCTCGGGCTCGCCATGGTGTTCGGCTTCGTGAAGCAGTCTGGCGGGCACGTGAAGGTCTACTCGGAACCCGGCGAGGGCACGACGGTGAAGCTCTACCTGCCGCGGGCCATCGGGAATGCGGCAGCTGCCCGCCAGCGCACCGGCGCGCCCGTGGAACTGCCGCGCGGCTCCGTCACCGTGCTGGTGGTGGAGGACGAGGCGGCGGTGCGCGAGATCGCGTGCGCGATCCTCGCCGACCTCGGCTACCGGGTGCTGGAGGCCGCCGACGGCGAGGAGGCGCTGCGCGTCCTCGGCGCGGACGCATCCGCCATCGACCTGCTGCTGACCGACGTGGTCCTGCCCGGCAAGGTACGAGGCCGCGAGCTTTCGGAGCGCGTCCTCGCGTTAAGGCCGGACGTGCGGGTGCTCTTCATGTCCGGCTACACCGAGAACAGCATCGTGCATCACGGCCGGCTCGACGACGGGGTGCATCTCCTCGGCAAGCCGTTCAAGCGCGAGCAACTCGCCCTCAAGGTCGCCGAGGTGCTCGGAACGCCCAGGGGCGGCGCGGACGGGTCCGGCAAGGTGGTGGAGCTCAGGCCGCGACGCGACGTGTGAGCGCCGCTAAGGGACATCCGGTCGACCTTCACCCTGGATGGGCCGCTCGATGGGCCCGGTCCGGACGGGCGGAATTTGACTGGCGCCTTCGGCGTCGCGGAAGCGGACACACCGCCGGTCTTCGCTATCCGGATGCGCAAGTGACTCGTGAGGTTGCGCTTCGACGGTGATCCCGTGGCATAGGCTTTCCCTCCCTGGCCCGGGCGGACCAGGCATCCGTGGATTGCGCATACGTGATCGCGATGGGCGCCAACGTTGGGGGCACGCGTTGCGTCCGCGTTGGCGATGACGCCGGGAGCCTGCCACCCAGGCCGCTGGCGGCCATGCCCCGCCCTTGCCTGGGCTTGCGCCTGATCCCGGATCCGGCTCGTCGGATCGACGGAAGGCCGAGTCGGCCTGCAGCTGGCAAAGGTGTCACCGCGCCGCGCCTCGTCCGGCCGCTGCACGGAGGGAAGCACCATGAGAGTGGCGCGTGCGCAGCGGCTCAGCCGGACGCTGATGCCTAGAGGCTGTTATGAACTGCTTGCCAGTTGAGCTGCCTGTTTGAGCATGAGGCAGACGAAGGCGACGACGTGGAGATCTGCGAGTGTGCTGGGATAGCGCTCGTAATCCTTGACGAGGCGGCGAAAGCGGGTGGCCCAGGCGAAGGATCGCTCCACCACCCAGCGTCGCGGCAAGAGGACGAAGCCACGCTTGGCCTCCGGGAGTTTGACGACCTCCAGTTCGATGCCGTGTTCACGGGCGGCGTTGGCCGGCTTTTCCCCAGTGTAGCCCTGATCGACATAGGCCAGATCGACGCTGTCACCCGTGGCGGCCTGCACGGCCTGGGCCAGACGCCCGACCTGGGCGCGGTCGTCGGCATTGGCCGGGGTGACATGCAGGGCCAGGAGATGGCCCAGGGTGTCGACGGCCAGATGGACCTTTGAGCCCTTCTTACGCTTGGCCCCATCGTAGCCGGCCCGCTCGCCGCTCTCGGGCGTCGAGCGCAAGGTTCGGCTGTCGAGGATGGCCGCGCTCGGCTCAGGAGAACGCCCGGAAGCCAGGCGCAGGAGCGCCCTCAGATCGTCGGCGAGTTGCTCAAAGCAGCCTGCCGCCAGCCAGCGCTGCGCCTGCTGGTAGACGGCCTCCCAGGGCGGGAGGTCGTGGGGCATCCACCGCCAGGGTGCCCCCGTCTTCACCACGTAGCGCAATCCGTTGAACGCCTCGCGAAGCGAATACTCACGCTGCCCCGCATCCTCGCGCAGCAGCGTCAGGTACGGGGCGACCAGGGCCCATTCATCATCGGAAACATCGGACGGGTAGGCTTGGCGCGAAGAGGTCATGCCTCCTCATCTGGATTCCAAACCGCTCAGGTCCATAACAGCCTCTAGGCACGCAGACGTCTCGCTTGCTGGGGCATGGATTTCTTAACCTGAGTGAACCTCACGTGCTCGTGATCGTTCTCGTTCCATGTCCGGTCCTCAGCAATCCTCCCCCTCCCTGGTCCTGGTCGTCGAGGACGAAGGGCTCGTTCGCCTCATGGCCGTAGACATGCTGGAAGATGCCGGGTTCACCGTCATCGAGGCATCGAGCGCCGATGAAGCCTGGACGGTTCTTCAAAGCCGGAGCGACGATGTCGGGGTGCTTTTTACTGACATCGAGATGCCGGGGTCCATGAACGGCTTTGCATTGGCGTCGCGGGTGGCCGAGTGTTGGCCCCACATTCGATTGGTGCTGACGTCCGGACGATGTCGTCCCATTGCGTGCGAGGTGCCCGACCACGGCAGGTTCGTGCCCAAACCCTATCTGGCGGACCAGCTGCTCAAGGCTTGCGATCAGGCCAGGCCGATCTGAGCATCGGTCTACGTCACCCGACCGCAGGGGCCATCCTGTGCCCAGGGATGGGGGGCGGCAGATCCGGACGTGAAGGTTCCTGGTCCGGCGGTCGTGGGTAGTTGCCGAAAGCCTTGGCGGGGTCGCTTGGAATGTGCGGCAGCCCTTCAGGCGGCCGTATTCCGGACGCAGGGATGAGGCCTGGGGCGCCGCCGTCACGACGGAAGGCCGTCGACGAACGGCAGGACACGAGGACCCGATGGTGTTGGACACCCCAGCGCTGCCACCGCAGCTCGGCAAAGGATGGCGGGCCTCGTCGATAGCGGTGACGGGACGGCACGAATTCCGTCGGGGCGCATCGGCGAACGGCGCGGCACGGTGGCGACGGGGCATGGGCTCGCCTAGGCCCGTTCCCTCGCCCGAGGGATGGCAAGCGATGGGTTTGCGAACCCGCGCGCGATGCGCGAGAACTCCGGTGTGCGCAGATACCCGTAGGACTTGTGGTGGTTCGGCTCACCGTCCGGCCGCCGGTAGCCGTTCACCACGCGCCGGTCGACCACATGCGAACCACGGCCGTTCGGCTCGAAGACCGCCTTCAGGGCTCCCATGATCGCGACGACGTCGTCGCCGTCGGCAAGGTTCGTCCACTGCCCGACGGTGTCCGGCACCCTCGGGCGTCCGTGCTCCGACTCGATCTTCAGCCTCACCTTCGCCAATCCGAGCGGCGAGCCGGCGGTCACGAGGTGCTCAACCCGCAAGGAGGGATCCTCGCGTTCCAGCATGCGCAGCACGTCGTAGGCAACGACCGATCCCATCGAGTGCGCAACGAGCAGGATGCGATGGTCCCTGAAGGCCCGCAGGCGTTCGGCCAGCCGGGCCCGGACCCGCCGCGCGAATGCCTGGTCGACGTGGTAATGCCAGAGGTCGTCGAAGCGATGTTCCAGGATCAGGTCGTCGACGAGCGTGACGCCTGTCATCTTCTCGATGGTGTCGATGCCCGCGTATACCGGCGCCAGGACGTCCTTGGCCGTGGTTTCCGGCGCCTCGTCGCCCCCGGGGAGCGGTCCAGCGCCGTCGTAGCGCCGATACGGCTCCCGGTTCTCGGCCTCCGTGAGGGGAGCCTCGTACCGGAGGTCGGCCCAGTAGACGAACTCGAAGGCGAAGCCCGCATCTGGCATTTCCTCGTTGCGGGCAAGGCCTTCGGCGATGGCCGCCTTCCACCACCGCGTCTTCTCGTCGACGGGCGGCTTGTTCGCCAAGCCATGGATGCCGATGACGACGGGATGACGCTTCATGCGGCCGAGGTACCCTCCCGATGTGGCGCAGCCCTCCACTTCGTCGGGATTGCCTTAGCCGCCTTTGTAACGCCGTTTCCGCGGCTTGGATGCGTGCCGCCCGGCCCCTGCGACCTTGGTCGCACTGCGTAGGGCCTGTAGCGGTGCAGCTTGTCCGCACCGCTACAGGCGTCGCCCGGTCTTCGGCTGACCGTTACCCACCCTCGTGCTGTCCTGGTAGTACGGCGCCGGCCGCTTCCTGCGGGTGGTCGGTGCGTGCGGGACCGTAGGCCCGTGCTTCCCTCCGAGGTATGGCTGCCGGTCAGTCGTCGGCGTCGGCCAGTGCTTCGACGATGCGGCCCCCTGGCCCTCGGTCGGCGACCGCCTGCACCTCGATCCGGAGCGCCGAAAGGCGGGCCAGGCGGCTGTCGATGGCGGCGAGGTGCCGGCGCGCGATCACGTCATCCTCGCCGCGAGGACCGTCGCCCCGGTCGGCGAGGTCGAGCATCGACCGGATGGCCTCCACGTCGAATCCCAGGTCGCGTGCATGCCGGATGAACCTGAGACGGCGCACGGTGGCCTCGTCGTAGGTCCGCCTGTTCGTGTCCGTCCGGACGGCGGCCGGAAGGAGCCCGTTAATCTCGTAGTAGCGGATGGTGGGGACCTTGACCCCGGCCTTCTCCGAGAGCGTCCCGATCGCGAAGGTCTTGTTCTCCATGCCCGCTCCTCCAGCCACCGGAGGCGGTACGGCATTCACGTCGCCCGGGGAAGGCCCGTCGCTGTCCGGTGGGGCCCAGGGCATGGGTCGTCCGGTCACGGTGCAAGGATGCCGTGTCCTCCCGCGACTTCCCCACGCGGCATGATGCCAAGGCCGCCGACCCGACCCGGCGACGCAGCGGTTGAGACGCGCGCCGCGGCGAAGCTACCCGTGCCGGCTGGGAGCCCGCCTCGGCGAGCCCGGCTGCAAGTCGCTCGACAGCGGCTCACTCAGGCACACGGACCGTTGGCGCCGGTCCGGCGCCGGGCCCTGGACCGGTATCCCGTACCCCGACGCCCGGCCGAAGCGTCCTGGCATCCCCCGGAACGCGCCCATGCCGTCGTGAGCGCCTGGAGCCTGTCCCTCGTCGCGTGGTCGAGCAGGTGCGAGGAAGTGCGCGATTTCTCGGAAAGGTACTCGACCAAGCGGGGACCGGCCTTCTGCTCCCAATCGAGGACGAGGCGCAGGGCCCGCGCGATGGTGCCCGCCGTGTTCGGGTTCGCCTCAAGGTTGATGTCGACCGTGGCGTGCCTGAGGGACGACCAGTATCGCCTCGCGTGATGGACCCTGTCCGCCTTGCAAAGGTAGAGGACCGCGTCGCGGTCGAAGAAGGTGGTCCTGAGGAGGTCCGTCAGGCCGGTGGCCTCGACATGCCCGCACCGGATCGCCCACGTGGAGGGAAGGGCCCAGACATCGTAGGAGTGCCGGTGTCCGGCGACGCGGTAGCCGCCGAATCGGTTGCGGACCGCGGGTCCGTCCCGCAGCAACTCGGCCAGTGCCTCGGAGGAGGCATCGACCACGAGGTCGACGTCGGACCGGAACGCGTCGGCGCCGCCGCGCGCGAGGTCTCGGGGCATGCCGCCGAAGATGGCGACCTCGCCGACGGCTCCCAGGTGCCCGACCATGTCGGCGATCTCGCCACCACCCCTGGAGGCATCCTCGATGAAGGCCCGCACGCGTCGGGCGAGCTCGCCGGCGTTCCCGGCCACCGTCCCGCGCTCACCCATGGTGGCGCCTCAGGTCGTCGTGGAGCGCGATGGCGAAGCTGTCGCTCATGCCCGAGACCATGTCGGTGAGGAGCTGGAGCTCCCGGTAGCGCATCGGCATCCTGTTGTTCGGCCCCTCGGCCACGCGCCGGTAGTTCTCGGAGATGAGCGAATAGACGTAGCCTGACAAGGGTGGGCGCCGAGAGGACAGGTCCGTCGGGTCCGCCCTGTCGGTGATGGCTGACCAGAAGATGTCCATCAGCGCGTGGATGGTGCGATGCCCTTCCAGTTCCACCTCCAGCACCTTCCGGTGCGAATAGACGTGCAGCCTCGCGAAGGACTTCAGCGAGGCCCAGAGACCGTTCGCCTTCGATACGGCCATCAGCTCCTTGTCGAACGTCCCGCAAAGGATGGCGCCCCTGTTCTCGACGAAGGCCTCGACGGCGGCGTTGACCATCCAACCGATGGCGTCGACCCGGAACATCTGCATCGAGATGTCGTCGAGCTCGCGCGGCGACAGGTTCTTCGCCCGGAAGCCGGAATGGCGCTGCTCGGCCTTGTCCACGACCTTCGACGTGACCTCGTCGCCCTCGCCATGGTGCTTCAGCCAGGCCATCAGGACGTTGAAGTTGATCAGCCCCTTCTTGGCCGCGTCCTCGACGTCCACGACCGAGTAGGCGATGTCGTCGCACGCCTCCATGACGTAGGTCAGGGGAGGGCGGATGCCCTTGGCGAGGCCGGTCCTGGCCCAGACGGCCTCGACGATGTCGGCCTCGGACTGGAAGAAGTTGAACTTCTTCCGGGACTGCGACCCCTTCCGTGTCTCGTTCGACGGGACGGGATACTTCATCAGCGCCGCCAGGAACGCATAGGTCATGTTCAGGCCGTACTCGTCGTTGACGATCTGCAGCCTCGTGAGCAGCCGGAAGGCCTGGGCGTTCCCCTCGAAGCGCAGGAAGTCCTGCCGCCGGGCTTCCGTCGGCGCCCAGCCGTCGAAGATCCCGAGGGAGGCGCCGTTCTCGGCCCGTGGCGCAGCGTTACGCGCCATCCATCCCTGGATAGCATCCTCGCCCTGATGGCCGAAGGGCGGGTTGCCCAGGTCATGCGCCAAGCCCACCGCTTCGAGGAGCGCCGGAACGTTGCGCAGCGGCTGAACCTCCTCGGGAAACCCGAGCACGTCGCCGTGCACGAACGCCAGCGTCGTCCCCATGCTACGGGCCATGTTCGCGACCTCGTGGCTATGGGTCAGCCGGGTGCGGACGCTGTCGTTGCGTTCAAGCGGAAAGACCTGCGTCTTGTCCTGGAGGCGACGGACGGGCGTCGAGAAGAGGATGCGGTCGTGATCACGCTCCAGTTCGGTCCGCGCCTCATGGGCCCTCGCGACCCGCTCCGGCGGCGCGGCGTCGTCCGGCAGGCCCGATCTCGGCACCGCCTCGTCATCCTTGCGCCGCCTCGTGTCGAGGAGCTTCGTCCAGTCGAGCTGCGTCGCCATTCCATCCCGTTTCCGCCCGATGCCGGCGTTCCGGCACGCCAACAACCGGACGATGCCCGGTGTACGTTCCAGCTCCGGGCCACGTCACGCTTCGATTCGGGGGTTGTCCACGATTCGTTGCCGCGATGATGCCGTACGCCTGGGCACGACCCTAGGCCTGAGGCTCCGCCTTATAGGAACATAACGTGAACGCAGCGTGCGGCCCAGCCCGAATTTGCCGTCGGGCAGCATCAGGCGAAGCGGCAGGGCGAAGACCGTCAGAACCCTGGACCTCACCGCTTGGCACGACCTCGACGATCTCACGAGCTTCAAGGCCTGCACGACGGTTACGAGGCGGGGACTCCGCTGGCCGGTGCCCAGGCCCGGATCCTGCCACGGATCACCCCCTTCTTTGGGCTTGCGGAGCGCCGTCCCCGGACGGCGGGTGGGACGCGCCGCCTCACGCTCACTACGCGGGGGTAGCCAACGGCGGCCTTGCGCGAAGGACTTCTTAACTCTGGCTGCCGCCAATTCTCTAGTCGCTAGAGATTTTTCTTGATCGGAAGTATCCGGGCAGTCTAATATTGCATTGTGCCCGAGAGGCACGGGCCGATTGCGGAGTTTCCGTGATGAACATCGGGTTTTTTGCCGACGACAGCTCAGCCAGCCACGCCGCCCTGCTTGCGAATAACGCCCTGTGCCGAGCCGACGCATCCAAGTCCGGGGTGTTGGCTGGAGGGTACAACATCGTCGACGTCGTGCCCGCCTACCTCGACGAGGCGTCGGAGCGGGGACGCCACCTGATGCTGGCGCTTCCGTTGGCGCAGCTCGGCAACGCCTCCGTCCGGCGGCGCCTCGACCTGTCCGTGGTCACCTTCGGGGCAGAGCCGCTGGCGCATGACGGGGCCCGCCGCGCCATGGCTTCGAAGGCCGCGCAGCCCACCGACGCCCAGGCACCCCCCTGGATGCTCGCGTCCGGCGGCAAGGCCCTACCCGCGGGACCGCGTGCGTTGCCGGTTCGAACCGGTTCGCTCCGCCGCGACGAGGTCGCGAGCCTCCGGGCCGGCTGCACCTGCGGCAGCCTCCACTGGAGGGCCGTCGGGCTTGCCGCCGCGCTGCGCATCGCCGCCGACGACCCCTACGCGGCCGAACTCGACCGCGCCCGCGTCGTCGAGGCCATGACGGAAGGGGCGACCGTCGCGGAGATGAGGCTCCGGGACGACCTCCTCGACCTCGCCGTCGACCTCGACGAGCACCCCGTGGACCCGGGCGCCCACTCCGACCGGCGCCGGCTCGCCTCGTACGTCCGTTCCGCCCGCCGTGGCACCGGCCGGATGGTCCGGACGGGGCGGACTGTCATCGCATCCCAGCTCCCGGCGGCTCGCCATTCGGCGGACTGCGTCTGTTCCGCCCGCGTCTGAGACGGAGGTCGCCATGCAGGTTCGCCACAAGACCCTCACGAAAGCCCGCCCCGCGCCGCGTCCCCGCCCGGGCCCCCCGCTGGAACCCCGCCGCCGCCGTGGCACGGCGAGAAGGGTGCTCGACCGATCCAGGGGCGTCGCGCCGCAACCGGCGGACTCCGGCTACGACGACGCCGTCGACTGGGATGCCCTTCCGGTCCACTCCGTTCTCGATGGGGACTTCGACTGGGAGGACGAGGAGGTCACCCTCGGTCGCGCGCGGTCAACCGCGCTCGGCATCCGCGAAGAGGAGGACGACTACCCGGCCTGATCCATGCTCCGGCCGGTCCCTAGGGGCCCCGGCGCCTCTCCCGACGCCATGGCCCTGGCCGCGGCGTCGGGGGTCCGTCCGGCTCGCTCGGCGTGCGACCGGCGGAGCCGGGGCTATCGCGCCCGTATCCCATAGTCACCATTAACCATAAGCCAGGGTCACGACTTGCCAAATACGTAGGTGTATTGCTATTTTGGCCGGTTTTGCTGTATTATTCGCATCTTCCAAATTCACCGAACGACGCGTGGCCATCCCGGAACATCCCGGCATGGCGTGCGCGTCCGCATGCCTGCGGAGGATCCCATTGATCTGCGCTTTCTTCGGCACGTCCGGACGGGTCGACGCCACCCATTCCGCCATGATCCTCAGCGACGTGCTTGCCGCGCTCGGGGAACCCGTGACGCTCATCCGATGCCGGCTCGAAGGCGAGCCGGCCCTGCCGCCGCGGGCGCCGGCGGACGGTTCCGTCGCGATGTGCGAGCAGGTCTTCGGAACGTTCGAAGGATGCACCGTCCCGACCGTCGACGCGATTGAGCGAGCGTCGGACGCTGGTCGTCACGTGGTGCTCGACATGCCAGGCGCGTGGCTGCGGGACCCGGCCGTGCGCAAGCACGTCGACGTGGCGGTCCTGGCGGTGGGGCCGGCGCCCTTGGATGAATTCGCCGCCTGCCAGGCATTGACCCGGGAGGCACAAGACCGTGCCGACGGGTCGGCCGGCAACGGCCTCACCCCACCGTGGCTGCTCGGTTGTGGCCGCGGCGGCGGCGGGACCACGGGAGCGGCCTTCGCCAGGACCATGGCGCGGCTGGCCGCCGGCACCGACCCGGGCATGCCGGTGCGCGCCCTGCCCGTGACCTTGCCTCCCCTGACGTACGCGGAAGCATCGCACCTCGTCGGGGGCGACCGCGCCGCCAGGACCCTGGCCGCGGGCGTTCAGCTGCTGGCCGCGCTCCGGGCGGTTTCTCGTGATCCCCTGGCCGCGTCCATCGACGCGGGCGGTCTCGCAGCCGCCATCGGCGTCGAGGCCGGGACCATCCGCCTGATGGACGAGCGTCGCATCGACGAGCGCCTGCGCGACCTCGCCGACGGGCTCGGGGCCATCCGGGACGGGCACGGTCCTTCCACGGCCGAGCTCGGCGAGAGCCCCAGGCTCGATGACTGGAGCGTGGGAACGGCGCCCGTGCGCATCCTTACCGGCCGCGTGTACGGCCACCCCAACATCCCTGACGGCCGGCGCGTGACCACCTCGGCGCTCTACGCGACGGACGGCGTCTCGTTCGCCAGGACGCTCTCGCGCACCTACGCGCTCGGCCGGCAAGCCGACGACACGGCAACTCCCCTGCACTAGGCCCGCGATGGACGGGGTCGGGGGAATACCGCGGACCGGAAGCCGAGGCGCGATCCGGAGCCGCCCCGCCTTGCGGCCCTGACCTCCGCCATCCGGAATCCATGTCCCGTCCGAGGGACGTGCGCGAGGCGTCGCCTCCGGCGCGCCGGTCCCCGGCCGAGCGGCGGCGCGCCGCAGACAGCCACCAAGTCCACCCGATGACCAGAGGAGGCTCGACCCATGCGGATCTGGATCCTTTCCGACCTTCACCGCGACGTCGGCGTCCCGTGGACGCCCCCGGCCATCCCGGACGCCGACGTCGCGGTCGTCGCGGGCGACGTCTGCGAGGGCCTCGCAGAAAGCGTCGCCTGGGTCGCCGACGCGATCCTCCCGCACATGGATGCCGTCCTTGTGGCGGGGAACCACGAGTTCTACCGGCGTCGCTTCGAGGCGGAGCTCGCCTCGGGGAGAAGGACCGCCAAGGACCTCGGCGTCCACCTCCTGGAGAACGACACCGTCGCCGTCGGCGGCGTGGACTTCACCGGCTGCACGCTGTGGACCGACTACGAGCTCGACGGACGCGATTGCCGTGGAGCATCCATGGACGATGCGCGCCACGGCATGAACGACCACCGCCTGATCTCGACCGACACGGGCGGCGGGCCCCGGGCTTTCCGGCCCGAGGACGCGCTCGGCATCCATCTCGGCTCGCGCCGGCACCTCGAACGCGAGCTGTCGCAACCCCTGGTCGTCGGCGAGCGCCGTCCGCGGGTCGTGGTCACCCACCACGCGCCGAGCGCCCGATGCGTCGCGCCGAGGTACAGGGCCGCCCCGCTCAACCCATGTTTCGCCTCGCGTCTCGACCCCCTCATCGAACGGTTCCAGCCGGCGCTCTGGGTGCACGGGCACACCCATACCTCCATGGACTTCCTCATCGGCGCGACGCGCGTGCTGTGCAACCCGAAGGGGTATCGCGGCGAGAACCCGGCGTTCGATCCCGCCCTCGTCGTCGAGGTCTGAGGACCGCGCCGCCCGGTCCCGCACTCGTGCGGACCCCATTCGCCGGCACGGTGACGCGAGGGCGTCCGAAGGCCGACCGTCCGACCCCAACCCCGACCCCTGGAGGCAGATGGCGAGAATTCCCGCATCGACCGCGCGCGCCGTCGTGCTGAGGCTGTTCCCGCGCGTCCTTCGCGCGGGCCTCGACAACGCGGTGCGCTACGGCGCGCTCCCGCGGCAGCTCGCGGCCGATGCCGGCGCCATCGAGCCCGCGCTCGGCGCGCTCGTCGGGACATGGCTCGCCAACCCCTACACCGTGCCGTTCCTCCACGGCGTCCCGCACCGGGCGGGCGGGGTGGTGTCCCGATGCAGGGACGTCCTCCGGGGCGCCGGGTCCCGGGCGCGCCCGACCGAGCCGGGAACGATCCTGGCCGGTGGCCTCGCGACCCTCGACACCTATTGCGCGAGGACCGACGACCGGACCATGCGCGACATCGTCGATGCGTCCCTCCTGCTCGGCGCGTCCGCCCTCGTGCAGCCGCTCGCTTCCCGTGTCGCCGCGGCCGCGTGGAACGACCTCGAACGCCTGGAGGAGGTCGCAGCTGCCCTGCATCAGCTCGCGCTGGTCACGGCGACCGCGCAAGGCGACCGGGAGGTCGATTATGTTGACCTCGGGCTTCCCGACCCGTTCCCCGCCGACGAGCTCGACCCGCGCGGCGTGGACACGGCGGTCGCCGCCTGGCGTGCCGCGCTCGGCCGGGCGTTCCAGGACCTCAAGGCGGAAGCCCGGACGGTGGCGGTCGGGCTGTCGGCCATCAGCGTCGGCCAGACCCTCGACTTCCTCGCCGACGACACCTTGGCTGCCCACGCGCGGGCCATCGGCCAGCAGGCCGTGCAGCCTCTGGAGCGGCATGCCGCGGCCCGGTCGGGCAAGGATGCGGCCCGCAGGAGGCTGCCGCAGCCTCCGAAGCCCGCCAAGGCGGTGTCGGAGGAACCGAAGGGACGGGACGATGCGGTCCGGCCGGGGCACGTGCTCGTCTGTCCGGCGGGCCCGGCCACCGGGACGGGGAAGGGCCGGGACGTGGCGCGCGGCTTCGAGCATGCCATCGGCAAGGCTCTCCGCCTCGTCCCCACGCCTTCCCTGCCCGCGGTGCGCGAGCGCCTGCTCGCCGAGTTCTGCCAAGCCGGGCGGGCGGTCGACGCCATCCTGGGCGAGCTTGTCGGCAAGGAGTTCGTGCGCCTGCCCCCGCTGGTCGTGGTCGGGCCTCCGGGATCGGGTAAGTCGCGCTTCGTGCGCAGGCTGGGCGAGGAGCTCGGCGTCGGCCTGCTCCGCGTGGATGCCACCAACGATTCGGGGGCCTCCTTCGGAGGCACCGAACGCAGGTGGTGGAGTGCCGAGCCGTGCCGCGCCTTCATGGCCTGCGCCCGGCATGCCCAAGCCAATCCCCTCGTGCTGGTCGACGAGGTCGACAAGGCCCCGACGCGCTCGGAATACGGACGCATCTGGGATTCCATGCTCCAGACCCTCGAACCCGAGAACGCGGCCCGGTTCCCGGATCCGTGCCTGCAGACCGACCTTGATCTCTCCTGGGTGTCCTTCGTCTGCACGGCCAACGATGCCGGGAAGCTGCCCGGACCCCTGCTCGACCGGCTGCGCGTCGTGGCGTTTCCCGCGCCCGGCCGGGAGCACGTGGAGGCGCTGTCCGTCGCCTTGCTCGCCGACATCGCCCGGGAGCGTGGCCTCGACCCCGCCTTCCTGCCGCCGCCCGACGCGACCGAATTGCGCGCCCTGCGGCACCGCTGGAGCGGAGGCTCGGTCCGTCGCCT
>Ga0160428_1000806_pt1 | contig 29448 bp, 34 predicted proteins | sample SolpanmetagenomM_FD_108198 | JGI IMG/M metagenome (GOLD analysis project Ga0160428, IMG submission 108198) | Solar panel surface microbial communities from Lawrence Berkeley National Laboratory, California, USA - M | ecosystem: Engineered > Built environment > Solar panel > Unclassified ... | reverse complement strand
TCGCGCATCAGACCGATCAGGTCGAGTCCCTCGCCATCCGGCAATTGGCGATCGAGGATCAGCAGATCGATGTCCTCGCTCCGAGCAATTATCAGGCCCTCTGCGATGGTCGTCCGATGAGTTACGGCGCAGCCTTGCGCCGCGAGTTCAAGCGCGATCTCGGTCGCGGTTCCCGCGTCGTCCTCGATGAGCAGGATGTGCGTCACATGCCCGCTTCGCCACGCAGGCAGGCCAGCGTCAACTGAATAGCAGTTCAGAGTCTGAACTCGGATTTAATCGACGGCATTCGGCGCAGGTGCATACCGACCCATAATTGTCTCCGCAGCGAAAGAAGAAGCGCATGAAACGATCCGCAATGGCCTTCATAGCGGCTGGCGTGGCCGCGGCCGCGCCGTCCCCTGCGCTCGCCCGAAACGAGGGATGGGCGAAGGCTAGCGATGCCGGGCGCAATCTGCTGGTCGTCGCCGCATTGGGCGTGCCGGCGGTGCAGGGCGACTGGCACGGCGACTTGCAGGCGGCGGAGAGTCTTGCCGCGGCTGGCGGCGTCACGTTCGGGCTCAAGGAACTGATCCATGAGCGTCGTCCCGACGGCAGCGACAATAAGAGCTTCCCCTCCGGTCACACCTCGATGTCGTTCGCCGCGGTCGCGACGCTGGAGAATCGCTACGGCTGGAAGGCCGGGCTGCCTGCGCTGATCGTGGCGAGCTTCGTCGGATTTGCCCGGGTCGAAGCCGACAAGCATTATACGCACGACGTCCTCGCCGGAGCGGCGATCGGCACGATTGGCGGCTTCCTTCTGACCAGCAAAAGGAGCGACCGTGTGATGCTGGCGCCGTGGTCCACGCACGGCGGCGGCGGCCTCGATCTGGCGGTGCGCTTCTAGCATGGAGCGGTCGGTCGTGACCAAAGTGCCCCAGGTCACCCTAGTGTTCTGGATCGTGAAAATCTTGTCGACCACGCTTGGCGAGACCGCCGGCGACGCGGTGACCATGACGCTGGGACTGGGCTATCTGATCGGCACTGCAATCTTCGGTGTGGCGCTGATTGGCCTGGTCACTCTTCAGATCCGTGCCCGCACGTTCCACCCTTTTCTGTATTGGGCGACGATCATCGCCTCGACCACCGCAGGCACGACGCTGGCCGACTTCGCCACCCGCTCGCTTGGCGTCGGGTATACCGGAGGATCGGCGATGCTGCTTGTCCTGGTGGTCCTGTCGCTCGCGGCGTGGAAGGCGGCACTCGGCACTGTCTCGATCGATACGGTGTACGAGCCTCGCGCTGAGCTGTTCTACTGGATCACTATCACGTTCTCGCAGACGCTCGGCACGGCGCTGGGCGACTGGCTCGCGGACACTGGAGGACTCGGCTACCTTGGCGGCGCTGCAGTATTCGGCGCGGCGCTGGTCGGGATTGCGGTCCTTTATGCTACGACTGCGACGTCGCGCGTTGCGTTGTTCTGGGCTGCGTTCATCCTGACCCGACCATTGGGTGCGACGGTCGGTGATTTCCTCGACAAGCCCGTTGAACATGGTGGCCTCGCTTTCAGTCGCCCACTGGCGTCGCTAGCACTCACGGTAGCGATCGTTTTGCTGGTTGCCCTTCTGCCGCAACGAGCCGGTCCTACGCGCCTTGGAGCCGACGCTCGCTAACGACGCATCGCGCGTGCTCGGATGTTCGATCACCTTGATCCAGCTTGAGACGACAAATTTCCAGTTCTTGGATTCCAGCGTGGGAAGAGAGATATGACGCGATCCAGGTGCACCTTGGATATCGACAGGCTTGACGAGGAACGGGTTGAATTAAGGGTTCGCTTGTCGATGCTGGGCGACGACTATGCGAAGCATCAAGAGATCGAGACGATCAGGCAGCGGATCACCACGCTCGATCGACAGATCCATGAGCTCCGCATTAACGGCAAGCGATCGTGACGAGCCCTGGCGTCGTCACGTGGCAATACGAGGGTAAAAAACGATGATAAAGGCGCAGACGATGAAGCAGGTCCGCCGCTTCCATCATTATCTCGGCGTGTTTTTCACGCCGGCGATCCTGCTATTCGCCTTCAGCGGCGCGCTGCAAACGTTCCGTCTGCAGGAGGAGAAGGGCTATGGTGGCATGCCGCCCTCGTGGATCGTGTGGATGGCCAGCGTGCACAAGGATTCATCGCTACCCCGCGCAAAATCGCCAGAGCCAGAGCTCCGCCCGGCTCCGCGACCATCGGAGCCTTCCAATCGCGACGTGAAACCGGCTGTGCCGCGGCCGTCGCGATTGCCGATGAAGATCTTCGTCACCTTGCTGGCGATCGGCCTGATCGTTTCGTCACTGCTGGGCACGATCATCGCGCTTAACAACAAGACAACGCGGCGAGTGTCGGTCCTGATGCTCGTCGCTGGTACGGCGCTCCCGCTGCTCCTGATGCTTCTCTAGGCCGATGTGACCGAATGGGGGAAGTTTGAGAAGGCGAACCGCGCCGCGAATGACCGGGTATTGAAGCCGCTACGCTAGGGGGCTTTGCACCTGACAAAGTGACATCGATTAGGCGCGCCGCGCGGCTGCTCTGCCCGCTTCAAATTTGTTTCGGTACGCATGCCTATCAGGATCGCGAAAATTACGGCGCGATCGCGATGCTGGACAGGTCGGTCGCTATGTTGATCGGCACCCCGGCCTCCTTTCGCTCGGAATAACGATCAACAAGCTGGGCGGTGTGCGGGCGGAGCAGGATCGTGAAGCGCACCAGCTCTTCCATCACGTCGACGATCCGGTCGTAGTAGCTGGACGGCTTCATCCGGCCGGCGTCGTCAAATTCGTTTAACGCCTTGGCGACGCTCGACTGGTTGGGGATCGTCACCATCCGCATCCAGCGACCCAGGACGCGCAGCGTGTTCACGCTGTTAAACGACTGCGATCCGGCCGACACCTGCATGACGGCGAGCGTTCGCCCCTGAGTGGGCCGCATCCCGCCCATCGACAGCGGCAGGTGATCGACCTGCAGCTTCATGATGCCGGTGATCTGGCCGTGTCGCTCGGGGCTGCACCATACATGCCCTTCCGACCATATCGATAGTTCGCGCAGCTCGTGGACGGCGGGGTGATCGTCCCCCGTCACCTGATCGGGCAGCGGTAGCGTGGCGGGGTCGAAAACGCGCGTCTCGCAGCCGAAGAATTGCAGCAGGCGGGCCGCTTCCTCGACGCACAGGCGCGAAAAGGATCGCTCCCGAAGCGATCCGTAGAGCAGCAGGATGCGCGGGGGAGGATCACCGGCTCCCAACCCGAAACCGCCGGGACATCGGAGAGAGCAACCACTCCGACGAGCAGCGCCACGACAGCGCCGCCCACCGCGCTCCACCCGATCCCGAGGCCCCTGGGCTGCCAGATGACGAGCGCGATGGTGACAACGAAGATGGCGAGGGCGAGAAGCATCAGGCGATGCGCTGCCCGGAGGCGTCCACGACCTGTTCGCCATCCTCCTTGGCGAACGCGCCCCGCTGCGGCTCGGGCAGCAGAGAGAGAACCACCTCCGACGGGCGGCAGAGCCTCACGCCGAGCGGCGAAACGACCAGCGGCCGGTTGATGACGACCGGGTGCGCGATCATGGCGTCGAGCAGTGCGTCGTCGGTTAGCGAAGCGTCGTCGAGGCAAAGCTCGGCGTAGGGCGTGCCCTTCTCGCGCAACAGGTCGCGGGGCGTGATGTTCGCGCGGTCGATCAGTTCGACCAGCAGGGCGCGAGAGGGCGGGGTCTTCAGATACTCCACGACATGCGGCTCGATGCCGGCGTTGCGGATCATCGCCAGCGTGTTGCGCGACGTGCCGCAGGCGGGGTTGTGGTAGATCACGACGTCGATGGCCGCATCCTTGGTCATCTTGGGCGTTCCTTCAGCAGCAGGGGGCGAGTTCGGCGAGGAGCGGCGCGCACAGATCAGGCGAGCCGGCGCAGCAGTCCTTGACCAGGAACAGCGTCAGTGCCCGTAGGCGGTCGAGGTCGGCGCGGTAGATGATGGACCGGCTGTGTCGCTCGGATCGGACGATGCCAGCCCGGGCTAAGATGCCAAGATGCGCCGACATGGTGTTCTGCGGCACGTCGAGCTGGCGGGCGATCTCACCCGCCGCCATGCCTTCCGGCTCATGCCGGACCAGCAGGCGGAACACATCGAGGCGGGTGCCCTGCGCGAGCGCACCGAGGGCGGAGATGGCCGAACCGTTATCCATATATCCAGCATAGCAGATATCAGCGGCTCGGCCACTGGTCATTGGAGCACGCCTTGCAGTTCTGCCGTATTTTGAAAGCTCTCCGTCCGCTGCCCACCAGATTGGGACAATCGCGAATAGAACCCGGAGCGGGAAACCTGTCCCATCGAGACGATGAACGGGCATCGGAAATCGGGGAGAAAAAAGGGTCATCAACGTCCGGCTGTGGGTCGTGCCCGTCTCACAAACCGTTGGTTGCGCTTTCGGCCCGTTCGCGCCAGTTGAGGATAAGCTAAATCCGTTCAGTGCGTGAAGGATTCTATGACCGATCGGACCGAAAACGCCGCTGACATCGAACGGCGCCTACGCGAAAGTGAACTGCGCCGCCGCCTCCTTACCGAGGCCAGCTCAGACGTCCTGTATCGAATGAGCCCCGACTGGGGCGAGCTGAAAGAACTTGATGGGGGCGGCTTCCTGCCAAGTACCCTATCATGGGAGCCTAATCGCTCGTGGTTGCTGGATTACATTCCAGAGAGCGATCAGGCTGCGGTGATCGCTGCCATCGATGAAGCCATTCGGCTCAAGAAGACTTTTGAACTCGAGCATCGCGTTGTCCGTGCAGACGCGGGCTTGATCGTCGCATCGAGCCTTCGCCGCATCAACCCGAGCAGCGGGCGGCGGGCTGTCGTCTATGTTCTGCCGGAATATGCGCCGGCTAAAGAAGTCGACGCATGATGACAGCGACCGTACTTTGGATGTCGGAATATCGCGCGGTGTTCGTGCTGCCCGATCTCCGGGGGACGGTCGTCTTCCTCGCCTCGCCGGGGGTGCAGCCGCGCATCGGACACGAATGCATGTTCGACAGGCTCGATGACGCGCTGACCTACGCTGGCGACCTATCCTCGAACTTCGGCTGTGTAGTCATTGGCGGGAACGCCGGGCAGCGCAGCGTCGGAGACGCCTAATGGCAAGGACGGATCAGAAGGGCCGGTCGAAGGCCCCTGAGCGGCACATACGGCTCACACACACCATGACCGGCTCGCCCGCGTGGAAGGCTCTCACGGCGAGCGCGATCAAGCTGCTGGTGGCCCTACAGCGCTTCGATAACGGCGAGAACAACGGCGACCTTTTTATGAGCGTCCGTAAGGCCCAAGACGAAACCGGCCTCTCACGCAACACGGTGGCGGCGGCGTTCAAGGATCTGGAGGACAAAGGCTTCGTCGTTCCGGTCGCGCTGGGGTCGTTCAAGATACGCGGCGGTCCCGCGACAAGCTGGCGCCTCACGTTCGTGGCCGCTCCCTCGAAGCGCCTTGCGCCGACGCACGATTGGCAGCGCTGGCAGCCCGATGAAAACAAAACGAGATGTCAAAATTTGACATCCACGGTCGCAATTTCTGACACCGACGTTGGAAACACCGACTTTCCGGTATCAATTTCTGCGACCGGAACGACGGAAACAAGCCACGTTTCCATTTCCACTCCGGTATCAATTATTGCGACACAAGTAGTATGCTAAAGGCAGGGCGTTTCCGAAGTGGAAACAACGGCACGGAAACAAGCCATTTCTACGGCGGGCGTTTCCAGTGCCAAGATTGGCGACGTGCAGCTTGCCGATCTGCGGGACCTCCTGCGGGCATATCTGGAAGCGTCGGCTTTCGGTGAGCAAGGGCGCCTCGCGTCTTCGTGTTCGATCCCGGGCGGCACGCTATCAAAGTTTCTCGCGGGGCGCGGGTTGTCCTGCGCGCACTTCCTCAATCTGCAACTGGCGATCACGCGCCGGCAGGCACGGGCGGCACAATGCCGGGGGTGTCAAAGTGACGGGGTGCCAGCCTGACGGGGGCGACACGGTGGCGGGGGTGAAGCCGCTTCGGGGTGCAAAGGCTTCGGGGGTTGGACTGTCCACGGACATTCCGCGGACAGTCCCGTGACATTGCGTGACACGATGTGACGGCGCGTTACGCAACGTTACGTAACATCCCCGCCTTCGCAGGTGGGGTGAGGATAGGTGGGGAGGTGAGGAAAATGACGATGGCAAAGCAAAGCGGACAATCAGCGGTCGCCGTGCCGAAGGGCAAAAGCGAGCCGACTGCAAAGCAGCGGCGGGCAATCACCGGGGCCAAGCGTCAATATGAGGCGCGACCCGCCCGCCCTGATCCCGTGGCCGAGATGACGGAAGCAGGGTTGGTGCTGGCGGCGCCACACTCCGATGCGGCGGGGTTCGCCCATCAACTGGCCGAGCCGTTCGGATCGTCGTCGCACTCGTACGTGAAGAGCAGCCTTGCGAAGATCTGCGAGGTCGTCGGCACGGAGAACGACCAGCCCGCTGCCGCTCTCGCAATGACGGCAGCAATCGGACCAGAGGGCGAGCTGGAAGCCGCACTGGCCCAGCAGATGGTGGCTTCGCATAGTCTGTCGATCGCGATGTCCGCGCGGACCAAGAACGCCACCACGATCGAGCAAATGACGGCTTTCGGCAATCTCGCCACGAAGTTCTCGCGCACTTTCGCGCAGCAGGTCGATGCCCTGCACAAGTTACGTAACGGCGGCGCTCAGGTCGTTCGTCATGTCCATGTCTACCAAGGAGGCCAAGCCATTGTCGCGGACACGTTCAACGCCAGAGGTTCCGGGAACGGAAACAGCAATATCGGCGATCAATCCCATGCAGCCGCAGGGTTCGCGCACGCGCTGCCTGGCCAAGACGCGATCGGGTGCGCCGTGCCAATAAGCGCCGGTAAAGGGCAAGAAACGATGCCGCATGCACGGCGGGACAAACCCCGGCGCACCCCGCGGCAATAGACACGCCTACAGGCATGGCCTTCGTTCAGCGGAGACGGCGGCGGTCCGCAAAGCGCTTCGGATGATGCGGGACGCACTCCTACCCGCCGCTGAGGATTGAGCCGTCATACCTACGTACTTCGGTTCGCAGGTTTGGTCTCAGCCTAGAGCAACAGGTTCGGCGTGTCCGCGCCTGGACATCTTGGCCTTTGCCCAACGCCTCACCGGCGCATCAATGAGATATTCTGTTGCAGTGGCAGCGAGCAAGATTGTCGCGAAAACCCCGAGCCAGGTGAGCGCGCTCGCATTCCGGCCGAACAGCGAAACCGCGTAGATCAACATCGGCCAGTGGATGGCATAAAGCGGATAGGATATGTCTCCCAACCAGTTCAGCGGCCGCTCGAACCACGCCGGAGCCTGTCGGGCGTGAGCGCCGAATATCACGACTAGTGGAAAGCCCACAAAGATCGACAAGGCGACCCGTAACTTGCCTATCCCCATCGCTGGTGCAAACAGGAGCGCTATTGTCGCGAGCACGATAATGATCACGGAAAAAGTGGGAACTCGGAATCGTTGATCCAGCGAAATGCGATACAGCAGGATGCCGACGCTGTAGCCCCAAGCGACGCGTGCGAAGCCTCCTACGAAGTCTCGTGAATAAGGGCCGATCCCAGCGCCTCCAAAATAGACGCTGGCACCGAGAAACACTAGTGCCGCGGCGGCCGTAAAAAACGCCAGCGTTTGAGTCGTCAGGCGTCTGCTGAACTGACGATGAGCCAGATTGGCAACAAGCTCAAAAAAGAGAGACCAAACTACGGGGTTGATCGGGAATATCTCGTCGCTCGAAAGATTGGGAACGACGAGGCTTTGAAGCAGCCAGCCCGGCAGACCAATTCGCGGCGTATCGCCAGGAAAAGCGATCGCCACAACGGCACATAGGATCAGGCCGACAAGCAGCGCCGGATAGAGCCTGACAACCCGAATAGCGGCAAACCGTGGCAGGGTCATCGAGGCGAACTTGTTCTCGTACGCCATCGCTATGACGAAGCCGCTTATCATGAAAAACAGATCCACGGACATGACACCGTATTCCGTCAACAGGGGAAACGCAGTGCGCTGCCCTAGGTGATGGAAGAGTACGCAAAGGGCGGCGATGCCGCGCATCGCGTCCAACCCAGGGAGCCTTCCCCGTTTGGCGGATAAAGCTGTCATTGAATCTTCTGGCCCCCGTTCCATCCGCGCCGCCTATACGAACGGGGGGCAAAGGAAAGCGATTACAGTAGGGGCCGGCCTATCGAATGTGACGTAGCCTCAATTTCCACAACCAACCGCAGGCACGCGCGCGTTACTTATATTAGTAGATGCTGGATGCGATCGCGTTTCCCCGGTGACAAGACAATGGAAAAACGACTTTGGGATACGAATGGGCGAGCCCGTTTGCTTTATCGGTATTCATCAGCACCCCACCCCGCATCAAAGCTCGCTAGACGGGCACTGTCGCGATCTCAACCGGCGATCCGCATCCACTCCTGAAAATTAGGACCCTCCCGGTTCTAACGGCGTTGCTAGAGGTCCAAGCCGCGCCGGCTAATCTCGGCAGCGAGCCGACCGGCTTGCTCCCCGTCGCCCTCTGTGCGGTTGTACGCGGCAACCAGATCCCGGTCGGGCATCAGGATCGCGCGCATCCGGTCGCATTGCTTCATCGCATCGTCGGCATCAGCGTCCCGACCTTCCGCGCGCATGCCTTCAGCGAACGAGCAGATCGTATTGATATACGACGGACCATGCTCATCGAGCAGAGCGCGGTCCAGTTCATATTCCTGCTGCTCGTTCGGTTTGTCTCTCATAGTTGCAGGGTGCGCGCGAGCCGGACGATTGGCAATCCTGCTATGGGCTACTGCTGGCGTGCCTTGTCGACTGGCTCCATGCAGCGCCAAGCGGCGATCGACGAACCACGGAAAGTTTGCTGAGTGGCAGCGGCGTTCGGCCACGGTTGCGGCGTCGGGGTCGCACAATGATAGGTAGGCTACGCTGGCCATCCAAACATTGGACTTCAACAGCTAAAAGCCGCCAGCCTTTCGACCAGCGGCTTAGTCTCCCTATGGTAGGGGCTGCTAAGCGAAGGTGACTGCCGCGCTTCGACGACGAGTACGCATCGCGGCGCCCATAATGCCAAAGCCAGCGAGCATTAGACCCCAAGTCGCAGGCTCAGGAACAGGCGACGTTTGAAACGCTATTGATTCATAACCGGTAGTTTCGCCAGCCACATAGAAATTGGTGAAGTTCCCAAACACCGTCAAAAACCGATTGGAGACATAGTCGCCAGACCGGTACGAGAACGACCCAGATGCTGTGTTGTTGTCGAGTGCCAGCGGGAACCCGGCAACTCCATCGTCATCAGCATAGTTGATCGTGAAATTCGCGTTCGCGCCGGCCGACGGGATCGTCAATCGATAGGTAGCGGTAAGGACGCCGGGTACCCCGGCGTCATATACCGATTCCTCAAATTGGTTTCGTACAGTGAACCTCGTTCCGGTCATCGAATAGCCAGGATAAATACCCGCCGGGCCTGAGATGACAGAGAACGTCAGCGTGAAGTTGACCGCGTAGGCGCTAAAGCCGGGCGTGAATGGGTCTGTGTCCCCGCGCATGCCAGTTCCAGTCGCGATATATCTTGTCCACGTCTGTGCGTCTGCCTGACCCGCAAAAGTCATTGCCGCTGCCATCACGGTAGCGCAGGCGTTCAGCTTCGTTTTGAATTTCATCAATCAGACCCTCATCCGGCGCTAAACAGTATGCGCCTAAGTCATTTCGCAAACATCGTGCCAATACCGTACTTTGGCGCGTTTTCTGGACCAAGGTTAATGCTCTCGGACGAAACTGTCAGATTTTCTTACAGGCCCGCTCCCGGGGCACCTGTGCGGCTATACCGATAACCATCAAGCTGCGGCGCCGCGCTCCAACGTTGCCCCCACCCATCAAGTTAACGTCAAAGCTTGGCGCGCAGCCACGGCCATTTCGCGGAACGCGGCCTGCCACGTCGCGCCCGCCTCGCTCCACGGCGTGTGCTCCTCAAAGCGTTCCATGCGGCTGTCCCACATGTACGCGGCAAGATGCTCGATCACCGCGTCTTGATCGTTGCTCGTGCAGAGCCGGCACCGCCCAGCCATATCGAATCCTTGCATATTTGTTCCCGCTACGTTCCTTAGCGGGATGGATCGGAGGACGCGAATTATAGTCAGCTTGGCGGTGCAGACCCTGCGCAACGCGCTCCCGGCTTGTTATGGCAAACCGATCAAGACATTCGCGGTAAGGCTCGCCCTGCGCTGCCTCCTGCCGCACTGTCCGGAGCGCTGGCCCCTGACGTGCTATTGGGACTCCAGCAGCCAGACGAACCCGATCGGGCGGTCACAGGGCTGCACCGCGGCGTTCAACGGGATTGTCCGGCAGCTGCGGCGGTCAGGGGCGTGGCGGAACTGATTTAGGACGGGCGCGGTCGTGGTGGACCTGACGCTCAAGTTCACGTGCGAAGTCGCGAACGATCTCGGCGTCCGCCCTGCTGCTCAACGTATCCGCTATCATGTAGCAATCGCGGATAAAGGTGCGCTTTCCGTCGGGGCTAGGCAGGGGATCTCCCACCAAATTCGAGCCGCAACCGTTTTATCGCCCAACCTTCAACGTGGGTCGGCCTACTTGTACTGCGGGCGATTTTGCCATGGCCGCCATGATGCTCACAACCCTCATACGGGGGCAAACGAACAGCAAAAAGCCGCCACCTTTTCAGGCAGCGGCTTAGCGTTCATCAGGGAGATGAAACTGGTTAGGCGAACGAGACCTTGGTCGAGCGACGACGGGTACGCATTGCTGCACCCATCATGCCGAAGCCCGCGATCATCATGCCCCAGGTGGCGGGTTCTGGGACCGCGCCGGTTGTCGCGTTGATACTATAGGCGCGGAAGTTCAGGCCATTGCCAGTGTCTGGCGACTGATACGCTGGGTCAAACACGATCGTCGAGCCCACACCCGGGCTGCCAGGCGATGTTGCGAACGTGCCGGGAAGCGTGCTGGACTGATAGCCATACGAGACCACGCCGAGGCCCATCGTGCGGAAACCGAAGTAGGAATTCGTGCCGGTCAGCGCAGTTCCCTGCGTAAGGCCAAAATCAAAAGTGTTTACGCCCGAGCCAACCGTACGGGTCGTTCCGATGCCGAGCAGCGTGAAGGTGATCGCTCCATTGGTGTCGACCCGATTGTAGAGCAGAGGCGTAAGCGTGCCAGCGCGACCCGCGTAGAATTCAAAGCTGTTCAAAATACCGGGTGCGGAGCCGAACCCCTGATCGAGTATGTACGTTAGGTTGGAAGCGCTATCGACGAAACCGCGGTTGATCGCGGCGTTACCGACCGTGGTTGCCTGAGCGAGTGCGGGCGCGACGACAGTGAAAGTCATAGCGGTGGCCGCGAGCATTATCTTCGTCATGGTCTTCAAGTTAGATCTCCGATTGTAGGTTGCCATCTACATCGGTCGTCTGCGCCCCAACGCCCCCACCCTCCGAAGAATGATCGGGCTGTTAACGGGCCGGTAACCGTCCGTCGCCGGCTATTCCTTACAAAAAACCCGCCGTTCTATGACGATACGGAACGGATTCGTAATAACCATTACGTACCGCCCACTGCAAAAAGGCCCCGCCGTTTCCGGCGAGGCCATCGTGTTGGCGGGCATCGTCTCCGCTCTACGGCGGGAGGCCGCAGCCCAATGAATGGGATGAGCTTTTCAAAATCTAACGCTGGTGCCGCCAATCGTTGACTCCAAATTTCATCTGACGATTACGTGGCGATTGAGCGGACTCGCCGTAACCAAAGTCACGGGGTCCAGACGGGGCGCTAAGTCGTTGATTTGTATGGTGGACGCACTTGGGCTCGAACCAAGGACCCGCTGATTAAGAGTCAGCTGCTCTACCAACTGAGCTATGCGTCCGTATCCGGGCGGTGTCTTTGGTGCTTTGGACGGCACCACCGCGTTCGGGGAGGGCGCGAACTACCACCGCGGGGTGGGAATGCAACCCCCTTTCGCCGCTTTCTACGACCTTTTCATCACCAACTGCTGGTTTGGCGGTTTTGCCGGTCGATCGACATCAGGATGCCGAGGCAAAGCAGCACCGTCAGCTGCGCCGAACTGCCGTAACTGATGAATGGAAGGGGGATGCCGACGACCGGCGCCAGACCCATCACCATCGACATGTTGATCGCGACGTAGAAGAAGATCGTCGCCGACAGTCCGGCCGCGGTGAGGCGGGCGAACCGGGTCTGCGCATTGAGCGCGACGCTGGCGCCCCAGTAGATCACCGTCAGGAACGCGACGATCACCGCGACGCCGCCGAGCAGGCCCCACTCCTCCATCATCGTCGCCAACGCGAAATCGGTATGGCCTTCCGGCAGATAGTCGAGGTGGCTTTGCGTGCCGTTGAGGAAGCCCTTGCCGAACATGCCGCCCGATCCGATCGCGATCTTCGACTGGCTGATGTGGTAGCCGGTGCCGAGCGGATCGCTCTCGGGATCGAGGAAGATCAGGATGCGATGCCGCTGATAATCATGCAGCACGTAATTGAATACGACCGGCACCATCGCGCCGAGCGCCAGCGCGCCGCCGACGAACAGCCGGATCGGCACGCCTGCGAGGAAGACCACCGTCACGCCGCCCGCCGTGATCATCAACGCCGTGCCGAGATCCGGTTGTTTCATCACCAGTGCGGCCGGTATCCCGATGAGCATCGCTGCCGGCCAGATCGCACTGAAGCGTCGCGTCTCGCCCGGCGGCAACAGGTCGTAGAATTTTGCACAGGCAAGGACGATGAACGGCTTCATGAATTCCGACGGTTGCAGCCGGATGAAGCCGAGATCGAGCCATCTCTGGCTGCCGCCCCGGACCGCGCCGAGCAACTCGACCGCGACCAGGGCGACGACGAGCACGACATAGACGGGCAGGGCCGCGCTGCTCCACACCGACTCCCGGACGCGCGACAGGAGGATGGCGCCGCACATCAGCACGACGAACCGCAGCCCCTGGTTGAACGCCCAGGGTTGCCAGCTGCCACCGGCAGCGGAGTACAGGACGACGAGACCGAATGCGCCGATCGCCGAGACCAGAAAGATGATCTTCCACGGCAGTTGCGCGAGCGGCGCCGGGACGAAGCTGCGATTGATCATTGCGGTTCCGGTGAGCCCGTGGTCTGCGCGACGCCGTTGCCGGTCGCGGTGTCGTGCGCCTGCGCTTCCGCCGTGGCGGTGGCGGCGGCGGTGGCCGCCTCGACGGCGGGGGCGTCGGTCGGTGCGCCGGCATTCTGCTCCGTAGCAGCGCCGACGGCGGGTAGAGGAGCGGAGGCTGCAGCACGGTAGGCTGCGCTTTCGGCGGCGCTGCGCGTGGCTATGTCTCCGCCCCAGGTCGGCTCCACCTCGGCAAGCGAGGCCAGCGCACGTTCGCGATCGAACATATAGGTCATGATGTCCCGCCCGGTCAGCGGCGTATCCAGGTTGGCGACGGTGTGGCCGTTATGCTCGAGCACCACCGCCATGGCGTATTTCGGCTTATCGGCGGGCGCAAAGCAGACGAACAGGGCATGATCGCGCATCTTGAACGGCAATTGCGCATTCTTCAGCACGCCGCCGGCCCGTTCGGACATGGTGATGCGGCGCACCTGCGCGGTGCCGGTCTTCGCCGCCATTGCGACGCCGGGCACCAGCAAGCGCGCGCGTCCGCCGGTGCCGCCCTGGTTGACCACCCCGAACATCGCATCGCGCACTACCGCGAGATGCTCGGCCGAATAGGGCAAGGGCTCGGCCGCGGGCGCCGGCCCCTTCATCAGCAGGCGCGGTATCAGGTTCTTGCCCGAACCGATCCGCGCCGCCATCATGGCCAGCTGGAACGGATTGGCGAGCACATAGCCCTGGCCGATCGACGCGTTCAGCGAATCCGCGATCGTCCACGCGGTCTTGTATTTCTTCTGCTTCCACGCGCTGTTCGGCATCGTGCCGTAACGCTGCGACGAGAATGGCAGGTCGAATTTCTGGCCAAGTCCCAGCGTGCGGGCGACGGGAGCGATCTTGTCGTATCCGACACGCCGCGCCATTTCGTAGAAATAGATATCGCAGCTTTGCATCACGGCGTTCTTCATATCGAGGGCACCGTGCCCGCCGCGTTTGTGGCAATGGAAAACGCCGGTTCCCAGACGCATCGCGCCGGTGCATAATACGCGTTCGCTGGCCGCGACACCCGCGTTGAGCAGCGCCAGCGCGTTCATCGGCTTGACCGTCGAGCCGGGCGGATACAGCCCCTGCAGCGTCTTGTTCATCAGCGGTACGTGATCGTTGTCGGACAGCATCTTCCATTCGAGATGGCTGATCCCGTCGGAAAACAGGTTCGGATCATAAGCCGGCATCGACACCATGGCGAGGATGTCGCCCGTGTCGCAATCGATCATCACGACCGATCCGCTGTTCGTCCCGAGGCGTCGTGCGGCATATTCCTGCAATCCGGCGTCGATCGTCAGCCGGGCGGTCTTGCCGGGCACGTCCGGCCGGGTTTCGAGCTCCTTGACCAGCTTGCCGCGCGCCGTGACCTCGACCCGCTTCGCGCCGGCTGATCCGCGCAACGACGCTTCCAGCGTCTTCTCCAGCCCGTCCTTGCCGAGTTTGAACCCCGGCGTGACCATCAGCGGATCGCGCGTCTTGCGGTATTGATCGGCCGAGGCGGCGCCGACATAGCCGGTCAAGTGCGCGACCGCCTGGCCGGCGGGGTAATTGCGCGAGAAGCCCCGGGTCGGTGCGACGCCCGGCAGTTCGGGCAGGCGCACGCTGACCGCGGCGAAGCGCTCCCAGTCGAGATTCTCGATCACCTGGACCGGCTGGAACCCGGCGGCCTGCTTAAGGTCGATCCGAATGCGCTCGATCTCTTCGGGCGGCAGGTTGAGGATCTGGCCGAGTACAATCAGCACCCGGTCCTTATCTTCCAGCCGGTCAGGAATGATGTCGACGCGAAAGTCGGTACGATTGTTAGCGATCGGCGCGCCGTGGCGATCGACGATCCAGCCCCGCCTCGGCGGCACCAGCGTCATGTTGACGCGGTTGCTTTCGGACATCGCCTGGTAATGCTCGTTCTCGGCCACCGACAGCCACGCCATGCGCCCCGCCAGCATCAAGCCGACCGCACCCTGGCCGACGCCGAGCATGACGGCACGACGCGAGAAGCTGTACGATTGCGATTGCTCGGTGACGATCCGCATGGGCCGGTCTATGCGCCCTCGCGCTTCCCATCAAGCCAGGCGCACAGGCGCGCCACGACGGGAAACAACATGATCGTAATCGCAGCCTGCATCAAGAGCACGGTGTCGACATGGGCGATGATCGGGGTTGCGAACAAGCGCCCCATGATCAGGCAAAACGCGATCGCACCGGACGCGATCGCCCAGTCCTGCCAGAAATCCCGGAACATCAATCGCTGTTCGATCAGGTCGATCGCGAAGAAACACAGCATCCACAACAGCATGGAACTGCCGAGCGGCTGGCCGCTCAACAGGTCGTCGAACAGGCCAAGCGGGAGCGCAGCCCAGATATGAAAATTGTCCGACCGCATCAGCCGCCAGCCGAGCAGCATCAGCAGGCCGATCGGCGGCAGGACCGGGATCGTCGCGATGACCGGCCAGATCGTCACCAGCGAGCCGAGCATGACGGTCAGCGCCGGTAAGGCGCGCGATAGCTTGCCCGCCGGGGCGGGGTCGAACGGGCCGCGGCGAGGCTGAGGCTGCGGCCGTTTCATGCGCGCGTCTGAGTCACTCGGCCACCGCTGTCGGCGGCTTGCTGGCCGGCGCTGGAGGCGGAGCGGGCGGGGGCAGAAAGATATCCTGCACGAGCGCGAAGTCGAGCGTATCGGGGCGTGCGAAACTGCGCGCCAACGCACTGTCCTGCCCCCGCTGAATGACACGTGCGACGGGAATGCCGGGTGCGTAGATCCCGCCATTGCCCGACGTCACGAACACGTCGCCGGGCGCCAGCGACACGTTGGACAAGGTGCCGGCGTTGATCTGCAACAGGCCATCGCCCCGGCCGTCCGCCAAGGCGACCAGCCCGTCGCGCGTGCGGCGCACCGGGACGCGGCTTTCCGCGTCGGTGATCAGCAATACGCGCGCTGTATTGGGTCCGGCCTCGAGGATCCGCCCGATCAGTCCCTCGGGGCCGCGTACGGGCTGGCCTACCTTAACGCCCTGCCACGTGCCGGCGTTGAGCGTCGCCGTTCGCCGCGTGCTAGAGGCGGAGGAATTGACCAGCCGCGCCGCCACGATCGGCACGGCGACACGCTCGCGGATCTGCAGCAGCGCGGTCAGGCGGCGATTGTCACGCGCCAACGTGCGGGCACGGAGCAGCAACGCGTCGACATCCTTCAACTCGCGGCGAAGTTCGGCGTTCTTGTCGACCGTATCGAAATGTTCGGTCACGGCCGATGGTATCGCGGTGATGCCGCGGCCGATGCCGGCGATGCCCGAGGATATCGGGGTGGTAATCTCGGCGACCGACGCACGCAGCGCGGCGAACACCGGCGGGTTCATCCTGGAAAAGGCAAGCAACACCACTGCGACAATCGCCCCGGCGATCGCGATGACATATCCCAGGAACAGACCGTATTGCGCCCGCCGCGAAAACCCCGGGCGCCGGTTGCGAGACGGCGCCATTCTATCCCTTCACCAGCCGCACGATCGACGAGGATCGTGCGGGATTCGTTGCGTCGACGCTTATCATGGGTTGTCCGGCGGCGCGACTGGCAAGCGCCGGGCATATGCCGCTATCCGTCGCTCAGGCGCTATGCAGCACGCCCCGGAACATCGGATCCTCCAGCGCGCGACCGGTGCCGAGCGCGACGCAGATCAACGGATCGTCGGCGATCGTCACAGGCAGTCCGGTCTCGTCGCGCAGAACTTCGTCGATCCCCGAGAGCAGGGCTCCCCCGCCGGTCAGCACGATGCCCTGATCGACGATATCGGCGGCGAGTTCCGGCGCGGTGTTTTCGAGCGCGATCCGGACGCCCTCGACGATCGCGCCGACCGGTTCGGACAGTGCTTCGGCGATCTGCCCCTGGTTGATCTGGATTTCCTTGGGCACGCCGTTGACCAGATCGCGGCCCTTGACGTGGATCGTGAGGCCGATGCCATCCGCCGGCGGCTTGGCGACTCCGACTTCCTGCTTGATCCGTTCCGCGGTCGAATCGCCGATCAACAAATTGTGATTGCGGCGGACATAGCTGACGATCGCCTCGTCCATCTTGTCGCCGCCGACACGAACCGAGGTGGTGTAGGCCAGGCCGCGCAGGCTCAGCACGGCGACTTCGGTCGTTCCGCCGCCGATATCGACTACCATCGACCCGATCGGCTCGGTCACCGGCATGTCTGCGCCGATCGCCGCGGCCATCGGTTCCTCGATCAGCCACACCTGCGATGCGCCGGCGTTAGACGCGGCGTCACGGATCGCGCGACGCTCGACCGATGTGGATCCCGACGGCACGCAGATCACGATCTGAGGCCAGCGCAGGAACGGCTTCTTGCCGCCATGAACCTTGCGGATGAAATGCCCGATCATCTGTTCGGCCACGTCGATGTCGGCGATCACGCCGTCGCGCAGCGGGCGGATCGCCTGGATGCTGTCGGGCGTCTTGCCCATCATCAGCTTGGCGTCTTCGCCGACCGCCTTGACCTTCTTGACGCCGTTGATCGTCTCGATCGCCACAACCGATGGCTCGTTGAGGACGATGCCGCGGCCGCGCAGATAGACAACGGTGTTCGCGGTGCCGAGATCGATCGCCATGTCGTGCGACATCAGCCTAAACAGGCGCGAGAAGAAAGCCATGGATCATTCCGTTATTGGCCGCCTTCGTGCACGAAATCGTGCAGCAGGGCGGCGGTGCGCTCAAAGATCATGTGCGAAACGGCTTGCAGTGCGGCGCCCTGGGCATGGTATCCACGCTCAGGTTTGCCGATCAGTTCCGGGTCGCGGGAAGCCGTCGCTTGGTCTAGAGCAACCCCCATGTCAATACGACGCCTGCCCGAACATCTCGTCAATCGCATCGCCGCCGGTGAAGTGGTCGAAAGACCCGCCAGCGTGCTTAAGGAGCTGGTCGAAAACGCCATCGATGCGAGCGCCGGGCGAGTCGATATCCGTATCTCGGGCGGCGGCATCGACGGGATCGAAGTGGTCGACGACGGCTGCGGCATGAGCCCGCCCGACATGGCTCTGGCACTCGAACGGCATGCCACGTCCAAGCTGCCGGACGATCTGCTGGCCGACGGGGGAATCGAAAACGTCGCAACGCTCGGTTTTCGCGGTGAGGCGTTGCCCTCGATCGCCAGCGTCGCGCGGCTCACGCTCGAAAGCCGGGTGCGCGGCGAGGAGGGCTGGGCGCGGGTCATCGACAACGGCGTGCTGCTGTCGGAGGGGCCGGCGGGGATCCCTCCGGGTACGAGGGTGCGCGTCGACGGGCTGTTCGAGCGCGTTCCCGCACGGCGCAAGTTCCTGCGCACGTCGCGCGCGGAATATGCCGCTTGCCTCGATGTCGTCAAACGCCTCGCCATGGCGCGGCCCGATATCGCCTTCTCGGTCGAGCATGATGGGCGCAGGACGTTGCACGTCGCCGCCGGGGAGACGCTGCAACACCGTGTCGCGGCGCTTACCGACAAGGGCATGATCGACAATGGCGTCGCGATCGATCTCGCGCGCGAGGGGTTCGTGCTCGGCGGCATCGCCGGACTGCCGACGTTCAACCGCGGCATCGCCGATCATCAATATCTGTTCGTGAATGGCCGGCCGGTGAAGGACCGGCTGCTGATCGGCGCGATCCGCGGCGCCTATGCCGAGATGATGCCCCGCAACCGGCATGCGATGGTCGCCTTGTTCCTCGACGTTCCGGCCGATGCAGTGGACGTCAACGTCCATCCGGCGAAGACCGAGGTACGCTTCCGCGAACCTGCATTGGTGCGCGGCCTGATCGTCACCGGCCTGCGCCGTGCGCTCGATCAGGCCGGGCATCGCAGCGTCCAGCGACCGAGCGAAGAAGCGATGGCGGCGTGGTCGTCAGAGCCGATGACGCTCGTGGGTACGCTTTCCGGTTCGGCGGCGCCGATGCCCGTCGGAGGTTTCGATGCGCGCAGCGATGGCTATGGCGCGCCACCTGTCGGCGACCGCGATTTGTGGGATCGGTCCTATTCGGTACAGGATCGGCGCCAGTCTTTCATCACGCCGACCCCCTATGGCCGGGCCGAGCCCGCTTATGCCCCGCCACCGGAGACTAACGCCTTTCCGATGGGCGTGGCGCGCGGGCAGGTTGCCAAGACGTACATCGTCGCAGAGGCGTCCGACGGTCTCGTCCTCGTCGATCAGCACGCCGCACACGAACGCCTCGTGCTGGAACGCATGCGCAAGGCCATGGCGGAGGGCGGCGTCGCCAGCCAGGCGTTGCTGATCGCGGAGGTCATCGAACTCGACGAACCGGCCTGCGATCGGCTGGAGGCGCGCGCCGCCGAACTCAGCGGCTTCGGTCTCGACCTCGAACGCTTCGGCCCGCGCGCGATGCTCGTCCGCGCCGTTCCCGCGATGCTTGGGCAAAGCGATGTCACCGGGCTGGTCACAGACCTTTCTGACGAACTCGCCGCCTTCGACGAAGCGCTAAGCCTCAAGGAACGGCTCGACCACGTCGCCGCTACGATGGCCTGCCACGGTTCCGTCCGGGCCGGTCGCATCCTGTCGGTCGCGGAGATGAACGCGCTGCTCCGCGAGATGGAAGTCACGCCGCATTCCGGGCAATGCAATCACGGCCGGCCGACCTGGGTGAAACTGGCGAATCACGATATCGAGAAGCTGTTCGGGCGGAAGTGAGTGGCCGAAGGTGAGGTCCTTCGCGCTTACGCTGCCCATGCTTTAAACGCGATTGCCAGAGAGATACCGAGAATTGCTCGGTGCATGGTATGGGTGCGTGAGCAAGTAGCATGTCAGGCCAGAGGCCGAGGGTCTTCGCTCGACGAAACATTTGTGAAGATGACACCTCCACTTAGCTCCGTACTCGACTAATCTCTGCGCAATCTTAAGTGATACCTACCGGCTGCAAACGTTTCGTTAGTCTTCCGTTCCGATACTGCGTTATGGTCAACGAGCAAAAGCGAGCCTTGAGGCTGGCGGTCCTTATCGATGCCGACAACGTTTCTCCGCGCGATGCCGCGGCATTGTTCGAAATGGTGGCGGTGATCGGCGATGCAAGCGTGCGACGGATATATGGCGATTTCTCGGGCAGCCGTCTCAAAGGATGGTCTGACATCTTGTCGACGTACGCCATCGTGCCGCACCAGAATTTTTCTACGACGACGGGGAAGAATGCCTCGGATATCGCCCTGGTGATAGACGCGATGGACCTGCTCTACACTGGCCGCTTCGACGCCTTCTGCCTGGTCTCGTCAGATAGCGATTTCACGCGCCTCGCTGCCCGGATCCGCGAACATGGCGTGGACGTGTATGGCTTCGGTGCGACGAAGGCGCCGGAGGGCTTCAGGAAGGCGTGTAAGACGTTCACCGAACTGGAAAGGCATCGCGAACCGGCTGACGCTCCGCCCGTGCCGGTCCAAAAGGAGAAAGCCACGTCGGCTGTGGTTGCGAGTGGCGCGCTATCTCCAAGCGCCTTTGCGCGGTCTCTTCGCAACGCCCTGACAATTTCGGCACATTCGGACGGTTGGTATTCGCTCGGCGAAGTCGGTCTTCGTCTCCGTACGCAAACTCCTGATTTTAGCCCGAAAGCTTATGGCTGCAGCAGACTCCTGCAACTGGTCGAGAAGAATGCCGGTGCCTTCGAGGTTCGGCGCGAACATCTCACCGTCTACGTCCGCCCGATACAGTAGATGTCGGCCTGACGGGCCTACCGCGCGAACGAAGGCTCGCGTCCGTTCATCCAGGCGAAACCTTTCGTGATCGTGTGCATTTAGCGTTCAGGTGTCCAGATCACGAAGCGAATTGCACATGAAGACGATTGCCCCACTTTTCTTCGCGCTTATCCCGCTTATGGCCGTTGTCGGTGCATGCGTCGCCGTGCCGTGACCTGACGGAACCGCCGTCCTTGTCCCCTTGGGACGGCGGGATTTGAAATGCTTGGGCCGTGCGGATTGCTTCGCACGGCCCTTTTTTGGGCGCGTTCGCACGACCGTGGATCAAACGAAAAGGCCGCCCGGATTGCTCCGGACGGCCTTTCGTTGAATCGGACGCGAAAGCCTCAGCCTTCGTTGGTCTGTTCCGCAGGTTCGTCGTTCGACGAAGTATCCGCCGTCATGCCGGGTTCGGCATTCGGGTCGTAGGCTTCGACGAAGCCGGCCTCGTCCTTTTCGAACATGGCTTCCATCACGTTGACGCCCTGCGCCTGCATCTCGGCCTCTTCAGGCGAGCGTGCGACGTTGACCTTGACGGTCACGGCGACTTCCGGATGCAGCGTGACCTTGACCTCGTACACGCCGATCGCCTTGATCGGCTTGTTGAGGACGATCGCCGACTTGGCGACCTTGTGGCCTTCGGTTTCCAGCGCGTCGAGCAGATCGCGAACCGCGACCGAGCCGTAGAGCTGGCCGGTGTTCGACGACTGGCGGATCAGCGTCAGCGTGATGCCGTCGATCGACTTCGCTTCGATCTCGGCTTCACCGCGACGTGCTGCGTTATCGGCAACGATCGATTCGCGGTTCTTCTCGAAGACCTTCAGGTTGGCTGCGTTCGAGCGCAACGCCTTCTTGTTCGGCAACAGGAAGTTGCGGGCGAACCCGTCCTTCACGGTGACGACGTCGCCGATCTGGCCAAGCTTTTCGACGCGTTCCAGCAGGATGACTTGCATGAGTCGTCCCTCCCTTACTTAACGATGTAGGGCAGCAGGCCCAGATGACGGGCGCGCTTGATCGCTTGGGCGAGTTCGCGCTGCTTCTTGCCGCTCACCGAAGTGATGCGGCTCGGGACGATCTTGCCACGCTCGGACACGAAGCCCTGCAGCAGACGGACGTCCTTATAGTCGATCCTGGGGGCATCCTTGGCCGAGAACGGGCAGGACTTGCGGCGGCGGAAAAATGGGCGTGCCATTGTCTATACGCTCCTTATTCGCCGTCGAAATCGCGACGCGGGCGCTCGGAGCGCTCGGGGCGGTCACCACGGTCGGGCCGGCCGCCTTCGCGGTCGCTGCGACGTTCGCGGTCACGATCGGACTTGCGCATCATCACGCTCGGGCCCTCTTCGAGCGCATCGACCTTGACGGTCATGTAGCGGATGACGTCTTCGTTGATCTGCGTCTGGCGCTCCAGCTCGGCGACCACGTCGCCGGGGGCGTCGATTTCGAGCATCACGTAATGCGCCTTGCGGTTTTTGGCGATCTTGTACGCCAGGCTACGCAGGCCCCAGCTCTCGGTCTTCACGACCCGGCCGTTATTGTCGTTGATGATCTTGGCGGCGTTTTCCGCCAGAGCGTCCACCTGCGCTTGTGCCAGATCCTGGCGCGCAAGGAACACGTGCTCGTACAGAGCCATGTCTTGTCCTTCGTCTTGGCCGATCGCTGACCGTCCGCACCATGCGGGGGCCCCTCCGGCTGTCGTCTTCAAAGCTACGGGGCGGAAAAGCATTGCGCTTTCCGCCCCGATCCGGCGTCCATACAAGAAATCGGGCGGAAGACAAGCTCCCGCCCGATATTGTTACAATTCTTTCGAACGCCGGGCGATTACCGGATCGCACCGGCCACGACCGCCGCGATCACACCGCTGGTGATGCCGACGAGCAGCGCATCGTTGCCCGAGCGGACGTAATGATAGCCGCGCGGCGGGGCGCGCAGCCCGCGATACTGGCGATAGTCGATCTGGCGGTAATTCTGAGCGTAGCGGCGGTCGAAGCGCTCGCCCTTGCGCCAGTGGCGATAGGCCTGGCGATCGTTGCGCGTCGTGACGGTCCGTTGGACGACATTCCCGTTGCGCTTCACGACGGTCGTCTGGCGCTCGCGCTGATAGGGCTGCGCTTCGGCGACGGTAGCGGCGATCGGGCCAAGCGCGACGGTGGTGGCGAGCGCTGCGAGGATGAACTTCTTCATTGGTGTTACTCCCAAGAACACGGCGCCGGTTCTGGCGTCCTCCTCTATCTGGGAGCTACGTGTCGCAGGCCTGTTGCAGGATTGGCGCAAAATGGTCGCAAAGTGTCGCAAGCTTGCCGCCGCGCCCGCGCGTGGCTAGTCCGGCGCGCCTGATTACGGAGCGAACCACATGCGTGCATTCATCTTTCCCGGCCAAGGCAGCCAGGCCGTCGGTATGGGCAAGGCCCTGTCCGATGCCAGTCCCGTCGCCAAGGCGGTTTTCCAGGAAGTCGACGAAGCGCTGGGCCAGCATCTGTTCCGCGTGATGACCGAGGGCCCGGAGGACCAACTGGTGCTGACCGAGAACGCCCAGCCGGCGATCATGGCCAACGCCATCGCCACGTTGCGCGTGCTGGAGCAGGAAGGCGGCATGCGGCTGGCCGACAAGGCCGATTACGTCGCCGGCCACTCGCTTGGCGAATATACCGCTCTGTGTGCGGCGGGCGCGCTGGATCTTGCGACGACCGCGGTCCTGCTCAAGCACCGCGGCAAGGCGATGCAGGCGGCGGTGCCGGTTGGCGAGGGGGCGATGGCGGCTTTACTCGGCGCGGATGTCGAGAAAGCCCAGCGGATCGCCGCCGCCGCCGCCGAGGGCGAAGTGTGTACCGTGGCGAACGACAACGATCCGTCCCAGGTGGTCATTTCCGGCGCGCGCGGTGCGATCGAGCGTGCGATCGCGATGGCGAAGGACATGGGCGCCAAGCGCGCGGTGTTGCTGCCCGTCTCCGCACCCTTTCACTGCCCGCTGATGCAGCCGGCCGCCGACGCGATGAAAGCAGCGCTGGCCGATGCGCGCATCGCTGCGCCGCTTGTGCCGGTCTTCGCCAACGTCACGGCGGCGCTGGCCAGCGACCCAGATACGATCAGGGCGCTGCTCGTCGAACAGGTGACGGGAATGGTACGCTGGCGTGAGTCGGTGCTGGCGATGAACGCCGCCGGCGTCGACCGGTTCGTCGAATTCGGCGGCAAGGTGCTCGCGCCGATGGTCAAGCGCATCGCGCCGGACGTTGACACCGTCAGCGTCATCACGATGGACGATATCGAGGCGCTGGCGAAGAGCCTCTGACTTTCCGTTCGGAACAGCCCGGCGCGCTTTAGAATGCGTGGGCGGTTGGCGGCATGACGTAATCAACAGGAGAGATTGATGTTCGACCTTACAGGCATGACCGCGCTCGTCACGGGCGCATCGGGCGGAATCGGATCGGCCGTGGCACAGGCGCTGGCCAAGCAGGGCGCGCGGCTGGCGGTGTCCGGATCCAATCAGGCGAAGCTGGAGACGTTCCGACAGAGTCTCGGTGGCGACCACATTGCCTTGCCGTGCGATCTGTCCGATGGCGCATTGGTCGACGCGCTGGTTCCCTCGGCGGTCGAAGCGCTCGGAAAGCTCGATATTCTCGTCAACAATGCCGGCGTCACGCGCGACAATCTCGTCATGCGGATGAAGGACGAGGAATGGGAGACCGTCATTCGGGTCAATCTCGAGGCGGCGTTCCGGCTGGCGAGGGCCGCCGCGCGTCCGATGATGAAGGCGCGCTTCGGTCGCATCGTGTCGATCACCTCGGTTGTTGGCACCACCGGGAACCCGGGCCAGGCGAATTACGCCGCGTCGAAGGCCGGGTTGGTCGGGATGTCCAAGGCGTTGGCGCAGGAACTGGCCAGCCGTGGGATCACGGTCAATTGCGTCGCGCCCGGCTTCATCACCTCGCCAATGACCGACGCCTTGCCGGACGCGCAGAAAACCGCGCTCAATGCGCGCATTCCCGCGGGCAAGATGGGTGAGGGTGCCGATATCGGTGCGGCCGTCGTCTACCTCGCCAGCAAGGATGCCGGGTACGTCACCGGCCAGACCTTGCATGTCAACGGCGGGATGGCGATGATCTGATTCCGGACATCGATCCGGCAAGGGGGGAGTATGATATGCGGGCGTTGCAAATCAGTTGGGCGGTTCTGGTGGCGTCGGCGGCTTGCTTGCCGTCCGCCAGCGTCGGGCAATCGCTTGGACCCGATTATAGTCAACGCAGCTTGCCCGGCGGCAACGATAGCTCGCTCGGCAGCGGTGACATCGCTTCGCGCGATACAGGGCCCGTCGCGTGCATCTATCAATTCTCGCATCGCCTCCCGCTCGCCGACCGGATCGACCTCGTCCGGTCGGGGTACGTCACCAAAACGCGTAAGCAGCAGATGACCTTTCACCTGATCGGCGAGACGATTGCGGCCTGCCGGGGTGGTCAGGGCTGGGGCCCGGCGCGCCAGAACGCCGCGTTGCAGTATTTTTCCGGGCGCGTGTATGTCGACGATGCGCTCCACGAAGGGCACGATCTCGGCCTTGATGCCGTCATGCTGAGGGGGCTGGCGGATCATCTCGATCCTTCGACAAAGGCGGCATTCGACGCCGGCAGAGTCGACGGGACACAGATGGCGGCTGCTTTGGGCGGACTGGCGGCAGTGGGGCTCGACCCCGCCGGTCTGACCGAGGATCAGCGTGCCCGATTGGGTCGGCTCGTCGCGCAGGGATTGTGGGGCATGCACCTGCAGGAGGCGGCGAAGGCATCCTTCAAGAAGGGTTGAACCCCTTGCGCGGGCACCAACCCCGTTCTACGTGCGTTCAGGAAATACCAAACCCCCAGCGATAGAGGGACGATACCATGAGCGAGACCGCAGACCGCGTTAAGAAGATTGTCGTCGAGCATCTCGGCGTCGAAGCCGACAAGGTAACCGAGGACGCGAGCTTCATCGACGATCTGGGCGCGGACAGCCTCGACATCGTCGAGCTGGTGATGGCGTTCGAAGAAGAATTCGGCGTCGAGATTCCTGATGATGCCGCCGAGAAGATCACGACCGTCAAGGACGCGATCACCTTCATTGATGAGCATAAGGACTGATCGGCGGGCACGGGTTTCGCGCGGTTCGCGTGTCACTGGCCCATCGACGTCACGAAGACATGATCGGCTCCCCGTCCCGGCATATCGCACAGGGGCGGGGGGCCGTTCGCATTTGAAGAGATACGGAGAACCACCATGCGCCGCGTTGTCGTAACCGGACTTGGCCTCGTCACCCCGCTCGGCGCCGATGTCGAGACGGCGTGGCAGAACATCATCGCCGGGAAATCGGGCGCGGGCCTGATCACGCGCTTCGACGCTTCCGACCAGAAGTGCCTCATCGCGTGCGAGGTGAAGCCCGCCGACCATCCTTATGGCTTCGATCCGAACAAGCGCGTCGATCACAAGATCCAGCGTCAGGTCGATCCGTTCATCATCTACGGCATTGATGCCGCCGGACAGGCGCTCGAGGATGCCGGCCTGACCAAGATGACCGAAGCGGAACGCTATCGAGCGGGCTGCTCGATCGGCTCGGGGATCGGCGGATTGCCGGGCATCGAAAGCGAATCGCTGGTGCTGGCCGAGAAGGGTCCGAAGCGCGTTTCGCCGCACTTCGTCCATGGACGCCTAATCAACCTGATTTCCGGCCAGGTTTCCATCCAGTACGGCCTGATGGGGCCGAACCACGCGGTCGTCACGGCGTGTTCGACAGGCGCGCATTCGATCGGCGACGCGGCGCGGATGATCGCGATGGACGATGCCGACGTGATGCTTGCGGGCGGATCGGAAAGCACCGTCTGCCCGATCGGCATCGCCGGTTTCGCGGCGGCACGCGCGCTGAACACCAGCTTCAACGACCGGCCCGAACAGGCCAGCCGTCCCTATGACCGCGATCGCGACGGGTTCGTGATGGGTGAGGGGGCCGGCGTGGTCGTGCTCGAGGAATATGAGCGCGCCAAGGCCCGCGGTGCGAAAATCTATGCCGAGGTCATCGGGTATGGCCTGTCGGGCGATGCCTATCACGTCACCGCGCCGGAGCCCGAGGGATCGGGTGCGTACCGGTCGATGGAGATGGCGATGAAGCGCTCCGGCCTTGCGCTGTCCGACATCGATTATATCAACGCGCACGGCACGTCCACGATGGCCGACATGATCGAGCTCGGCGCGGTCAAGCGGTTGTTCGGCGATGCGATCTCCGGTCTTTCGATGAGTTCGACCAAGTCGGCGATCGGGCATCTGCTCGGCGGCGCGGGTGCGGTCGAGAGCATCTTCTGCATCCTCGCGATGCGCGATCAGATCGTCCCACCGACGCTCAATCTCGACAATCCATCCGAAGGCACGGAGGGCGTCGACCTCGTGCCGCATGTCGCCAAGAAGCGCGAAGTTCGCGCGGTGCTCAACAACTCGTTCGGCTTTGGCGGTACCAACGCGTCGCTGGTGATGAAGGCGCTCTGATACGGTGCGCAAGTTCGGCTGTCTCGCCCTGGTACTGGCGCTCGCAGCGATCGCCGGGGCGTTCGTCTTCGTCCAGCGATGGGGCAGCGCCGGGCCGCTCGAGCGGAACATCTCGATCGATATCGCGCCGGGAACGAGCCTTGCCGGCGCGGCCGAGAAGCTGGAAAAGGCCGGCGCGATCAAGTCCGCCGGCACTTTCCGCGTGCTCGCGCGCGTGTTCGGCGGCGGACAGGGGATCAAGGCGGGCGAATATCGCCTGCCGGCGCATCTGAGCCAATCCGACATTCTCAAGATGCTACAGGGCGGCAAGACGCTGCAGCGTTTCGTCACGATACCCGAGGGGCTTCCCTCGGTCATGGTGCGCGACGCGGTGATGAAGGCGGATGGTATGGAGGGCGACATCGCCATTCCAGAGGAGGGTTCGATCCTGCCGGACAGCTATAGTTTCCAACGCGGCGACGCCCGCTCGGCGATGGTCCAGCGCATGCAACGCGCGATGACGAGATATCTTGCGGACGCCTGGGCCAAGCGCAAGCCCGGCATCGCCGTGAAGACCCCCCGTGAGGCGTTGATCCTCGCCTCGATCGTCGAGAAGGAAACCGGCAAGGCGGCCGAGCGCCGCACGGTCGCCGCGGTCTACTCCAACCGCCTCAAGCGCGGCATGATGTTGCAGGCGGATCCGACGATCATCTACCCGCTGACCAAGGGCCGGCCACTCGGCCGGCGGATCCTCCAGTCCGAGGTCCGGGCGGTGAACGGGTACAATACCTATGCGATGACCGGCTTGCCGGCCGGGCCGATCGCCAATCCCGGCCGGGCTAGCATCGACGCGGCGCTCGATCCGGCGCATTCCGCAGCGCTGTATTTCGTTGCCGACGGGACGGGGGGGCATGTCTTCGCGGACACGTTGGCGCAGCATAATGCCAATGTGCAGAAATGGTACGCCATCCGCCGCGCTCGTGGCGAGATGTGAATGCGGCGTCCGGATGGGCTGATATCCCGTTCGGGTCGAAACGGCGCTTTACGCCCCGTCGCCAGGTGATCGCGTCACCCGACGGCTGGAGACTTCGCTTCTTTACGCACGCAAAGCGTTTGCCGCCCGGGCCTCGGCTTCGACGTCCGCCATCGATCCGCTGATCACCCAGCTTCCGCCGACACACAATACGGGCTCGAATGCGAGCCAGTCCGGCGCCGTCGCCTCGCTGATGCCGCCCGTAGGACAAAATCGGCACTGATAGAATGGCGCGGCCAACGCCTTGAGTGCCTTCAGGCCGCCCGACGCTTCCGCCGGGAAGAACTTGAAGTGCGTCAGACCGAGATCCAGTCCGCGCATGATATCGCCGGCATTGGCGATCCCGGGAAGATAAGGCACGCCGCTTTCGATGATCGGCTGTGCGAGCCGCTCGGTCAGGCCTGGCGACACGATGAACTCTGCACCGATATCCATGACTTGCGCGAACTGGGCGGTGTCGACCACGGTCCCGGCGCCGACGATCGCTCCCGGTACCTGCTGCATTTCCTGCATCGCTTCGAGCGCGCAGGCGGTGCGCAGCGTGACTTCGAGGACCCGCAAGCCGCCCGCCACCAACGCCTCGGCCAGCGGTTTTGCCGTGGCAAGATCCTCGATCACCAGCACCGGGATGACGGCGCTGGTGCGCATGATCTGCTCGATACCGCTCATCGGCTATGGTCCTGTGCAAAGGCAGCGGCGGCGCCGTACAGGCCCGGCTGCGGATGGATGATCAGTTTGACCGGCATCGCGGCCATCAGCGACTGGAACCGGCCCTTCGCGGCGAAGCGTTGCGCGAATCCGGAGCGCGCGAAATGGTCCTTCAAGCGCAGCCCGAGCCCACCCGCGATGACCACGCCGTGTGCACCGTGAGCAAGCGCAAGATCGCCCGCAACGGCGCCCAGGCTGAGACAGAAGCGGTCGAGCGCCGCCAGCGCGAGACTGTCCTTGCCGTCCAGCGCCAAGCCCCAGATTGTCTTGTCCTCCAGCCGCTGCACCGCGCGGCCTTCGATATCGGCAAGCGTCTCGTAGATCGCGACGATGCC
>Ga0160428_1000805_pt1 | contig 29496 bp, 21 predicted proteins | sample SolpanmetagenomM_FD_108198 | JGI IMG/M metagenome (GOLD analysis project Ga0160428, IMG submission 108198) | Solar panel surface microbial communities from Lawrence Berkeley National Laboratory, California, USA - M | ecosystem: Engineered > Built environment > Solar panel > Unclassified ... | reverse complement strand
GCGAAGTTGCCCGTGGCCTGGGCGACGGGGGAGTCGCGCACGAGGATGCGGAAGCCGTCGGTGGAGCCCTCGATGTAGTCGAGCAGGGCGATCGTGGAGCGCTCCAGCAGCGTGCGCGGGCTGCCGCGACCGGTCAGCGAGCGGGCGATGCTCGAGAGCAGCGCCGCGATCTCCCGGTCCACGACGACGGCGTACAGCCCCTCCTTGCCGCGGAAGTGCTCGTAGACGACGGGCTTGGACACCCCAGCGGCCGCGGCGATCTCCTCGACCGTCGTGCCCTCGACGCCGCGCTCGGCGAAGAGGTGGCGGCCGATGCCGATCAGCTGCTCGCGCCGCTCGCCACCCGTCATGCGGGAGCGGGGACGGGGCGGCATGGCCCCATCCTGCCGGTCCGGACGCGCCCCGGCCGCTGTGGGGCTGGCAGGATGGACGTGTCGCGGCCCGGACCCCGGGCTGCGCGGTCCCGGGTGGTGTAACGGCAGCACGGCGGCCTTTGGTGCCGTCCAGTGGGGGTTCGAATCCTCCCCCGGGAGCAGACGGTCACTCGTCCTCACGCTCGGCCGGCACGTCGAGTACTGGGTCCGTGACGCACTGGTCATCACGTCGTCGATCTGCTCCGCGAGGTCGGTTGCGGCCGTTAGGGTTCGGCGGTGACCTCATCCCGGCGAGGACGTCGCTCGACCATCTCGATCCTGGAGACCACGTGACACCACCTGGCGAGCCTCTCGCGCGGGACGCAGCGACCGGCAGGCCCCGCGTCGCCGTCGTGCTCGCGTCCGCCGGACGACCCGACCTCCTGGGTGAGGTCGTCACCGCGCTGAGCGACCAGACGTGGTCGGACTTCACCCTCGTCCTGTCCGTGCCCGATGCCGCGAGCCTGCCCGCCGACGTGCCTGCGACGGCGGTGGTGGTCAACGGCCGCGGGTTGCCGGCCCAGCGCAACGCGGGTCTCGACGCCGTCCCCGACGCGACCCACGTCTTCTTCTTCGACGACGACTCCGTCCTGCGCGAGGACTACCTCGAACGGGGCCTGGCCTTCTTCGACGCCCACCCCGCGGTGGTCGGCCTCACCGGGCGGGTCCTCCTCGACGGCGCGACCGGGGACGAGATCCCGCTCGACGTGGCCGTCTCCACCCTGGCTGCGTCGAAGGACGCCGGGGTGACCGGGGCCTCCAAGCCGTCGCGCGAGCTCTACGGGTGCAACTTCGGCTATCGCCGCACCGCGGCGCCGGACGAGCGGTTCGACGCGCGGCTGCCCCTGTACGGGTGGCTGGAGGACCACGACTTCGCCCGTCGCCTGATGCGCCACGGGTCGCTGGCGAACGTGCACGACTGCGTCGTCGTGCACCGCGCCGTCAAGTCAGGTGGGCGCACGGCCCACGAGCGCCTCGGCTACTCGCAGGTGATGAACGCGAGCTACCTCATGCACAAGGGCAGCTTCCCGCTGTGGCTGACCGTCAACGAGATCGGCCGCCGGCTCGCGAAGAACGTCGTGCGTTCCGTCGCGCACGAGGAGAAGGGCTGGCGGCGACGGCGGCTGCGGGGGAACGCCCGTGCTTTCGCCGACGTGGTCCGCGGTCGGTTCACGCCGGAGCGCATCCTCGAGATTCCTCCGGAGTCGTGAACCACGTGGATGAACCCTTCGTGGACTGCGCCCGCAGTGCAGGGCGTGAGCACTCGTGCTTGCCGCCTGCTCCCACCGGCAGCGACACCACGACCGGACGCGCGAACGAGCGGAGATGTCGATGACGGTGGCCATCTGCTACATCGCGACGAACGGCTACCTCTTCCAGACTGTCGTGAGCGCACTGCAGGCGCGCCAGCACACGACGGCACCGGTGTTCGTGTGTCACCTGGGTGACCCCGACGGTGACGAGGTCGACCTCTTCTCCTCGATCTGCGAGGAGAACGGGGTGACCTTCACGTCCACGCCACGCGCTCTGATCGGAGATCAGCACCCGGTCTTCGCGAGGTTCTACGTCGACCAGCTGCTTCCCGCGGGCGTGCGCGATGCGCTCTACCTCGATGGCGACACCCAGATCCTGGGTGACCTCGATCCGCTGCTCGGCCACGACGGTCCTGGGAGGATCCTCGCGGCCCGGGATCCGATGGTCCTGATCCAGAAGATCCACACGGGGCTTGGCCGCAAGATCAGCGCCTGGTGGGACGCTGCCGGGATCGATCAGGCAGCCCGTCCGGACTACGTGAACGCTGGTGTGATGCGACTACCGCTCGCTCAGCTGGCCGACGTCCGTGCGGGTGTCACTCGGTTGACGTCAACTCAGGAATCGCTGCCGTTCGCCGATCAGGACGCCGTCAACATCCTGTGCCGGGATGCCCTTGACGTCGTCGCCATGGCGTGGAACTTCCCGGGTTTCCTCCTCGGTACCCCCGTCGAGCGGGCCGCTCGACCCCGCATCGTGCACTTCATGTCGTCTCCCCGGCCGTGGAGCGCATCGCTGCCCCCCTGGGGAGATGAGTACTTCAGGCCGTACGCGGCCTTCGTCGACCGCTACCCACGCGCGGACGTCTACTGGCAGCGGTTCACTGTGGCGCAGAAGGCCAGGTACCGGGCGCAGCACGCCTACAAGTACGTCACCGAACGACGGAGCTACGCCTCGAAGGCGGCGCTCCGCGTCTTCGAGGAGCAGGAACGCGGCGTCTTGCTGCCGTGACTCCAGGAGGATCTGACGCACCTGGAGCGTTCCTCGATCCGTGAGCTCCGACTCATCGCTCGAGACGGCGCCGACCAGTCGGAGTCGAAGCTCGGGGGCTGGACGCGGCGACCATGGGGAACCCGTCTGACGGCTCGGACTCTGGCAGCGGACTGCTGACAGCGGTCAGGAGTTCCTCGAACTTCAGCGACCGTGCCGACCGGTTGTCCGTCGCGCAGGGCTTCAGGGCTTCAGGGCCAGTGAGGCGTAGACGCGCGTGTAGGCCCTGGCTGCGCCCGCCACCGTGAAGTCGTCGAGGTTCTGCGAGGAGGCGTTGCGCAGCTCGGTCACCAGGGCGTCGTCCGTGAGGACGCGGATGAGTGAGTCCGCGAGCGCCTTCTCGTCAGCAGGGGGAACCAGGAAGCCTGCTCGCCCACCGGAGAGGGCCTCCGGGATGCCTCCGACACCGCTGGCGACGATGGCGGTCCCACAGGACCGGGCCTCGATCAGCACGTTGCCGAACCCTTCCACGCGCGACGGGAGGACGAAGACCGTTGCGGCCTTCATGTACTCGCGGGGGTCGTTGGAGAAGCCGGTGAAGGTCGTCGCCGCGGCCACTCCCAGAGCGGTGGCGAGCTGCTCCATCGCGGGGTTGTCTCGGTTGCCCACGACGTAGAGATGAGCTGTCGGAACCGCCTTGGTGACAACTCGCATCGCTCCCAGCAGCACGTCCAGTCCCTTGCGGCGGTGCAGGGCCCCGGTGAAGACGATCGCCGGGGATCTGAGAGGGAGCGGGGTGACCTGATCAACGGTTGACAGGCGGCGTCCCCCGATGAGGCCGTTGTTGATGACGGCGGGGCGTCTGAGACCCAACGTCACGTTCCGCACTCTGCGCTGGTCATCTCGGTTGAGCGTCACCACTCGAGCCGCCGTGTACATGAAGGCAGCAGAACGTTGGTGCGGATTGTGCAGTGTCGCCACTGAACGGCGGAGGTACGCCCGCGGACTGGCCAGGAGAGCGAGGAGGCTGGCGCGGACGGTGTGGACGTGCACGACGTCGAAGCTGTCGATGAGGTGTGCGCACCGTCGTGCGGAGCGGATGAGTTCGCCGGGACTGGCCCCGCCGAGGCCGTCGACGACACGCAAGCCGTGCGAGGTCATCAGGTCGAGCATCCGTGCGTCGGTGTTGCCGCACATCATGGTCACGTGATGCCCCAGCGCCGCTTGTTCCATGGCGAGGTCCACGGTGCTGTTCGTGTGGCCTGTGCCGTCCCAGCGCAGCGAATTGGTCAGATGAGCCACGTGGAGGTTGGCGCCGGCCGGGTCTCTGGCCGTTCCGCCTCCCACCCCCCGTACCGCCCGAGGACCGCGGACCCGCCGGGTCGACCGCCGGTCGCCCGTCTCGTGGTGCTCCGCCCTCGTCGTCTCAGCGCCTCCCCCTGCCACTGCTCGGAGCTCTCCTCTGTTCATGCACGACCGTCCCAGCGGACGGGTTTCGGGTGATCTTCGGGGACAGCGTAGTGAGCCGTCAAGATCCTCAGGTCAGAACGGCGGAAGAGCCGACGTTGCAGGGCTGACGTCGTCACGGGCGGCGAGTGGAGCGAGGTGCCTGCTGCGCAAGACGGACTCTCACGTGTAGACCCGCACCCAGTCGACGTAGAGGTCGGTCGTACCGCCGGTCGCCGACAGGTCGACCGGCCAGCCGCCCCCCAGTGCCAGGTCGACCATGAAGAAGAACGGCTCGTCGTAGCGACCGAGGTGCGAGAGTCGAGCCACTTCAGCACCGTCGATGAAGAAGGTGGCCCCGCCGGGCACGACGCGCATGCCGTAGGTGTGCCAAGTCCTCGTCCAGTCGGAGAAGCCGTTGTCGGCCAGACAGCTCTTGGACGACAGTTCCCCGCCAGCCAAGGACTCGTCGTACTGGTGCAGGGTGTGGCAGCTGCCGATGGGGTTGTGGCCGTAGAGTTCCACGGCATCTGCCTCACCCACCGTGCGGTTGTCGGGGGTGACGCTCTGCGTGTTGAGCGCCCAGAACGCCGGCCACGATCCTGGTCCTGGTGCGCCGGTCATCCGTGCCTCGAAGTAGCCGTACTGAGCGGCGAAGCCTTGTCCTTCCAACCCCAGCGAGGAGATCATGCCGCTCCTGGATGACTGCTCGTCGCCGGCGGCAGAGCCAGCGGTCCGCTCCGCGCGCAAGCGGAGGTACCCGTCCACCGTGCCCACCGTGTCCACTCCTCGGGAAGGGGCGGCGAAGGGGGCGTCCCCGAAGCTCTCCATGCCTGTGGCGGAGGGTTTGCCGGCCGCGTAGGCCGCGTCCTCCCCGGTTTCTGAGACTGACAGGGGACCGGCGAAGTCGTCCTCCCACTGGAGGGTGAGCCCCCGGGGTGCGGACGTGGCAGAGGGCACCTCCCGCCCGGCGCGGTTGAGGAGCTGGACGGACAACTCTCCGAGCGGTGCGACGTCCGGAGCGTCGACGACCAGGGACAAGGGACCGCGCGGCCACGGTCGAGGGTCGACCGCCAGGGTCACGCGGCCGTCGGGCCCCGCCGTTCCGGCGGCCACCGCGGACCACGTCGCGATCGTCGTCGCGCCGTCGGACAGGACCGGTGCACTGGCTCGCACCCGGGTGCCTGGGGGGGCGGCGACGACGACGGTGGTGGGACCGTTCACGACCGACCCGGTGCCCGGGCAGACGAGGGAGAGCGCATCGGGGCGCGAACCGCTCGGTGCAGTGTCACCCGTCGCGCACGAGCCGACGGCTGGGTGGACGGAGTACGTCGTGCCCCGGGAGGGCCATCGTGGCGGTGTCGCACCCGGTCCGTAGAACCTGATCTCGTCGAGGGCCACGAGCGAGCCGCTGTGCTGTCGCTCAGGCATGAGACGCAGATCCACGGTCTTCGCGACCCGGGGAGCGAAGGCGATCGTCGTCGGCGTGGCCGTGCCTCCTGCGATGCCGGAGACCAGCACTTCACTGCCGTCGTCGAAGACCAGGACCCCGTGCAGGACGTCGGCCTTCGGTGCGCCCAGCACCTGCACGCTGGAGACCTCTACGGCCTGCGGCCACCGCACCCGCACCCACGGCGCGTCGTCGGAGGCCGAAGCCGCCCACGAGGCGCCTGCCGTGCCGAGACGGGCGTCGCCGTCCTGCAGTGCGCGCTCACCTCTGCTGAGACCGCTCGACGCCAGCACGTCCGGTGGCCGCGAGGGACTCGGAAGACCCGGTTCGCGTGCCTCGTGGTCGTCGACGGACAGTGCGGCGAGTGCAACCCGACCCGCACCTTCCGTCGCCGAGGACACGGTCAGGCGCACGTGGGAGACGACCCGGTGGGCGAAGGTGACGTGGGCGTCGCCCGCCCCGTCCGCTGTCACGAGGAGGGAGGCGCCGTCATCGAAGGTGAGGAGGAAGGCCTTGGCCACCTCGCCGCCCCTCCCCGCTGCGGAGAACCGCACGGTGTTCACCGCTGTCGGCCGCGGCCAGCTCAGGGACACCCACGCGCCGACGGTCTCGCCGTCACTGGCCCACGTGACGGGGCGGGACGCAGGTGGGACGTCGGTGGAGGAGGAGGCGGTCACGAGCGCCTGCAGCTGACTCCCCGGCGCCGTCGTCGAGGCGGCCAGCACCGGGCGAGCTTCACCAGGGCGGGTCAAGACGGTGGTGACGACGCCGATCACGACGACCGCCACCGCGACGATCACCAACACCAGGCGTCGGCCCACGTGCCGTCGCTCGATGGATCGGCCCCCCTGTCCACATCCGGGTCCAGCGGAACCCCTGTGGCCGTAATGTATGCCACGGCCGACCGGCAGGCGGCGTCTCCCGACCGCCCGGGGTGCCGTGACGTGAGGAGGACCGCATCACCACGATGACGCTGCTCACCGTCGTGGTCGTCCTCTACGGCGTCCTCAGCGCGCGCGGCTACGGACGCGCTCTCGCCTTGGCAGGAGCAACCCCGGTCGGTGCCGCTGTCGTCCTGGGATCCGTCGCCGTGCCCACGTTCTACGCCGCCGCACTGGGGGCCGCCGTGGGCGTCGCTCTGCGGTTCCTGCAACACGTCCGGTCGTCCGCCGGTGACGAGGTCGACCGGGTGCCGGGAGTGCGACCGCTCGTCCTGCTGCTCGTCGTGTCGATCGTGGTGACCCTCGTCGCACCCATGCTCTTCAACGGGTTGCCGGTCCTTCCCTCCGGCGGAGGGCAGCTGCACCTGGCGTCAGGGGTGTTGACGAAGTCCAACATCGCTCAGATCGCGTACTTGTCCCTGAGCGTCTGCGTGGTCGTCTACCTCGCCCGCTCCCGCACCGGTGGAGCCGAGCTCGTCGGGACCGCCGCGATCCTCGCGACGGTCCTGTCGCTGTGGGCTTGGAGCAGCCGCTACGGAGTGCCCTACCCCACCGGCGTCTTCGACAACTCGCCCTCGTTCGCCTTCATCGACACCTTGCCCGGCGGTCGTCTGCGGGTTCGCGGCATCTTCTCGGAACCGGCCGGACTCGCCGGATCCTGCCTCATCACCATCGCCTACGCGACGTCCCGAGTAGGACTGGTGACAGGTGTGCGTCGCCTGGGGCTGGTGCTCGTCATCGCCATCGCGCTGACCTTGGGCAGCATCTCCACCTCGGCCACCTTCTTCGTCGCCGGGGCCCTGCTGGCGGCCGTCGCCGTCGCAGTGGGCGCCTCCCGCTTCCTGCTGCGACGCGGCACGCTCAGCGGCGTGGCCGTCACGACGGTGTGCGCGGTCGCCATCGCGGCCCTGTGGGCACTCCCCAGGTTGACGAACTTCCTCGGGGCGGTCGTCGAGGACAAGGTGGGGTCCTCGTCCTTCGACGACCGGTCGGGCGTCGACGACTACGCCTACAAGCTCACCTTCGACACCTTCGGCTTCGGCGTGGGGCTGGGATCGAACCGCGCCTCGTCGTTCGCGGCCTCGTTGCTGAGCACGGTGGGGGTGCTGGGCACACTCCTCTTCGTCGCCGCCGTCGTCGTCCTCCTGCGCGACACCTGGCACCTGCGAGCGGTCCGCCCCGTGGCGTGGGCGCTCACGGCCCTGTTGATCACCAAGGTCATCTCCGGTCCGGACCTGGCCGACAGCAGTGGCATCCTCTGGATGTCCCTGGGAGTCCTCGGCCGCGCCGCCCTCGCACGATCATCCCTCCCTGTGCCCAGACCCACCCGTGCGTGACCAGCGGACGCTCTCCGAGCCGACAGTGAGTCCGCCGACCGCGGTGGGTGATGTCCCCGCGCCAGGCACACGTCAGACACGGCGTCAGGTAGACCGCCGCCACCCCGATCGAAAGGCCCCTCAGTGACGCTGCGCGATTACGTGCGACTCTTCCGTCGTGGATGGGCGTTCGTCCTCCTCCTCGCGGCGGTGGGCGTCGGAGCGGCCAACGTGCTCACGCTGCTGACGACGCCGACGTACACGTCCACCGCGTCCATCCTCATCACCCTGCGCAGCGACAACACGGCGACTGCTCTCCAGCAAGCGGCGCAGACGACGAAAGATCGAGCTCTCACCTACGCGAGCCTCGCGATGTCCGACGTGGTCCTGCAGCAGGCAGCCGCCACGGCAAGGACTGACACGGCCGAGATGAGGCGGGTCACCTCGGCATCAGCCCGCGACGGTCAGGCCTACCTGGACATCACTGCGCAGGGGCCGACGGCTGCCGAGGCTCAGGCACGGGCGCAGGCGGTGGCTGAGGCGCTGAGCCGACAGGCACCGGCCAGCGACACACCGGGCGCCAACCCCCCGCTCGCGCTCGAGATCGTCACGCCGGCGGACCTCGCCGGTGAACCCACCAGTCCCCGTTCTCGGAACAACCTGCTGTTCGGCCTGGTGATCGGCACTGCTTTCGGCATCGGTGCAGTCGTCGTCGCGCACTCCTTCGACGACCGCATACGCTCCGTCACGGATCTCCCTCGAGGGTCTCGGCTGGCGACCGTGACGTCACTGCCTCACCAGAGAGACCGTCGTCTCCACCACGCCTCCACAGGCGACGTGCGCCTGGAGTCCTTCCGCCACCTCCGCGCGAACCTGCAGTTCGGTGGGCGCAGCGGCGGGTCCGTTGCGGTGGCGGGTGTCACGTCGGCGTCGGAGGCGCTCGAGGTCACCCTGCAGCTCGGTGCCGTCCTGGGTGAGATCGGGCTCGCCGTCGCCGTCGTCGACCTCGACCTGCGTGTCCCCGCACGCGGCGCCCACGCGGTCGACGAGTCGCCCGCGGCCGGTCCCGGCATCGCCGACGTCCTGGCCGGCACGGTGGCACTCGACGGCGTGCTGCGTTCGACCGGGACCAGGGGGGTGTGGTCCATCTCCGCCGGTGGTGTCCAGAGCTCATCCGCGCAGCTGGTCAGCACACCGGCGATGCAGGATCTCCTCGTGCGCTTGGAGAGCCGCTACGACTACGTGCTCCTCGCGTGCCCGCCAGTCGTCGAGCGGTCGGAGGCTTCGGTCGTCGCAGCCTTGAGCAGGGGCACGCTCCTCGTCGTGAAGTCGGCGGTGACCACTCGAGCACAGCTCCTCTACGCCCTCGAGCTGTTGGAGGGCGTCGGCGCGACAGCCGTGAGCGTCGCGCTGGACCACGTTCGGCACTCGGACCTCGGTCTGCTGCCGCGGGACGCCTCGGACGCACCCGCGCCCACGGGAACACCGGTGAGGTGACGAGTCGTCGAGGCCAGAGCCGCTGTGCCGCACAGGGTGGACGGGCCGCTCGCCCCATCGCGAAGGCCGTGTCCAGTAGGCTCCGTCCGCCGGGGACGCCGCGCTCCGGTCAGGGCGACTCCGTCGGTCCTCCGCACAGGTGCGCCGCTCGACATCGCCGCTGCAGCCCCCAGGACGAGGTCGCCGAGCCGTGAAGATCATGCATGTTCTCAAGCACGCTCAACAGGGGAACGGTCACGTCCACGTGGCGGTCGACCTGGCGTGTGCCCAGGCCGACGCCGGGCATCACGTCGCCATGGTCATCGCTCACGGCTCCTACGACGACCTCCTGGAGGCCCACGGCGTCCGCGTCGTCCACGTGACGGAGCCGACGGGCAAGCGATCCGCTGCACGCAACACCTCCGACCTGTTCCGTCTCGTGCGTCGCGAGCGACCGGACGTCCTCCACGCTCACATGATGTCTTCCGCCGTGGCGGGGTTCGTGGTCGCCAAGCTCACGAAGACCCTCCTGGTCACCACCGTGCACAACTCCTTCGACGGGCACTCGTCGCTCATGCGCTTGGGAGGAGTGGTGGTCGCGGTCAGTGAGGCCGAGCGACGGCACCTGCTGCAGCGGCACTTCCCAGCGCGCAAGACGGTGACCGTGCTCAACGGGGCCGTGGGGTCCCCGCGCGAGCAGCTACCCCTGGACGACATCGGCCCGGCCGACGTGCCGTGCGTCATGACCCTCTCCGGCTTGCACCCCCGCAAGGCGGTGGGCGACGTCATCCACGCCTTCGCGCGGGTGCACCGTGACAATCCGAACTGGCACCTGAACATCGTCGGTGAAGGGCCGGACCAGCCGGCACTGGAGAGCCTGGTCGACTCCCTGGGCCTGGGGATGTCCGTCCGGTTCCTCGGGCTCACGCGCACCCCCCGCTACCTGCTCGAAGCGGCGGACGTCTTCGTGTCGGCGTCGCTCGCCGAACCCTTCGGTCTGTCCATCGCCGAAGCCCGGGCCGCAGGTTGCGCAGTCGTCGCCACGGCTGTCGGTGGAGTTCCCGAGGTTCTCGAGCAGGGCCGCGCGGGGCTGCTCGTGGAGCCGTCCGACCGTGATGCGCTGGTCGCCGCTCTCGGTCCTCTGCTCGAGGACCCGCAGCACCTCGCGGAATGGCAGTCACGAGCCAGGGAGGGCAGCGACCGCTTCTCGGTGCGGAGGATGGCGAACGACTACGAGGATGTCTACGCGAGGGCCTTGGGACGCGGACGCAAGGCTCCGTGAGCAACAGCTGATCGACGTCGTGCACGCACCGACGTCCACCTCCGGTGCGGCCGCGGTTCACCGACGAACGGTGCGTCTCAACACGATCACGCCTTCGCGTCCTGCGGCGATCACGTCATCCTTGCGGATGCGGACGAAGTGCTGCACTGGTACGCCCATCACCTTCGAAGCGGCCACGACCATGAACCCCGACTGCACGGCGTTGCTGAGGATGCTCGCCCAGCAGGCGCCGACGACGCCCAGGGAGGGGACGAGGAGGGCGAAGGCGCCGAGGTTCACGAGGAAGGTGCACATGAACCCGACACTGCGCAGTCCGGGTCGGCCGAAGGCCGCCAAGCCGGCGCTCGCCATGAAACCGGGGACGCAGAGCACGGCGGAAGCCAACAGCATCAACGTGGGGACGATGGCGCCGTGGAACTCGGTACCGAAGAGCGCTGTCACACCCAGTGGGGTGACGGCGGCGAGAGCGGCACAGCCCACGAAGGCCATCAGCAGAGCGAGCCGCGCCGTCGTCGCCACCTCTGACGAGTCGTTCGAGCGGCTGCTGACTCCCTGCAGAGCGCCTGCTACGGACATGGCCACCAGGATCGGCAGGTCGGAGATCGTGACAGCCACCGTGTACAAGCCGAGGTCGTGCGTGCTGGCCAGCGGCACCATGAGGATCTGACCGGTCCGAGCCACGAGCATGCCCGCGATCGACCCGAACCAAACTCTGCTGCCGTACTGCAGGAGAGGTCCGAGCACTCGTTCTCCGGTGACTGCGGTGTCCGCGAGGCTCGTTCCTCGGTCAGCTCCACGTTCCCTGCTGTGGGCCAGGCGCCGCAGGAGTGGCACGTAGACGAAGCCCGCGGCGGTCTGCGCGAGCGCCGTCACCAGGAGGGCCGTCCAGACGGTCAGTTCGCCCAACGACCACAGGACGACGAAGCTCACGATGCGCAGGAGGGTGTTCACAACGCTCTCCAGCGCACTCGCCGTCCACGCCTGGTGGCCTCGCGCCGCGCCTCGCACCGAGCCGATCACCAGCAACGGGATCCACAACGCCATCGCCACGAGGATCAGCGAGGGAAGGGTCGAGTCGCCACCCGACAGGACGGGAGCGGCGAACACCAGCACGAGGACGCAGAGACCACCCATCGCGGTGGACAGCAGGGCGGCCCAGCAGATGGCGGCCCACGTCGATCGGGGTCGTCTGGCCGCCAGGTAGGTGAGCGCATCGGGAAGGCCGAGGGTGGCCACGGCACTCAGGAGCACAGCGGGGGCCAACGCCGCCGCCAGCTCACCTCGTCCAGCCGCGCCGAGAGACCGCGCCAGGATCGGCTGTGTGAGGAGACCGGCGACGGGCACCAGCACGCTGGACGCCGTCATCAGGACGACGGCGCGTCTCAGGTGGGTCGGTTCACCAGGGGCGGGTGGCACCTCGACAGGGTAGGTGCTGTCCTCTGCGGCGGGTGTCGAAGAGCCGGGGGCGGTGGTCATCACCCGAGTCCGACTCTTCGGTTCACCCTCCGAGGACACCGGAGACCGTGTCCGCCGCCACGTCGTCCCAGGTGCGGGGGCCGTGTGTGGGGGTGACGCGCGCTTCGAGACCTCGGTGCCGGGGTGTGCTCAGGTTGGCCAGGGCACTGCGCGCCCAGGCCGCGACGTCCTCGGCTGGAAGGTGTTCGGCTGCCTCACCGCTCGCCTCGACCAGGGCGGGGTCCTGCGAGGTCACGAGCGGTGCCCCGAGATCGAGAGCCTCCACTGCGGGGAGACCGAAACCTTCCGCGAGGCTGGGGGCGAGCACCACGGCTGCGTTCTCGTAGCACCAGCGGAGCACTCCGTCACCGATCCCCGTCAGCTGGAGCACGTGCCCCGATGCCGACAGTCCTGCGTAGTCGGGTCCGTAGGACTCCTGTCCCCAGGGTGGCGGGCCCACGAGGACGAGCAGCGCGTCAGGCCGTGATTCGACGACTCGCCGCCAGGCCGACACCACCGTGGCGATGTTCTTGCGGGGCTGGCTGTCGCCGACGACGAGGGCGAAGGGGCGTCCCGCGACCGCCTCGACCGGCACTGCGGGAGTCGTCAGCAACGTGGGGCTGGTGGCCAGGGGTGCGACCGTGGTTCGGTCCACCAGGTTCGGTGCCCACTGCAGCACCCGTTGCTCGGTTGCGGCGCTGACGCACACGAGGACGTCACTGCGGCGCAGGGAGGCGGCGTACGGCTGACGCAGCAGGTGCCTCTTGGTAGCGGGGAAGTCCTGCGGTCGGTCGAAGAGAAGCATGTCGTGGACCGTCAGCACGGACCGGCCGGCGATCCCCCTGGGGATCAGGTGCTTGGCCCCCTGAACGACGTCGAAGCCGTTCAGCCGGTGTCCGATGAGGTACCGCTCCACAGCCGGTGTCAGTGCTGCGGGTATCCGAGGGATGGTCATGACGCGGCCGTGGCACTGCAGCAGGTCAGCGAGCGGTTCTGCGGCCTCGGGCGAGGCGAGCAGGTGCAGTTCCACGTCGTCCCGGCGTTCCAGCGCACGAGCCAGCTCCACGGTGTACCGGACGATTCCCCCGAGGGTCCCGCTCGGCGGTACGTGGCTCGCCATGAGCAACCACCGCGTGGGTTTCACCCGCCGGCCCGGGTCAGCACCTGAGTGGTGGTCCGCAGGATGATCTTGACGTCGAGCCACAACGACCAGTTCTCGATGTAGTAGTTGTCGAACTGCGCTCGGTCCTCGATCGAGGTGTCACCGCGCAGACCGTTGACCTGAGCCCATCCGGTGAGCCCGCTGGGTACTCGGTGTCGCCACGTGTACCGGGGGATGAGACCGCTGAACTCGTCGACGAAGTGGGGGCGCTCGGGGCGGGGACCGACGATGCTCATGTCCCCGCGGAGGATGTTCCACAGCTGCGGCAGCTCGTCGAGGGAGGTCTGGCGCAGGAACCGGCCCACTGGACCCAGACGGTGATCGTGCTTGATGTTCCAGTTCGTAGCCGACTCGGCCTCGGTCGCCGGCTTCATCGAGCGGAACTTGAGGACGTCGAAGGCGCGTCCGTCGAGGCCCACGCGCTGCTGCCGGAAGATGAGGCCGGGGCCACCCTCCCAGCGCACCGCCAGGGCGCAGGCAAGCATCACCGGTGAGAGAAGGATGAGGGCTGCGCCGGAGAAGAGGACGTCGAAGCCGCGCTTCAGCCGCCAGGCCGGCGTCCGGAAGGGGGCCCGACGCACGCGGACCAGGGGGATGCCGCGCAGAAGATCGGTGTCGCGCGTGGTCGGGTGCACCTCGTACAGGCGCGGCACGATGATGATCTCGCAGCGGAGGCGGTCGCACGTACGGAGCACCTCGATGAGGTCGGCCTCGCGCATCGCGCCGTAGGCGACGATGACGACTTTCACGGCGAAGTCCTGGACCTGTCTGGTGAGCTCGTCGTACCCGCTGAGCAGCGGGGCCGGGAGGTGCTCGCCCTGTGCGATCCGTGGACTCGAGTCGACGAAGCCGACCGGGTCGAGCCCGTACTCCGGGTGCTCCCGCAGGACGTGCCCGATGCGGATGCCGAGGTGTCCAGCGCCGAGGACCAGGGCCGTGTGGCGCACTCGGCCGGTGCGCCGTGCCCAGTGCAGCACCTGGTAGGCGGCGCCCCGGACGAGCAGCATCGTGACGACGAGGGAACAGGCCTGGACGAGCAGTGCTCCTCGGGGCGCGGTTCCCGGGAGAAGTCCGTTGATGGCTACCTGACCGACGACGGCGGCGGCGATCCCACCGATCAACCAGGGGGCGTCGTCGAGGAGGGACACCGAGACGCGGGAGCGGTAGAGCCCGCCGACGTGCAGGCAGAGGAGGAGTACGGCCAGCATCACGACATCGGTGATCACTGCGTGCCGTGCGATCGCACCGGCCAGGACGAAGGCCGCGACGTCGCCGACGAGGAGGTAGGGAGGCGCCGGCCACCGCAGCAGGAGCGGGCGCAGGCGCTGTGGCTTGAAAAGCGCGTCCACGGAGGAGGCGATGACGTCTGTCGAGTGGTCGAACACCGGCCCGTCGAGCCTCGATCCGGTAGAGGAGGTGCGCGAGCGCTGGGGCGGCGGTGACATCGGGCTTGGTCCGCCGTCGTCCGCGGGTGGCCCACCAGTCGTGATCGAGCGTCGTTCTTGCACCAGGCCCCCCCAGGTCCGCCACGAGTTCGTTGAAAGAATTACCACGTGGGGGAGGTCGTGCGAAGCCGTCGAGGACGAACATTCAGGAAGACCGGTCGGCGTTACCGCATTGTTACCGCTTTTGTCGCTGTGCGTCTCAAGGCCATGACGCCGTGTGCCGATTCGAGTAGTCATGCTGGAGAGACGAAGCCGTCTTCGACTGATTTCCGCCTCGCGGCGGATCGTGGTCGATTCCCTCGGCCACCGGGTCCGGGTTCTGTTCAGGCACCACACCGCACTCCCGGCCGGGGCTCTGGCGACGGTGTTCCTGGCAATCGTCGCCGTCACCCCCAGCACCCCGGCTCACGCTGCTCCGCTCGTGTCGGCCACCGCTTCCAGCAGCTCTGCCGGGACCGGTCCTCAGAGCCTGCTCGACGGGTCCTTCTCCGCAGGTGCTGGGGGTGGGCAGTGGACGGCTGCCGCAGGAGACGGGGCGCCGTGGGTGCAGCTCGCGTGGTCCACCGCCCGGCGCCTGACCAGCGTGCAGGTTCTAGGGCCCACCCAGGCGGCGTCCACGACGGCCGCGGCCGGCGCCGTCGCGCTGCACGGTCTCCTGCGCTTCTCCGACGGCAGCACCGTCGTCGTCTCGGGGATCTCCGGAGGCGGGGCCGATCCGACGACCGTCGCCTTCGCGCCGCGGCTGGTCACCTCCGTGCGGCTCGAGCTGCAGCGCACGGAGCCCACAGCGGTCGTGGGTCTGCAGGAGCTCGCCGTCTACGACGCAGGGACCACCCCGCCCCGGTGGCCGCACCGCGGACCCACCTACACCACCACCCCGCCGCTCGCGCAGTGTGGCACGACCACTCCCGCGGTGGCTGCACGTCCGGCCACGGGTCTGGCCCTCGTCTGCCCCGCGCCTGGTTCGACGGTCGGAAGCACGGCCACCGTTGTGGTGTGGGCCCCGCCGGGCACGTCGGTGACCGCCCGCGGATGGCGCTTCGACACGGGCTCGCCGAAGCTCGGTGCTGTGTGGTGGGTCGCCGCCGCTGTCGCCGGGGCTGATGGTCGAGCGGTGCTGACCGTCGACATGCGGATCCTGCCGAAGGGTCCGACGACCCTGCGGGTCTCCCGAACCGACGGCACGGGCATGTCGCTGTACGTCCAGGTGGTCAACCCCGCCGGGCGCAGCGTCACAGCACCGGTCACGGCACCGGCTGGCATGACGTTGCAGTACGCCGACGAGTTCAACTCGCCGCTGTCCGTCAGCCACACGGGGGCAGGAGCGGCGTACGCCTCCGTCAAGCCCGAGCCGTACGGCAGTTCGCAGTTCGGCATGGCGAGCTTCGTCGACCCGGCCGCAGGGGTGGGCAACATGAGCACCGTCCCCGGTGGCTTCCTGCGTCTGAGGGTGGAGCCGATCGCCGGCCGCCCGGCGTGGGCGGACTGGGGACAGACCCACTTCGGCGGCCTCATCTCCTCCGCCCGCATCGGCGGCGGGGGCTTCAGCGCCCAGTACGGGTACTTCGAGGCGAGGATGCTCGGTGCGCCCGGGCCCGGAGCGTGGCCCGCCTTCTGGATGCTGAACACGGAGAACAACAGCCCACGTGACCCGGGTCGGGCCGCCGAGGTCGACGCCGTCGAGCTCTACGGACACGACACCAAGGGCAGCTGCCACATGGGCCACTCGTGGGGTGAAACGCCAGACCCCATCCGCGGTGGCGGCTGCCTGCAAGCGGTTCAACCGGCGGACTGGGCGGTGTCCTGGCACACCTACGGGGCGCGCATCATCCCCGGCGGCGCCATCTACTACGTCGACGGCGTCGAGGTCGCCCGGGTGAGCGGGCTGTCGCACACCGAGGAACCGTTCTTCTTCATGGTCAACCTCGCGCTCAGTCACGACTGGCCCATCGACCTCTCCCGGACCGGCGACGTCACCGACCTGTACGTCGACTGGGTCCGCGTCTACACCTGAGCTTCAGGAGGTGCCGAGCACCCCGTCGACCACGCCCGCCATCGCCGCCCGGAAGTGCGCGCGAGAGAAGCCCTCGGCGTGCGTGCGTACGTCCGTGCCGGCGTAGCGGCCCGGGTCGAAGGCCATCAGGTGCTCGGCCCAGGCGGCGACCTCCTCACCGCCCGGGGGGACCAGCTCACCGGTCCTCCCGGGCAGGACGGTGTCCAGCGCACCGCCGGCACCGACCGCCACCACGGGCGCGCCGCAGGCCTGGGCCTCGACGGGCACGATGCCGAAGTCCTCGACGCCCGGCATGAGCAGGGCCCGGCAGCGGCGGTACAAGTCGCGCAGGCCGTCGTCGTCGACGCGTCCCACGAAGCGCGTGGTCGGGCCGGCGACGGCCTCCAGCTGCGCCCGCATCCGGCCGTCGCCGGCGACGACGAGGGGGACGCCGGCCCGCTCCGCGGCGCGCACGGCCAGGTCGGGACGCTTGTAGGGCACCAGGCGGCCGGCCACGAGGAAGAAGTCCTCCCGGGGCACGTCGGCGGGCGAGTAGTACTCGGTGTCGACGGGCGGGTGCACGACGGTGGAGGGCTGACCCCACCAGCGCTCGATCCGCTCCGCGACCGCGGAGGAGTTGGCCACGTGCGTGTGAACCCGCCCCGCCACGGCGCGGTCGACGGGCCGGAAGGCGGCGGAGAAGGCGGCGAGCCCGGCGGCGCCCACGCGGCCGGCCTCCCCGGCGCGCATCGAGGGGTCCCACACCCAGCGGGCGGGGCTGTGGACGTAGGCCACAACGGGGGCGGTGCTGCGCGCGGCCACCTGGGTCGCGAAGGCGTGGTGGGAGGCGATGACGACGTCGGCCGGCGGCAGGTGCAGCGCGCGCATCGCGACCGGGAGCGCCGGGAGCAGGTGCGCGTAGGTCGTACCCACCAGCAGCCGGCTCAACGGCGTCGACCGCAACCGCGGCTCGAGGTCGGGCGGCAGGACCCCGGGCCGGGCGATCGGCGCCAGGATCGGGGCGTCCGGCCACTCCCGGGCCAGCTGCTCGACCACGGCCTCGGACCCGGCGTACTCGGTGAAGCGCTCGTGGACGAGGACCACCCGGGGACGTGTGCTCACGCTGCTCCTCTCGACCGCCCGACGCTCAGGCTGGACGGGGGCAGAACCTACCGCCGGTCCCCGCTGCTCCACGCGGGATCACCGGATCCCGGTGCCTGCGCACCCCCGGAGGCCCCCGGTGCAGGAGCGTCCGACCCCGTCGTCACCCGCTCGGCGACGGCCCGCCGCGGGATGTTCGGCAGCACGCACGGGGGCCGTTATCCTCGGATTCGTCGGCCGCTTCCGCCGGTCCGTCCTCCGACGCCCCCGAGCCCGCGAGGAGCGCCCAGCGCGTGAGCAGCACCGTCGAGACACCTGAGTCCGCCGTCCCCACGGACCCGGCGTCGCCGCAGCCCGTCGTGGCCGCCGTCGTCGTCCTGGCTGCCGGTGAGGGCACCCGGATGAGGTCCGCCCTGCCGAAGGTGCTGCACCCGCTGGGAGGCCGCGCGCTCGTCCTGCACGCGCTGGCCGCGGCCCGCGCCGCCGATCCCGAGCACCTCGTGGTCGTGCTGCGCCACCAGGCCGAGGCCGTCGCCGCGCACGTCGCGGCGAGCGACCCCGACGTCCGCACCGCCCTGCAGGACGACGTGCCCGGCACGGGCCGCGCCGTGCAGTGCGGTCTCGAGGTGCTGCCCGCCGACCTCGCCGGGACCGTCGTGGTCACCTACGGCGACGTCCCCCTGCTCACGGGGGAGACCCTGCGCCGGCTCGTGGCCGCGCACACGCAGGGCGGCAACGCCATGACGGTCCTCACGGCCGAGCCGGCCGACCCGACGGGCCTCGGCCGCGTCCTGCGCGACGGGACCGGCGTGACGGGCATCGTCGAGCAGAAGGACGCCACGCCCGAGCAGCTCGCGGTCCGCGAGGTGAACTCGGGCGTCTACGCGTTCGAGGCGGCGGCGCTGCGGTCGGCGCTCGCGGGTCTCGGGCGCGACAACGCGGCCGGCGAGGTCTACCTGACCGACGCGCTCGCCCTCATCCGCGCCGCCGGCGGCCGTGTGCAGACGCTGCCCGTGCCCGACGAGTGGGAGGTGCGCGGCGTCAACGACCGAGCCCAGCTCGCGGACCTCGCGGGCGAGGCCAACGCGCGGACGCTGCGGCGCTGGATGCTCGCCGGCGTCACCGTCACCGACCCCCGCACGACGTGGGTGGACGCCGACGTCGTCCTCGAGCCCGACGTGACGCTGCTGCCCGGCGTGCAGCTGCACGGCGCCACGCGCGTCGCGACCGGGGCCGTCGTCGGCCCGGACACCACGCTGACCGACGTCGAGGTCGGCGCGGGCGCCACGGTCGCGCGCACGCACGGCAGCGGGGCCGTGATCGGGGCGGGCGCCACCGTCGGGCCGTTCGCCTTCCTGCGGCCCGGGACCCGCCTCGGCGAGGACGGCAAGATCGGCACGTTCGTGGAGACGAAGAACGCCGAGATCGGCCGCGGCTCCAAGGTCCCGCACCTCACCTACGTCGGGGACGCGACGATCGGCGAGCACTCCAACATCGGGGCGTCGTCGGTCTTCGTGAACTACGACGGCGTGACCAAGCGCCGCACCACGGTCGGCAGCCACGTCCGCACCGGCTCCGACACCATGTTCGTGGCGCCGGTGACCGTCGGCGACGGCGCCTATTCCGGCGCCGGCACGGTCATCCGCAAGGACGTCCCGCCGGGGGCCCTGGCGATCAGCGTCGCGCCGCAGCGCAACCTCGAGGGCTGGACCGCGGCGAACCGCCCGGGCACGGCCGCCGCCGAGGCGGCCGCGCGGGCGCAGGAGCCCGACCCCACCGACCGCACGACCGCCAGCACCACCGGGACCAGCACCCCCGGGACCAGCACCGCCGGAACCCACCGCGACGGCGACCTCGACCGCAGGGAGAACTGACCCATGACCGGCATCACCACCACGGGCGAGAAGCGGATGGTGCTCATGTCCGGGCGCGCGCACCCGGAGCTGGCGGAGGAGGTCTCCCACGCCCTCGGTGTCGAGCTCGTCCCGACGTCGGCCTACGACTTCGCGAACTCGGAGATCTACGTCCGCTTCGAGGAGAGCGTCCGCGGCGCCGACGCCTTCGTGATGCAGAGCCACACGGCGAACGTCAACCAGTGGATCATGGAGCAGCTGATCATGGTCGACGCGCTCAAGCGCGCCTCGGCCAAGCAGATCACCGTGGTCGCGCCGTTCTACGGCTACGCCCGCCAGGACAAGAAGGGCCGCGGCCGCGAGCCGATCTCGGCCCGCCTGATCGCCGACCTGTTCAAGACCGCGGGTGCGGACCGGATCATGTCCGTCGACCTGCACACCGCGCAGATCCAGGGCTTCTTCGACGGCCCCGTCGACCACCTGTGGGCCCTGCCCCTGCTGGCCGACTACGTGGGCAAGCGCGTCGACCGCTCCAACATCACCATCGTCTCGCCCGACGCGGGCCGCGTCCGCGTCGCCGACCTGTGGTCGGACCGCCTGGGCGCGCCCCTGGCGATCATCCACAAGCGCCGCGACCCCACGGTCCCCAACCAGGTGAAGGTGCACGAGGTCGTCGGCGACGTCCGCGGGCGCACCTGCGTCCTGGTCGACGACCTCATCGACACCGCCGGCACGATCGTGCAGGCCGCCGAGGCGCTGAAGGCCAACGGCGCGGCCGACGTCATCGCGACCTCCACGCACGCCGTGCTGAGCGGGCCCGCCGTGGACCGGCTGAAGAACTCGCCGATCTCCGAGCTGGTCGTGACGAACACGCTGCCCATCTCCGAGGCGCAGACGTTCCCGCAGCTCACGGTGCTCTCCATCGCCCCGCTCATCGCGCGGGCCATCCGCGAGGTCTTCGACGACGGCTCGGTCACGAGCCTCTTCGACGGCCACAGCTGAGTCGTCCGGCGCGGCGGAACACCGCGCCGACGACGGAGGGGCCCGACCGGCTGGTCGGGCCCCTCCGTCGTTCCCGCGCCCGCCGCGTCCGTCAGCGGCGGGTCAGGAGGTCGCGACCTGCGTGGCGGTGCTGCGCCCCGCCGACCTGGCCGCGGTGGCGAACCCCTGCGCGGCACCGACGTGCCAGTACCAGCGCGCGAGTCCGGCCCGGTTGCGGACCATGGCCAGCCGGACCGCCGCCTTCACCGCCCGTTCCGCGGCGCTCTGCGGGCGGGGGGGCTGCGTGAAGTGCTCGCCGTAGCGGTCGATCAGCCCGACGAGCCCCTGGCTGTAGTGGTTGGCCTGGTCGCGCAGGTCACGCATCCTGGTGCGGTAGCGGTAGTGGACCAGGGCGTCCTCGACCCACTCCGGGACGAGCCCGAGCTGCAGCCGCAGCCGGAAGGCGTAGTCGTTGTCCTCGCTCCACTGCAGCGCCTCGTCGAAGCCGCCGACCGCCTCGTGCGCGGAGCGCCGGATCCCGAGGTTGGACGTGGTCACGTGGGGCCAGGGCGGCCCGCCGACGTCCTCGAGCGTCCAGAACGCCCGCGTGCGCTCGCGCTCGCGGGCGTCGCAGACCCAGGACGGGTTGAGGAGCTCGAACTCGTGCGGCCCGCCGACGAACTCGTGGTGGCGCAGACCCTCGCGGACGGCGTCCGCCCACCCCGCCGAGACCACGTCGTCGGCGTCGCACAGCGCGATCACCTCGTGCGTCGCCGCGGCGATCCCCTGGTTGCGCGCGAAGGACGGTCCCGGCGTGGCGGAGGCGTCGAGGAGGAGCGTCCTCGGGTGCTGCCGCGCGAAGTCCCGGACCACGTCCTGCGTGCCGTCGGTGCTGCCGTTGTCGGCCACCACCACCTCGACGTCGGCGCCGCCCGACACCACGGCCCGCAGCTGCCGGCCGATCGTGTCCGCGGCGTCGCGCGCCGGGATCACCACCGACAGCCCGTCCGCCTTCGTCCCGCTCATCCCGCCCCCCTGGTCGATGTCCCGCGCATCGTGGCACGCCCACCCGAGGCAGGCACCCGGCGTCACCGCAGGACCACCCGTCGGCGGCGCACGCTCCCGGCGACCGGCTCCCGCGGGGCGGGGACGGGCGGCCCCGCACGTTACGATGGCCGCAGTTGCCTCGGCGAGGGAGAGCGCGTGCGCCTCCGTGATCGACGCGGTGGACGCCGTGGCGCGCCCTCCCGAGGTCCTGCCAGCGACCACCGCCCGGGGACGAGACCCCTCGGGTTCGAGACAACGAGGAGCCACCGTGGCCGAGACCCGCATCCCCGCCGAGCAGCGCACCGAGTTCGGCAAGGGCGCCGCCCGCCGCATCCGCCGCCAGGACAAGATCCCCGCCGTCGTCTACGGGCACGGCGAGGCGCCGATGCACGTGACGCTGCCGGGCCACGCCACGATGATGGCGATGAAGCAGTCCAACGCCCTGCTCGACATCGACCTGGGCGACGCGCAGCACCTCGTGCTCCCCAAGGACGTCCAGCGCGACCCGATCCGCGGCACCATCGAGCACATCGACCTCATCGTCGTGCGCCGCGGCGAGAAGGTCACCGTCGACGTGCCGCTGCACCTGACGGGCGAGCCCGCCCCGGAGACGGTCGTGCAGCAGGAGCTGACCACGGTCTCCGTCGAGACCGAGGCCACGCACATCCCCGACGCCGTCGAGGTCTCCGTCGAGGGCCTCGCGGCCGGCACGCAGATCGCCGCCTCCGAGGTCGTCCTGCCCGAGGGCACCACGCTGGCGACCGACCCCGAGACCCTCGTCGTCGTCATCAGCGCCCAGGTCACCGCCGAGCAGGCCGAGGCCGAGCTCGAGGCCCTCGAGGCCGAGGCGGGCATCGTGCGCGAGGAGAGCACCACCGACGAGGAGCCCGCCGAGGCTCCCGCCGCCGAGTCCAGCGACAGCGACAGCTGATCCGTTGACGGAGGGGACCTGGCTCGTCGTCGGCCTCGGCAACCCCGGGGCCGAGTACGCCCGCACCCGCCACAACGTGGGGCAGGTGGTCCTCGACGAGCTCGCGGCGCGGGCCGGGTCCTCCTTCAAGCGGCACCGCTCGCAGGCGCGGGTCGCCGAGGTCCGCCTCGGCACCCTGCCCGGCGGGGCGCCCGGCCCGCGCGCGGTGCTCGCGGCGCCGTCGTCGTACATGAACGTCTCCGGCGGTCCCGTCGCGGGGCTGGCCAAGTACTTCGGGGTCGAGGTCGACCACCTCGTCGTCGTGCACGACGAGCTCGACGTGGACTTCGGGGTCGTGCGCCTCAAGCGCGGTGGGGGAGAGGGCGGCCACAACGGCCTGCGCTCGATCTCCCAGTCGCTGGGCAGCAAGGACTACACGCGGGTGCGTGTCGGCGTCGGCCGCCCGCCCGGCCGGCAGGACCCGGCCGACTTCGTGCTGAAGGAGTTCTCCAGCACGGAGAAGAAGGAGCTGCCGTTCCTCGTGCCCGACGCGGCGGACGCGGTGGAGCTGCTGGTGACCGCCGGCCTGGAGGCCGCTCAGCAGAGGTTCCACGCGCCCGCCTGAGGGCGGGGCCTACCGCGAGCAGACCACCCGCGTCAGCCGGAAGCCGACCATCCGCTGGAAGTGCCGCAGGCCGTTGGACAGGTCCAGCGGGTGCGTGGTGTCGAGGAGGTGGCGGACCCCCCGGGCGGACAGGGCGGCGACCAGCTCGGCCGTCATGAGGTAGCGGGCGTCGCTCTGGTCGGGCCCGGAGCCGATGGTCCGGAAGTACCGCAGCATGCTCCACTCGCCGTCGATCGGGATGACGGCCAGCAGGACCGGGACGCCGGCGCGGTCCTCGGCCACCATCCAGAGGTCGTAGTCCAGCAGGTCGGCGATGTCCGGGTCGGCGTTGCGGTAGGTGGGGTCGCGGTGGGCGCGCTCGGCCTCGTCGGCCAGCTGCAGCAGCGCCCGCCGTTCCGCGGGGTCCGTGACGGGGCGGTGGGTGATGCCACGCTTGCCCGCGGCCCGCACCTTGCGCCGCAGGGTCTGCTTGTCGGCCCCGGCGCTGTAGTCCGCCACGTCCACCGGCACGCCCAGCACGGCGACCCCGCTGGCGCCGAAGCGCAGGCCCGGGGCCAGGCGCCGGGTCAGGGCCCGGTGGAGCACCCGACCCTGCACCGTCCGCGACAGCTCGGCACGCACGACGGGCAGCCGCAGGGCCCCCACGACCATCGCGGCCGAGCGGACCGGGTGACGCACGAGGTGCTGCTCGGCGCTCAGGCCGCTGTCGCGGTAGGCCCCGTGACGGGCCGACAGCTCCGGCTCGGTCGTCGCGGCGGCGGCCGCGGCGACGACGCGGCGCACCCTGCGGCGGGCGTCCTGCAGGGCGGTCCGGGGCGAGCGGGCCGAGGTCGTCGACGGTGTCGTCGCCGGCAGGCCGGCAGCCGTGGGGCGCGCCTGCGACGACGGGGCCGAGGACGGCGCCCGGTGCCGCGCGAGGGACGTCGAGCGGGTGTCCCCGCGGCCACCGTGCCCCGCGGAGGCGTCGTCCTCGGCGGGCGCGGCGTCCGGGCCGGAGGCGACGACGTCCAGCCTCTCGTGCACCGTGGTCGTCGCGCGGGTGGCGCGGTCGAGTCGATCAAGCACTGCGGTTCCCCTCCCTGGTGGCCGTCGAAGCCGCTGCAGCACCGAGCGGTCGACCGGTCTCGCGACCTCGCCCCGCACTCCAGGACCCCCTGCCGGGGGTCGCCGCGCCAGGTCCCCCCCGACACGCCACCCCCCGGTGACCTGGACGTCGACGTCCAGCACGCACCTCGCGGTGCAGGCAGCACTCTCCCACGGACGGCGGGGCCCGAGCACGTCATCCGAGGGGAGATCCAGCTCCTGTGCCGAAGCTGTGCAGGTCGTTCACCCGTGCGGGTCACCGCCCGCGCAGGCCGCGTCGGGGTGACGGCTGCGCGGACGCGCCCCCGTTAGGCTCCGGTGGCCTGCCGGGGACGTGCCCGCAGCGTCGTCGTCGGATCGCAGGGAGCGTGCAGCCGTGGTGGACCAGCCGGAGCAGACCAGCGTCGAGGGGCGTGGGCTGACCATCGTCCACGTCCTCAACGACGTGGAGGACCTCGGCAACGGCATCAACAACAGCACCGTCGAGCTGGCCTGCGCCCAGCGCGCCCTGGGCCACGACGTCGTGGTCGCGAGCCGCGGCGGCGGCCAGGTGGCGCTGCTGGAGAGCTTCGGCGTCCGCCACGTGGTGCTGGTGCAGGAGCGCACCGCCGGCTCCCTGCTGGGCGCACGGCGCCGCTGGGCGAGCCTCGTGCGGCAGCTGCGCCCCGACGTGGTCCACGTGCACAACCTCACGGGCGCGCTGCTGGCCGGCCTGGGCCTGCGCCGCCCCTACGTCCTGGTGGCGACCCTGCACCTGGAGGAGAAGCGCGGGGTCGGCGCGATGGCGCTGGCCGACCGCGTCATCGCCTTCCACGACTCCGCCCGCCTGCGCAGCCTCGTGCCCGGCCGCGGCGACCGCCGCCTCGACGTCATCCGCCAGGGCATCCTGGGCGGGGCCCGCTCGGTGGCCGACGACGCCTCGACGCCCGACGTCCAGCACCCTGCCGTCGTGACGGTGTGCGGGATGTACGAGCACAAGGGGATCTACGACCTGCTGGAGGCCTTCGGGGCCGTCCTCGACGCGGTGCCGCAGGCCCACCTGTACTACGTGGGCGGCGGGCCCGACCGCGACGAGCTGCAGCGCCGGGCGGACGCCACGCCCTACGCCGACCACGTGCACGTCGTCGGCTTCCACCCGCGACCGGCGCCGTGGCTGCGCGCCGCGGACGTGTTCGTCCTGGCCAGCCGGCGGGAGGTGGCCGCCCTGGTGCTGGCCGAGGCCCGCAGCTTCGGCCTGGCGCCGGTGGCCACGCGCGCCGGCGGCATCCCCACGCTCGTGGAGCACGACCGCTCGGGCCTGCTGAGCGAGCCGGGCGACGTGGCCGCGCTCGGGGCCAACGTCGTGCGCGTGCTGACCGACGCCGAACTGGCCGAGCGGTTGTCGAGCGAGGCGGCGGAGGGTCTGGACGACCTGACCATCCGCCGCTTCGCCGTCGACGTGCTCGGCGTCTACCGGGACGAGCTCGCGCGCCGTCAGGGCGCGGTCACGACCGCCTCGCGCTGAGCGGTGGCGTGCGCGCCCTTGGTGCGCGGCCGCGGGTTGGCCACCACGACCTCGACGCGGCCGGCCTGCCACCCGGACGCGGCCGCGTGGGCGGCCTCGACCTCCCGGGTGGAGCTGCGGCGCTGGGTGGCCACGAGCAGGACGGCGTCGGCCGCCCGGGCGTAGGCGACGGCAGCCGAGGGACGCCCCGCGACCAGCGGGGGCGCGAGCAGCACGACGGAGTCGACCTCGCGCAGCAGGGCGGTCAGCGAGCGCTCGATCTCCGCGCCGGTGGCCGTGGACACGCGCAGCGGGTGGGTGCCAGCGAAGACCATCCGGACGGTGTCGCGGCGCGGGACGGCGACCACACCGACGGGTGCGCCCTCGATGAGGTCGCTGAACCCCGGCCGCGGCGTGTCCGGCAGCGTGGCCAGGTCGACGACGGCCACGGTGAGGCCGGCCTGCACGAGCGTGCCGGCCATCTCGCTGACCAGGTCCTCGGCCGTCTCGGCGTCCGCGGGCGTGCAGGCGCCGACGAGCAGCGTCTGGCCGTCGCTGCGGTCGCGGGTGACGAGCTGGCGGTACATCGCGACGAGCGCCTGCGCGTCCTCGTGGCCCTGCCCGCGTCGCTGCAGCCACGACGTGCTCTCGAAGGACGACAGGTCGAGCAGGTCGCCCGGGCGGCGCAGCGTGGAGTTCATCCGCGCGACGAGCACGGCCGCGGCCAGGCCGACGGCGAGACCCACGACGAGGCCCATCACGACGAGGACCGGCGGCGTCGGGAAGCCCGCGGTCTCGGGCAGGTTGGCGGGCTCGACGACCTGCAGCAGCAGGGTCGCCGTGGCGTCGGTGCGGCCCTCCAGCGACGCCGCGCGCTGGATGACCAGCTGGGCCGCGGCGTCGGCCTCCGCCTGCGCCAGCCGCGCCGAGTCGGCCTGGGCGGTGACGGCGAGGAGGACGGTGTTGTCCTTGATCTGCGCGGTCAGCTGGGGCCGCTGGGCCGCGCCCGTCGTCGTCTGCACGGTGCGCGCGAAGCTCTCGCCCTGCACGAGCTCGGCGTAGGTCGTCGCCCGCTGCTCCACGAAGCTGGAGCTGCCGAAGACGTCCGCGGCCGTGGCGGTGGGGGCCAGCGAGACGTAGATCTGCGTCGTCGACGCGTACGTCCGCGGCAGGAGCGCGGCCGCCGCGATGCCGGCGCCGAGTCCCGCCAGCAGGCAGACCACGACGATCCAGGCGCGGCGCCGCAGGGCCTTGAGGAGGATCGATCCCACGGTGCTCGCACTCTCCTGGTGTTCGGGTTGGGGGTTCGGGGCTCCGGCGCCGGGCCGGGTGGGGGTCCTCACCGGTTCCTGCGCAGCAGGCGCAGGGCGGAGGAGGAGAGGAAGGCGACGTCGGCCCGGCGGGGCACGACGACCTCGCGGATGCGGTGTCCCGTGAGGCGCCGGAACAGGACGAGCATGAAGACGGTGGCCGTGAGGTAGGAGGCGAGGCTGGCCCAGGCCGCGCCCATCCCGCCGAACGGCGCGATGAGAGCGATGCCGAGGACCGCCACGACGAGGCTCGCCACCTGCGCCGCGGACTGCGCACCCGGGCGGCCGAGTGCGCTGATCGACCCGCCGAGGAACATGTTCAGGCCCGAGAACATCGACGCGCCGAGCAGCACGACGGCCATCGGCACCGCCCCGGCGAACTCGCTGCCGAACAGCAGCGGGATGAGGAACGGCGTGGCGGCCATGCCCAGGACGACGGGGACGCCGATGGCCAGCAGGGCCAGCCGGCAGGCGCGCGCGGCGACCGCGGCGTCCCGGCTGGCCGCCACCTCGGTCAGCAGCACGCGGCGCAGGTCACCGAGCAGCAGGGTGGGCACCTCCGCGAGCGCGACGGCGACGACGTACAGGCCGAGCTGGCCGGCACCGGCCAGCGGCAGCATGACGGTCTGGTCCAGGCGCAGGACGACGAAGCCGCTGAGCTCACCGCCCCAGGCGCGCGAGCCGTAGGCGATGCCCGAGCGGGCGATCTCGTTGGCCTCGCGCCAGCGGGGGCGGGGACGCGACAGCGCCACCAGGGCGGTGCACTGCGCGACGAGCAGGACGCCGACCTGCGCCCACGCCCCGGTCGTGACGGTGAGCGCGCCCGCCACCGCGAGGCTCAGCAGGGCCGCCAGGCGGGACAGGCCCGAGATCCACCGCTCGGCGACGAGCAGGTCGTAGCGGCCCTCGCCGACGCGGGCCGACTGCACGATCGACAGCGCCATGGCGGGCACCAGGGTCAGCCCGAGCAGGCGCAGGAGGGTGATGCCCTCGGGGTACTTCTGCAGCAGGACGGGTGCGAGCAGCCACAGGACGCCCGCGCCGAGCGCCCCGGCCGCCGCGCCGAGGCCGCCCAGGACCAGGGCCACGTCCCCCGGCCGGCGACCACGGCGCGCGACCAGGTACGCGGCACCGTCACCGAGCCCGAAGGCCAGCAGGTAGGGGACCAGGGCCACCGGGGCGAGGACGGCGGACAGGTGACCGCGGCCCTCGAGGCCGAGGACGCGGGCCAGCAGCGGACCGGTCGCGAGCGAGACGAGAGGCAGCACCCCCGAGGCCAGCAGCAGGTGGGCGACCGAGCGGGCCTGGCTCGGGCGGCCCTCGGGCGGCGCCTCGGCGGCTGCCTCCCCGGCGTCCGGCACCGTGGACGCGCCGTCCTCGCCGCGCGTGCGGACGTGGCGGCCGCGTCGGCCGCGGGGTGCGGCGGGGCGGGCCACCGCGTCGGTGGGGGTGAGGCTGCCGGGCGGTGCGTCCGCGCCCGGCGACGCGTCGGGACCCGAGGGCACCCCCAGGTCCGCGGGTGGCGTGCTCATGCGATCTCCTCGAAGGCGGGGGCCGCCGTGGGGGCCGTGGCCGCACCCGGCGCCGTGGCCGTGCGCAGCGACCGCCGGTGGGCGCCCTCGCGGGCGAACGACGCCCCGACGCAGATCCAGAAGAAGAAGGAGCCCGTGCCGCTGACCACGTCCGAGGAGGCCTGGAGGATCGCGTAGAAGACGATCACGGTGACGGCGAACAGGGCCCCGGCGTCGTCGGGGCGGCGGCGGGCGTTGCGCACCGCGGCGAGCAGCGCGAGCAGCAGCACCGCGACGAAGAGGACGAGGCGGATCGCGCCGCCCTCCTGCAGGAGGGAGAGGTAGCCGTTGTCGATGCCGACGGCCTTGCCGCCCGCGGTGAGGCTCTGGGCCGCGCCGGCGCTGCCGGGGCCCGTGCCGACCGGGTTGGCGGCCGCCTGGATGAACTGGGGGAGCAGCTGCGCGCGGTCGAGCAGCGACTGGTCCTGCCCGAGGGAGGACAGCTGGTAGCGGCTCGCGGTGGTGCCGGTGGCCGCGAGGCCCAGCGAGCCGATGCCGACGACCATGGCGAGCGTGACGCCGACTGCGGCGAGCAGGGCCTGGACGCGGCCCACGGGCAGGAGGCCGAGCAGCGCGACGGCGAGCAGCAGGACGGGCAGGGCGAACAGGACGCTGCGCACGCTGGTGAGCACGAGCGCGACGAGCACCACGACCAGGGTGACCGTGACGAAGAGGCTGCGGGCCCAGCGGCCCGGCTCGCGGCGGCGCGCCAGCATCCAGCACAGCAGCGCGAGCACGGCCTGGCCCAGGTACATGGCCAGGCTCAGCGGGGACTCCATCGTCCCCCAGACGCGGAAGCCGCGGGCCACGGGCGAGCCGACGCTGTTCAGCGTCTCCTGCACGCTCGTCAGCCAGGCCATGTCCCACGGCGGGGCGACGAAGAACTGGGCCGCGGCGTAGGCGGAGAGCGGC
>Ga0160428_1000804_pt1 | contig 29530 bp, 19 predicted proteins | sample SolpanmetagenomM_FD_108198 | JGI IMG/M metagenome (GOLD analysis project Ga0160428, IMG submission 108198) | Solar panel surface microbial communities from Lawrence Berkeley National Laboratory, California, USA - M | ecosystem: Engineered > Built environment > Solar panel > Unclassified ... | reverse complement strand
CCTGAACAACCTCGAAAAAGGTCAGATTCTGGAAGGCAACATCAAGAACATGACCAACTTCGGCGTGTTCATCGACCTCGGCGGTGTCGATGGTCTGCTGCACATCACGGACATTTCGTGGGGTCGCATCGCTCACCCGAGCGAAGCACTGCAGCTCGACCAGAAACTCAACGTGGTTGTGTTGGACTTCGACGAAGCCAAGAAGCGTATTTCGCTGGGCTTGAAGCAGCTGACGCCTCACCCATGGGATTCGCTGCCAGCCGACCTCGGTCCTGGCTCGCGTGTTCAGGGCCGCATCGTGAACGTAGCCGACTACGGCGCGTTTATGGAAGTGGTACCGGGTGTTGAAGGCCTCATCCACGTTTCGGAAATGAGCTGGAGCCAGCACCTGCGCAACCCGCAGGACTTCATCAAGCAGGGCGACATCGTAGAGGCAGTTGTACTGACCCTCGACCGTGAAGACCGCAAGATGAGCCTAGGTATCAAGCAACTGACCGAAGACCCGTGGACCCGTGGTGACTTCGCTGAGAAGTTTGCCGTAGGCACCAAGCACAGCGGTGCCGTGCGCAACCTGACCAACTTCGGCCTGTTCGTAGAACTGGAAGAAGGTGTAGATGGCCTCGTGCACGTATCAGACCTGTCGTGGACCAAGAAAGTGAAGCACCCTTCGGAAGTGGTGAAAGTGGGCGACAAACTCGACGTAGTAGTACTCGAGTTGGATATGTCGGCCCGTCGCCTCGCCCTGGGTGTGAAGCAGCTGGAGGAAAACCCCTGGGATACCTTCCAGACGGTGTTCACCCCCGGCTCGGTACACAAGGCTACCATCACCGAGAAGTCGGACCGTGGCGCAGTACTCGAATTGCCTTACGGCATCGAGGGCTTCGCTTACCCCAAGGGCTTGGTGAAAGAGGATGGCTCGAACGCCGAAAACGGCGAAGCGCTAGACTTCCGCGTTACTGAGTTCTCGAAAGATGACCGTCGCATCGTGCTCTCGCACACTGCGGTGTACAACAAAGAGGACGAAAGCAACAAGACGACCAACTCGAAGTTCGCGAAGAAGTCGCCCAACGCTGGCCAGACCCAGGGTGAAGGCAAACTGAGCGACCTCAAGAAGCCAGCTGACAAAAACACCCTCGGCGACCTCGACGCCCTCAGCGCCCTGCGCGACCAGCTTGCTGGCGCCGAGCGCCAGGCTGGCGAAGACAAGCTGAAGGCTCGTCAGGACACGCCGCTGGCGGGCAATTCGCCCGACAACGCCGAGATTCAGGCTTCGTAAGTTTCTGAAGTAGGTTGAAAGAAGAAGCCCTGGCCGTGAGGTCAGGGCTTTTTTGTGCGTTTTAGATTTGGTGGTACGGCCTTTTTTCGTACCTTTGTGCCCCCAAGCCGGTAACGTGACCGAGCGGCTAGGTAGAGGTCTGCAAAACCTCCTACGGCGGTTCGAATCCGCCCGTTACCTCCAGAGCCCCCTTGCTTCTCATCAAGCAAGGGGGCTTTTTTGTGGCTTCCAAGGGCCAAAAACGCCAAATAACTCCTGCGGTGCCTACATTGCTAACCCGCCGGCTGGGCCGACGGCTTACCCTTGCCTTGGCTATATGAAGATTGTTGACCTCCGCACTATGCGCGGGCCGAGTTACTGGTCGGTGAAGCACTACCGGCTAATTGTGTGCAAAGTTGATTTACAGGACCTTGCCGGTGAATGGAGCAATACCATCGACGGTTTTGCTGAGCGGCTAACTGCTTTACTACCCGAAATTGGGCAACCGCACGAGCCCGGCCGGCACTCTTCCAAGCAATTGGCTAAACATCCACCACTCACCCAAGCCCAACTGGTTGATGGTGAGCCCCTGGGCCACGTGGTGCAACACGTAGCGCTGGAATTACAGCGTTTGGCTGGCATGCCCGTTTTCTGGGGCAAAAGCTACCCGGCCCGTGATGCGGGGGTAGAGTACGTAGTTTTTGCCTACCAGGAAGAGCGAGCGGGCCGCTACGCGGCCCAGGCCGCCGTAGAGCTGGTAGAAGCGCTGGGCAAAGGCGAAGAATTCAATCTGAAGCCTGTTATTGCGGAACTGCATGACATTCGGGAAGAAGAGTTTTTTGGCCCTAGTACTTGGAGCATTGTGGCTGAGGCTGCCTCGCGCAACATCCCATATATTCAGCTAAAAAACAGCAACATCATTCAGCTTGGCTACGGCGTCAACCAGCGCCGCATTTGGGCCACTACGACTAACCTCACCTCGCACGCAGGGGTAGAGGTGGCCGGCAATAAGAACCGCACCAAGGCCATGCTCGACGATGGCGGCGTGCCGGTGCCGCGTGGCACCACTGTGTACTCGGAGGACGGCCTGCGCGATGCCATCGAGGAGTTGGGTTTCCCCATCGTTACGAAGCCGCTCGATGGCAACCACGGCAAGGGTGCCACCATACGCATCACCAATTGGGAAGATGCCGTGGAGGGCCTCAAAGCGGCCAAGGAATACTCGCGGGCCGTGATTGTGGAGCAGTTTGTAGAAGGCGACGACTACCGCTTGCTGGTGGTGAATGGCAAGCTGATTGCGGCAGCCAAGCGAACGCCCGCCGCTGTGAAAGGCGACGGCCACAGCACTATCAAGCAGCTGATTGACCAGGTAAACACGGACCCGCGCCGGGGGGTAGGGCACGAGAAAGTGCTCACCTCTATCAAGGCCGACCAGCACACATTAGACATTCTGAAGGGCCAGGAGCTGGCGTTGGAATCGGTACTACCGGCCGGCCAGACCCTGTATCTGAAGAGCACAGCCAACATCAGCACCGGCGGCACGGCTACCGATGTCACCGACCTCATTCACCCCTACAATCTGCTGCTGGCCGAGCGCGTGGCGGGCATTGTGGGGCTGGATATTTGTGGTATCGATATGCTAACCAGCGACATCGCGATTCCACTCAATGAAACGCGCGGCGCCGTAATCGAGGTGAACGCGGCGCCGGGCTTCCGGATGCACATTGCGCCCACCGATGGGCTAGCGCGCAACGTGGCGGCGCCGGTCATCGACATGCTGTTTCCGCCCGGCAGCACAGCGCGCATTCCGATTATTGCCATCACGGGCACCAATGGCAAGACCACGACCACGCGTCTTATTGCGCACCTGGTGGCCAGCATTGGCTATAAAGTTGGTTTTACGACCACAGACGGCATTTATATCCAGGGCGTGCAGCTGCAAAAAGGCGATTGCACGGGCGGCCAAAGCGCGGAGTTTGTGCTGCGCGACCCCACCGTAAACTACGCAGTGCTCGAAACGGCGCGCGGCGGCATGCTACGCTCGGGCCTGGGCTTTCATACCTGCGACATCGCAGTGGTGACCAACGTAGCGGCCGACCACCTCGGCATGCGCGACATTTATACGGTGGAGGAAATGGCGGCCGTGAAGGGCGTGCTACCCCGCACGGTGCAGAAACACGGCTGGGCTGTGCTCAATGCCGACGACGACTTGGTGTATGAAATGGGCCGCAACCTCGACTGCCGGGTGGCTTACTTCTCGATGAATGAGCATAATCCGCGCATTCAGGAGCACGTGGAGGCCGGTGGCGTGGCGGCGGTGTATGAGGAGGGCTACCTCACGATTTACAAAAACTCGTACAAGCTGCGCATCGACCGGGCGGCCGAATTTCCGGTCACGTTCGGGGGTAGGGCCGGCTTCAACATCGAGAATGCGCTGGCGGCCGCGCTGGCCGGCTACCTAGCGGGCTTCGATAAAGACACCATCAAGACGGCGTTTCGCACCTTCGTGCCCTCGGCTACCAAAACGCCGGGCCGCATGAACGTGTACAAGTTTCCGCGCTTCGAAGTGATTGTGGACTACGCGCACAACACGGCCGGCATTACCAAATACGCCGAGTTTATGGAAGCCACCACGGCCACCCACAAGATTGGCGTGGTATCGGGCCTCGGCGACCGCCGCGACGAGGATACTCTGGGCTTCTCACGCATTGCGGGCCGCATCTTCGACGAGGTTATTCTGCGGCAAGACCGGGATTTGCGCGGCAAGTCAGCGGAGTTTCTGCAGGAAATCATGACGCGCGGCCTGCGCCTAGACAAGCCGGAGCTACCCGTCACGTACATCGAGAATGAGCTCGATGCCATCGACCACGTGCTGGCGACGGCGCCCGACGGCGCCGTGATTACGCTGCTGACTGAGAACATTTCCGGCGTGCTTAAAAAGCTCGACGAGTACGAGGCCAGCCTGAAGGAAGCTTAGAACGCGTGTCGCTACTATTTTACCCCACCTCCTACCCCTCTCACTCAGGAGAAAGGTAAGGGGTGGGGTAAAATGTTAGGAAGGCCTATTAAGCTACACACCACATCACTTAAACACTTGTTAATGAAATATTTTGCGCAGGTGGCCGTGGCAGCTGCGGCTTTGTGGCTGGCGGGTTGCCAGTCGTCTACCACTTCGGAGGCTACTACCCAGGGCGACAACACAGCGGCGGGCGGTGATAAAGAGCTCAATAACCTGTTTGCCAGCTACTGGCAGAAAAACTCCCAATTGTTTCCGCTCGATGCCACGGGCTACGGCGACAACCGCTACAACGACCAGCTGCCCAATAATCAGACCCGCGCTTTCCGCGATACGCTGCGCACTTTTTACCAGGGCTACCTCACGCGGCTGCAAAAATTTGACCGCGAGAAGCTCGACGCCAACGATAAAATCAGCTACGACATCTTTCAGTACGAGATGAACCATGGCTTGGCCGGGCTCAAGCTCAATACCTGGATGCTGCCGGCCAACCAGTTTTACGGCCTACCCATCACGCTGGGCCAATTTGGCTCGGGCCAGGGCATTCAGCCCTTCAAGACAGTCAAGGATTACGATAACTGGCTAGGCCGCGTGAGGGGCTTCACGGCCTGGACCGACTCAGCTATCGCCAACTTCCGCACCGGCCTCAAGCAGGGGGTAGTGCTGCCGCGGGCGCTGGTGGTGCGTATGATTCCGCAGCTCACCTCCAACGACATTGTGGTGACGGACCCCACCAAGAGCTTATACTACGGGCCGATAACACGCTTTCCGAGCAGCTTTTCGGACGCTGACAAAACCCGCCTGACGGACGCTTATAAGAAAGCTATCCTCACCGAGTTGGTACCGGCTTACCAAAAGCTGGGCACGTTTATGAAGACGGAATACCTGCCTAAAGCTCGCGCCACGAGCGGTATCGACGCCGTGCCGGGGGGTAAGGACATGTACGCCTTCGACGTGAAGTATGAGACGACAACCGACAAAACGCCGGCCGAAATCTACCAGATTGGGCAAGCCGAGGTGGCGCGCATTCGGGCGCAGATGGAGAAGATAAAGGCAGAAGTGGGCTTTAAAGGAGACTTGCAAGCGTTTTTCAAGTACCTCAATACCGATACGAAGTTTCGGCCCTACAAGACGCCGCAGCAGGTGCTGGCTGCCTTCGAGGACATTCACCAGCGGATGCTGCCGAACCTGAAAACGATGTTTGGGCGCACGCCCAAGACGCCGTTCGAGATTCGTGAAACCGAGAAATTCCGCGAGGCTTCAGCTTCGGCCGAGTACAACCAGGGCTCGCCCGACGGCTCGCGGCCGGGCATTTTTTACGTACCCATACCCGACGCTACCAAGTTTGCCACCACGTCGGGCATGGAATCGCTGTTTTTGCACGAGGCCATTCCGGGCCATCATTACCAGATTTCGCTACAGCAGGAAAACACCAGCTTGCCCGCGTTTCGGCGCTTTGGCGGCCAGAATGCTTACGTGGAGGGCTGGGCGCTGTACTGTGAAAGCCTGGGGCCGGAACTGGGCTTGTTTAAGGACCCCTACCAGCGCATGGGCGCGCTAGGCGACGAGATGCTGCGCGCCGTGCGCCTAGTGGTGGATACTGGCCTACACTCGCGCCAGATGACCCGCGAGCAGGCCATTGCTTACCTACTTGCTAACCTGAGCACTACGCCCGACGAAGCCATGTCGGCCATCGAGCGCTACATGGCCATTCCGGGCCAGGCGCTGGGCTACAAAATCGGGCAGCTCAAAATCCGGGAATTGCGCGCCAAGTATGAGAAGCAGCTCGGCAGCAAGTTCAAGCTCAGCGACTTCCACGACGAATTGCTGCGCGACGGCTCAATGCCGCTGGCCGTGCTCGAAAAGAAAATGGATGCCTGGGCAGCGACGGTGAAGTAGCCCCGCGCCCTACCCCCCTGGGCGTCGTTAGCTTTTCGAAGTGGCCCCACTCAGCGCGCTGAGTGGGGCCATTCTGCTTTCTGCCCCTTCTTTTCGTGTTTACTTTATGTTTCTGCTACCCTGCTTGGGGTAGTTATCGTGCTCCTTCTCGTTCCTTTTCATGCGTATCGCTCCTCCTTCTGCCAATCGGCGGCTCACCAGCTTGCTGGCGGCGCTTAGCCTCGCGGCGGGCACTCCTACCCTCAGTATGGCCCAATCTACTGCTCCCACCATCACGGTGGCTACCCGCGCTGGCCAGCCGCCCGTGCTGGCGCCCTGGGCCGGGCCCCACGGCGGCGTGCCGGCTTTCGACCAAGTGAAAGTTGCCGATTTTAAGCCCGCAATGGAAGCGGCAATGGCCGAAAACCTGGCCGAAATCAACCGCATCGCCACGAATGCCCAAGCGCCTACCTTCGACAATACCATTGCGGCGCTAGAGCGCAGCGGTGCGGCCATCGAGCGGGTAGAAGCCGTGTACGGCGTATGGAATTCGACCTTGAATGATGCTGCTTTCAGTGGGGTAGCCCGCAATATGGCGCCCCGTATGGCTGCCTTTAGCGACCAGATTACGCAGAACGCGGCGCTGTTTAAGCGCATCGAGGCGGTGTATAACGACCCTGCCACCAAGAAGCTCACGCCCGAGCAGCAGCGCCTAGTGGAGGTGCGCTACAAGGCTTTTGTGCGCGCTGGCGCTAAGCTCGACGCCACCGCCAAGACGCGGCTTTCGCAGATAAATCAGCAATTGGCGGGGCTTTTCACGCGGTTCCAGCAGAACGTGCTGGCCGAGGAAGCTGACTCGGTGCTGGTGCTGAAGACCGACAAGGACCTGGGCGGGCTGCCCGCATCGCTACGCGAGGCGGCCAAGTCTACGGCAGTTACGCGTAAGGTGGAGGCAGCGGGCGTCATTACAAATACGCGCTCGTCGATTGACCCATTTTTGACTTACTCTGACCAGCGGGCGCTGCGGAAGAAAGCATGGCGCATGTTCACGAACCGCGGCGACAACGGCAACGCGCACGACAACAACGCCCTCATTACCCAGATTTTGCAGCTGCGCGCCGAGCGGGCCAAGCTGCTGGGCTACCCCACTCACGCCCACCTGCGCCTCGACAATACGATGATGAAATCGCCGGAAAAGGCGATGGCGCTGATGCTGGAAATGTGGAAGCCCGCCGTGGCCCGCGTGCACGAAGAAGTGGCCGACATGCAGGCGCTGGCCAAGAAAGAAGGCACCCCGGCTGACTTCAAAATCGAGCCCTGGGACTACCGCTACTACGCCGAAAAGGTGCGCAAGGCCCGCTACGACCTCGACCAAGACGAGGTGAAGCAGTACTTGCAGCTCGATAAGATGCGCGAGGGCATGTTTTGGGTGGCCGGCGAGCTGTTCAACTTCGCCTTCGTGCCCGTGACCGACGTGCCCGTGTACCACCCCGACGTGAAGGTGTGGCAGGTGAACGATAAAACCACCGGCAAGCAAGTGGGCCTGTGGTACTTCGACCCCTATGCCCGGCCCGGCAAGAACTCCGGCGCTTGGATGAACGCCTACCGCAAGCAGGAGCGGATGGACGGCCAGGACGTCACGACTATCGTTTCCAACAACTCCAACTTCGTGAAGGGCAAGGACGGCGAGCCGGTGCTTATCTCCTGGACCGACGCCACGACGCTGTTTCACGAGTTTGGCCACGCGCTGCACGGCTTGTCTTCCAACGTGACCTACCCCTCACTAGCGGGTACGAGCGTGGTGCGCGACTACGTAGAGTTTCCGTCGCAGCTGCTCGAAAACTGGCTCCCTACCCCCCAGGTACTCAACAAGTTTGCACTGCACTACCAGACCGGCAAGCCCATTCCACAAGCGCTCGTGGACCGCATCAACAAGGCCAGCACCTTCAACGAAGTCTTTGCTACGACCGAGTTTATGGCCAGTGCGCTGATTGACATGAAGCTGCACCTGGCGGGCGATAAAGTCATTGACCCCGACAAGTTTGAGCGCGAAACGCTGGCTGAGTTGGGCATGCCTCATGAGCTAGTGATGCGCCACCGCACGCCGCAGTTTTCGCACGTATTTTCGAGCGATGGCTACTCGGCGGGCTACTACTCCTACTTGTGGTCGGTGGTGCTGGCGGCCGACGGCTTCAGCGCCTTCACCGAGGCCGGCGGGCCCTACGACAAAGCCGTGGCTGAGCGCCTACGCAAAAACGTATTCACGGTGGGCAACACCATCGACCCGGCCGTGGGCTACCGCGCTTTCCGGGGCCGTGACCCCAAGATTGATGCGCTTATGAAACAGCGCGGCTTCCCGATGGCGGGCGCCAAAGCGGCCAGCCCTACCCCTGCTAAAAAGCCCGTCGGCAAGATAAAATCGGCGGCGGGAGTGAAACGCAAGTAATCTTACCCGTGCCCCTAGTTTCGAGTTAACGTGAGGGGTAGGGCCTTCCAGCAGAAGCGGCTATAAAGCAGGTATATCCACCTGTTTTATAGCCGCTTCTGCTTACAATGCGCTATTATGCATTTCCTTTACGACCATGAAACAACTTTTACTTGGAATACTCCTGCTGACCGGTGTGCGGGTAGACGCGCAGTCTGCCCGGCATGCAGTTGCCCCAGGCCGCGCTGCTACCACAGTGGTGCCCAAAACCGCCTCCGCGCCTCTTGCAGCACTATTTGAGACGTATTGGGACGAGCAAGCCAAGCTGTTTCCGCTCGGAGCTACGGCGGAGGGCGACAACCGCTACAACGACCAGCTGCCCAATAACCAAACGCGTGCTTTCCGGCAGCAGGAGCAGCAGTTTTACCAGCGGTACTTGACGCAGCTGAACAAGATGGAGCGCAGCAAGCTCTCGGCCAATGATGCGTTGAACTACGAGGTGTTTCGCTACGAGCTGGAAACTTCTTTGGCGGGGTTCAAGCAAATCACGTGGATGCTGCCGTTTGACCAGACCAGTGGCTTACCCCAGAGCATGGCGCAGTTTGGGTCGGGCTCGGGCGCACAGCCCTTCAAAACGGCCAAAGACTATGACAACTGGCTAAGCCGGGTGCACAGCTTCACGGCCTGGACCGACTCGGCCATCGGCAACTTCCGCCAGGGCATGGCGCGGGGGGTAGTGCTACCAAAAGCACTGGTGGTGAAAATGATACCGCAGCTGGAAGCCTTAGCGGCAGCCGACCCGACCAATAGCGTTTTCTACGGCCCCATTACGAAGCTACCCGATACGCTGCCGGCCGCCGACAAGGAGCGGCTGACCACCGCCTACCAGCGGGCCATCGGCACCGAGCTGGTGCCGGCTTATCAAAAGCTTGCCGCTTTTTTGAAAACGGAATACCTGCCGAAAGCCCGCACAACCACCGGCTTTGGCGACCTGCCCGGCGGCCCGGAGGCGTATCGCTACGCCGTGAAATACGCCACCACCACCGACCAAACGCCCGAGCAGATTTACCAGACTGGCCTGAGCGAAGTGAAGCGCCTGCGCACTGAAATGGAGCGGGTGAAGCAGCAAGTGGGTTTTCAGGGTGACCTGCCGGCGTTTTTCGCCTACATGAAGAACGACCCGAAATTCCGGCCTTATAAAACGCCGCAGGAAGTGCTCGCCGGCTTCGAGGCCATTCACCAGCGCATGGAGCCCAACCTCAAAAAGCTGTTTGGCCGAGTGCCCAAAACGCCGTTTGAAGTGCGCCAGACCGAGGCTTACCGGGCGGCTTCGGCCAGCGCGCAGTACTTCGCGGGCTCGCCCGATGGCGCACGGCCGGGCATTTTCTACGTGCCCATCCTGGATGCCACGCAGTACAATGTCACGGCCCTACCCCCTATGGAAGACGTGTTTCTGCACGAGGCCATTCCGGGGCACCACTACCAGATTTCGTTGCAGAATGAAAACACATCGCTGCCCAAGTTTCGGCGCTTCGGCGGCTACAGCGCTTTTAGCGAAGGCTGGGCGCTGTATTGCGAGTCGCTGGGCAAGGAGTTGGGCCTCTACACCGACCCGTACCAGTATGTGGGTTCGCTGGGGGGTGAAATGCACCGCGCCATTCGGCTGGTGGTAGATGTGGGCATGCACGCCCGCGGCATGACGCGCGAGCAGGCCATTCAGTACATGCTCGATAATGAGGTAATTAGCGAGCAGCTGGCTACAGCCGAAATTGAGCGCTACATGGCCCACCCCGGCCAGGCCCTGAGCTACAAAACTGGCCAGCTCAAAATCCGGGAGCTACGCGCTCGCTACGAGAAGCAGCTGGGCAAGAAGTTCGACCTGCGCGCCTTCCACGACGAGCTGTTGGCTGGTGGGTCAATGCCACTAGCTATCCTGGAAAAGCATATGGACGCTTGGGCGGCTCAGCAACGGTAGCATAGGCGAGCTTCTGTGCTACACGCACGGCCTTTGTTGGGCTTGTTATCCGACGTTGACCTTATTTTCCTTTACGCTATGCACGGGTATTTCCCGGGTTTGTTCCTCGTTGCGCACCTGTGCATTCCAACGGCAGCGCTAGCCCAGCAACAGCCGGCTCTCACGGTCCAAGACTACACCCGGGCCGAGCGATTTATGGGCTACCATACCCGCACGACTATGAAATGAAGCCGCTAATCGACCCGCGCGACGTGGTGCAGTGAGGCGCATCTAGCCGGGGTTTGGCACTGACGGGCTACCCAATTGGTACTGCGCCCTACTTATATACTCAAACTGCGGGCGATAACCTAGCTAGGCAGCCCGGCATTAGTGAAATAACGGCACCTGGTTTCCTACCCCCCTCAGGTAATGAAAGAATGAGAAGCAAGGTGCTGCTGACAACAGAACTGGCAGCACTAAAAAGGGCGGGCCAATGGCCCGCCCTTTTTAGTGCTGCTTTCTGGGGTCGGGGCGCTGCCGTTGGTGGCGGGCCGGGTGGTCGCGGTAGGGTGCGCGGTACGTTTTCTTCTGCTTCTTCTTGCCGCTGGCTGCCAGTGTGATGGCCGCCAGCGCGAGGCCAGCTACGGCCAGGCCCTTTACCCAGGGGCTGAGCAGCGGGGGCGGCACCGAGCGCACGCCATTGGCGTCGGCTGTGGCGGGCTGCTTGGCGTAGCGCCCCAGCTTGGGCCGGGCCACTTTATTGAAATTCACTGCCAATTCCTCTAGCTGCTCGCGCAGCTCGTCGCCGTACATGGCAATGCCGTGGCCTGTGGCGGCGACTTCGGGCGTGAGGCTTAGCAGCTCGGCTACCGACAGCCGGGCGGCGTCCCAGTCGGGGGTGAAATAGGCGGGCGGGCCGTGCACCACCTGCTTTTGGGTGAGCGTAGCCAGTCCCGACTCACCTACTACCGTGGTAAAGGCATCGCCGACCACCAGCACTTTATCCTCCTCGCGGAAGAAGGACACGTGGCCGGGCGCGTGGCCGGGCGTGTGCACCCAGCGCCAGCCGGGCAGGCCAGGCACGCTGCCATCGGCGGGCAGCGCCTGAACGCGCGCGCCCAGGTCGTAGGGATGTTTGGGGTAAAGAAAAGAGCTCCAGGCCATGAGGCCGCCGCCCACGGTAGGGTCGGGTGGCGGGTAGCTCGAGCGGCCCGTGAGGTAGGGCAGCTCCAGCGAGTGCGCATACACAGGCACGTCGGGCCAGGCGGCTAGCAGGCCATCGAGGCCACCGGCGTGGTCGAAGTGCGCGTGCGTCATGACGATAGCGACGGGCGGATTATTCGGGCCAAACACCTCCTCGGCATGCTTCCGGATGGTGCTGGCCGTGCCGGGCAGGCCGGCATCAATCAGTACCCACGGCCCGCGCTCCAGGCTGGGGTTGGCGGCTACGTAGTAGAGGTTCACAAACACGTTGCGCAGCACGTAGAGGCCCGCCACAACGGGCATAAAGGCGGGCGTACTGGCCCGCGAGGCATAGTTGGAAAGCATAGGCAGCAAGTTACTAGAGTGTGAAAAACCAGCGTACCTTGACACTGGCCCAGGCTACGAGCTTACGCAGAAGCTCGCACCACGGCTCGGTGCGGCGACACTATCGTCGAGCTTGTCCTACCCCCCTATTTTCGGACAAATACTTGATTATAAAATAGTAATTACTCGCAGCTGTCAAGCTTAAAAAAGAAAGCGGCTAGCGCTGCACAATGCGCAGTACCTGGCTAAACTGCTCGCCCTGCACGCGCACCACGTAGGTGCCCGCGCTAGCCAGCCGCGGGGCCGCTAGCTCGGTGCGCGTGCCGCCGGCTGCGTACTGCACAGGCTGCACCATTCGGCCCAGCAGGTCAAATACGGTCACAGTGTAGCGGCCGGTGGGCAGGGCCGTGAGGTCGAGCGTAGTAGGGCCAAGGCCAGCCAGCGTGGGATACAGCTGCGCGGCACCCGCGCGAGTAGTGCCCACGGCCGTAGCCAGCGGCGCATTCGGCGCCGTAAGCTGGTAGATGGTGCCGCTTTGGTCATCCGAAATCAGGAGCCGGCCCTGCGGGTCGACGGCTACATCGACGGGGCGGCCCCAGACACTGCCCATGCCCGCACCCGTGAAGCCCGCCACCAGGTCGGCCTGCGCGCCGGGGGTTTGAGTAGTGGCGTTCCACGGAAAATATACGACCTTGTAGCCAGTGGGTGCGGTGCGGTTCCAGGAGCCGTGCAGGGCAATAACGGCTCCGCTGCTATACGCCGCCGGAAAGCTGGTGCCTTGCAAAAAGGTGAGCCCCAGCGCCGCTGAGTGCGCCGGAATGCCCTTGCTGATGCGCGTCATGGTCGCCACATCCACGTGCCCATCGCGGTTAAAGTCGTAATCGCGGTCGAAGGGCATATTGTCCAGGCCAGTGCTGCTGTCGGGGTTCGGGTTGAAGAAGGGCCAGCCGTAGTTGGCGCCGTCGTTCACTTGCGTAAACTCGTCGGGCGGGTGGTTATCCACGTATTCGGGCAGCACTTGGCCATACTTGCCCGTGCCGTCGTCGAAGGGGTAGGGCGTGTTGTCGCGGTTATTCACGGCTACCCACAGCGTGTTGGTGCCAGGCACGAAGGCCAGGCCCTCGGCATTGCGCAGGCCACGGGCAAACAGGCGGCGGTTCGAGCCATCGGCATCATACTGGTAAATGGCGCCGCGCACTGGGTCGCTCTGCGTGTCGGAGAGGCAGGCATTGCAGGTCGAGGCAATGCTCACGTAGAGCTTGTGGTTGCCGTCGAGGGCTATGTTCTTGAGCTGGTGGCCATAGGCCCCTTGCAGCTCGGGCGTGCTGGCGTCGGGTAGGCCCGCGATAACCACCTGCCGGCCCTGGCCGGTGAGGTCGCCGGCCTGGTACACGTAGCGGTTTATCTGGTTGCTCTCGGCCAGGTAGAAGTAAGTGGTGCTGCCGATGGTGTGAAACACCATGTCGTGCGGGTTGCGCAGGCCCGTCACAAAGTCTGTGACCACCGGCAGGCCGCCAGCGCTACCCGGCCGCACCAGGCTCACCTTGCCCGCGCCGGGCTGCGACACCAGCAGGTTGCCATCGGGCGTGAGGGCCATGAACCGCGCGCCCGGCACCCGCGCATACACCGCAATAGCGAAGCCCGCCGGCACCTGCAGCGACCGCGCCACGTCGAACGGAGAATTGGCCAGGCCGGCTGGCACCGTGAGCGCCACCGTGGCCGGCGCGGGGAGTTGCGCCAGGGCCGGCCGGGCCACGCTTAGCACTAGGCCCAGGGCCACCACGCAGCCAGCCCGGCCCAAAATCAAACGATGCAACTTAGTGGTCATGCGATAATAGATAAGTTGGTGAAATACTGGACTATCTCGTACCTACTCCTTTCTCGCCCCGATGGTTTGCCCCGCTGGCCCTACCCCCCTACCGAATGCCGCGCACGCGCATTGGCACCGTAAAAACTGCCTCCGAAGCCGTGATGAACAGCGTGCGCATATCGGCACCACCAAAGCAGATATTGGCCGTCCAGGCGGCGGGCACATCGAGGTGAGCCAGCTGCTGGCCCGCCGGGCTATAAATGGTGACGCCCTGGCCGGTGAGGTACACGTTGCCACGCTCGTCGAGCGTCATACCATCCGAGCCTTGCGACACAAACAACTGCTTATCAAGCAATTCCCCCTGTGACCCCAGGCGATACCGGTAGGTTTTATTGGCGTCGATATCGGCCACGTACAACAGCTTGCCATCGGGCGAGCCGATGATGCCGTTGGGTTTTTGCAAGGTTTTCTCCACGGCCACGGGCTGCGTGGCGCCGGGCGCTAGGTAGTACACGCACTGCGCGGTGGGGCCGGGCCGGCCGGCGGGCCAGTAGTCGCGCTTGTAGTAAGGGTCGGTGAAGTAGAGCGCGTTTTTAGGGCTGACCCACACATCGTTGGGGCCGTTTAGACGCTGGCCGTTTACCTGGGCTACCAGCACTTTTTGCTTCCCCTCGGGGCTGATTGACCAGAGTTGATTGTCGGCGTCGGCGCAGGCAATGAGGTTGCCTTTTTTATCAAAATACAACCCATTGGACCGCCCAGTGGCGCTCAGAAACACGCTGAGCTTGCCATCGAGGCCGTATTTCCAGATTTTATCGTTGGGCTGGTCGGTGAAATAAATATTGCCTTGCCGGTCCACAGCCGGCCCTTCGGTGAAGGCAAATTGTTTGGCCACCAGCTGGGGGGTAGGCGCGCCCGCAAACAGCGCCTGCCCAGCAGCCGACAACGGCGCGGGCGCTACCGTAGCCGGGGCAGCTTGGGCGCGGGCTAGGCCAGGTAGCAGGCTAGCTGCCGCTGCAAGCGGGGCCAAAAGACGTCGAACTTTCATGAGCGCAAGGGGGGTAGGGAACGTAAATAAAAAGGGCGCGGCGTGGTCGTATCACTCGGGCCGACCGGCGGCCACCGCCCTTACTACGTAACCTACGCCACCACGCCGCCGCAAAGATGCGGGGCTTACCTTTTTCGCGTATGAAACTCAACAACTTCGAGTTGGCCTTTGTGCTGGGGCGCCTGCTACTGGGCCTCAATTTTTTGATGCACGGGCTAGTGCGCATACCCAAGCTCGCGGCGTTCAGCGCGGGCATCGAAAAGGAGTTTGCCGCCGCGCCGCTGCCCCCGGCGCTGGTGAGCGCCTACGCCCACGCGCTACCCTTTGCGGAGGGCGGCATTGGCCTACTCCTGCTGCTGGGGCTGTGGACACGCCCAGCGCTGGTGGCAGCTATGCTGTTGATTATGAGCCTGGTATTTGGCAGCAGCCTACTCGAAAAGTGGAGCCTCGTGGGCGACCAGCTCGTATATGGCCTCTACATCATCACGCTGGTGCTGCACTTGCAGCGCAACCGCCTGTGCCTCGACCCAGTAGCGGCGGCCAGTTGAGCATGACCGTTCGAGTGGGTTTTCAAAAAGCCTATATACAGTAGTTTCGGGTTTTGCAGGTAGGGCGGGCTGCTGGCTATCCATGCGTTGTTAGCCGGCGCCAGGAAGACGAGCGAACCGGCCGAAAAGCTGGCAGCCCGCGCCACGGCTCCCATAAATCGTTTTCCAGACCGCGCTAGGTTCTGAGCTACACGTGTGGCACAGGTGATTCGCTTTGCTCAGCATGCGACTCTTTTTTGTTGATTCTCACAATCTTCTGTTACTTGCTTGCTGCTACTTAGTACCTACTGATTGAACCCTACCCCTCCCCTACCGGCCAAAGTTGCCCGCTTTCCGCGGGCGGTGCCGTTTATCATTGGCAATGAGGTGGCCGAGCGCTTCAGCTACTATGGGATGCGGGCCATTTTGCCCACGTTTTTGGTGGCGCACTTTTTCAACCCTACACACAGCGCGGTGCTCACGGCCGGGGCCGAGGCGCAGGCCAACAACTTTGTGCACTCGTTTGCGGCGTTGGGCTATGCGCTGCCGGTGGTGGGCGCGCTGCTGGCCGACTGGGTACTAGGCAAGTACCGCGTTATTCTTTGGCTATCATTGCTTTACTGCGTGGGGCACGCGCTACTGGCCGCGTATACCGACGACCTGACGGGCTTTCGGGTAGGGCTCTTCGTGATTGCCATTGGCATGGGCGGCATCAAGTCGAGTGTGACGGCCAACCTCGGCGACCAGTTCACGGCCACCAATGCCCACCTGTTGCCCAAGGCCTACGGCTGGTTTCAGCTAGCGATTGATGCGGGGGCGGCCGTGTCTACGGCGCTCATTCCGGAACTGTATGCCTACGCCGGGGCGGCCTGGGCGTTTGGCGTGCCGGGGCTGCTGATGGGCGCGGCGGCGCTCACGTTTTGGCTGGGGCGGCGGCACTACGTGAGGGTGCCGCCCACGGGCCTACGCGCCGGCCTGCGCCACGCGCTGGGGCCGGGCGAAAGCCGCGCGGCGCTGCGCCGGGTGGGGGTTATTTTTCTGTTCATCCCGGTGCTGTGGGCGCTCTACAATCAAAGCGAATCGGAATGGGTACTGCAGGCAGCGCACCTCGACCGGCACCTGTGGCGCGGCTACGCGCCGCTGCCCGAGCAGCTGCAGATTTTGGGCATCGTGTTCGGCATTGGGCTCAATCCTTTGCTCACCTATCGCATTTATCCAGCGCTGGCGCGGCGCGGTATTCGGGCCACGCCACTGCGGCGCATGGGGGTAGGCATGGTGCTGGTGGCGCTGGCCATGTGCATTATTGCCGGCGTGCAGCACAGCCTCGATGGGGGCGGCAGCCCCTCGGTGTGGTGGCAGGTGCTGGCGTACTTCGTGGTGGCGGGCGGCACGCTCATGGTGGCCGTAACTGGCCTGGAGTATGCTTATACCCACGCGCCGCCGGCCCTAAAAAGCCTCACCACGTCGCTGTGGCTGCTGACCATCGCGGGTGGTAACTATTTTTTGGCCATTATGAATAGCAGCATTGCGGCGGGCGGCTTTTTTGCGCGCTTTCAGGGCGCCAACTACTACTGGTTTTTTGTGGGGCTAATGGCCGTGAACTTCACGTTGTTTATGCTGGTGGCGGCCCGGCTCACCCAAAAAACGTACGTAGGCACCCTACCCCCGCCGCTGGAGCCACTGGCGGAATAAGGTCCATTTTCTTCTTTCAACTACTACCAACCCGCTATGCAAGCTCGCCCCTACATTCTAGCCGAAACCACCTGGCAGGCCGTGAAAGCTGCCGCCTTTGAAGTGGTCGTGTTGCCCTGGGGCGCCACCGAGGCCCACAACTACCATCTGCCCTACGGCACCGACAATTTTCAGTGCGACTACGTGGCCGCCGAGGCCGCGTGCCTGGCCTGGAAGCAGGGCGCTAAGGTGGTGGTGCTACCCACCATCCCGTTTGGGGTGAACACAGGCCAGCTCGACATTACACTCGACATCAACCTGAATCCCAGCACCCAGCTGGCCATTCTGCGCGATGTGGTGCAGGTGCTGGCCCGGCAGGGCATTCCGAAACTAGTAGTGCTGAACGGGCACGGCGGCAACGACTTCCGGCAACTGCTGCGCGAGCTGCAAGCCGAATTTCCGAGCGTGTTTCTGAGCACGGCCACGCTCTTTCGCGTGGTGGACCGCAATCAGTTTTTTGAAGCGCCCGGCGACCATGCCGACGAGATGGAAACCAGCATGATGCTGCACATCGCGCCCGAGTTAGTGCGCCCGCTGGCCGAAGCCGGCACGGGCGCCAGCAAGCGGTTTCGCATTCGGGCGCTGCGCGAGTGGGCCTGGGCCCAGCGCGAATGGAGCCAGGTGAGCGCCGACACGGGGGTAGGCAACCCGGCCGCCGCCACCGCCGCCAAGGGCGCCGCTTTTTTGCAGGCAATGACCCAGGAGCTCGGGCAGTTTTTGGTAGAGCTGGCCGCGGCCGACCCGCAGGATTTGTATGAATAAAGCGGCGCCCGGCGCCGGACGCCAGGCGATAATCTACTGGCTCCTGGGAAGCGCTGGCTTCGGCTCCTACATCTTTTGCGCCATACTCAGCCCGAGCGTGGCCCAGTTGAAATTGGCTTTCCGGCCCAGCCGCACCACGATTAAGTCCTTGGCAGGATTCACGTAGATGAACTGCCCCAGAATGCCCTCAGCGAAGAAGTCGCCGGCGGGGCGCACCACCCGCCGGGGCGGCGACTGGGCGTTGCCCCCGGGGCTGCCGCCGCTCACCACCCGAAACTGGCCGTGGCTAGCGGTGTCGGTGTAGGCTTCGAAGCGCCGGTTGTGCCACCACTGGTAGCTATAAATAAAGTTGTTCTTGGCCTGCTCGGCGGGGCTATAGACAGAAGTTTCGACCCAGGCGCGGGGCACTACCTGTCGGCCCCGCCACTCGCCGTGCCGCAGGTAGAGGCGGCCGAACTTAGCAAAGTCGCGGGCGCGGGCGTTGAGGCAGCAGAAGCTTTTTTCGGTGCCATTTTGCCGGCGGTCGAGGCTCCAGGAAGCGTCGTACTCCATGCCCAGGGGCTGCCAGATTTTCTCCTGTAGGTACTGCGCCAGGGGCCGGCCGGTGGCCCGGGCCACGGCCATACCCAGCAGCTGCGGGCAAACGCTCCGGTACTCAAACTGCTGGTCGGGCGGACCTTTTGTCTTCAGCTGCTTGATGTACTTGGGCAGGTTGCGCCCGTAGTAGTACTTGGCCACGTCGCCGAAGGGATTGTAATAGCCCTCGTTGAACGCAATGCCCGAGCGCATATTGAGCAGGTGCCGCAGGGTGACGGGACCAAACTGGCGGGCATCCAGCTCGGGCAGGTACTTGGTAATGGGGTCATCTACGCTGCCGATAAATTTTTCCTCGATGGCAATGCCCACCAGGGCCGATACAAACGACTTGGCCACCGAAAACGAGGGCACCGCCGAAGCCGCCGCGTAGCCCTCCCGGTATTGCTCGTAGAGCAGGGTATCGTGCCGGATAACCAGCAGGGCCACCGTGCCGGTGTGTTGCAGCAGTGCCTCCAGGTCGTAGGTTTTGCCCTCGCTGGTCACTTGCTGGGGCAGGCCGCTCGGCGCCCCCGGCCGGGCCACCCGAAACGCAAACGGCTCCCCTGCCCCGCGCGCCACCGGCCGCGCCGGAAACTTGCGGTTGTCGTGCAAATCAGAAAAGTTGTAAATAAAAAACCGGCCGACGTGGCAGGCTGACAGCACTACCAGTGCAGCCAGCAGCAGTAGCAGAGAAGACTTACGAAGCATTTGGCTAAAGTAGTGGCTAGCTCTAGGATGGCTACTGGAAATAAAGCGAATTTTTATACTTAGCCCACTATCGCTTATTGGTCAATTATTTACACTACGCGTGAGCCGTTGCTTCGCCCTATTTCCGAGTAGGCGGGCTAACCACACGCCGCCATTGAAGGTACTATCCGACACGCTATCCCCTACCCCCATGCGCCACATTACCGCCGCCGATATCACGGCTTTTGAAAAGATTTACCGGCTCAACTTCGTGAATGGCCTGCCGGGCTACAAGCCGGCCAACCTGGTGGGCACGGCCGCGCCCGATGGCCGCACCAACCTGGCCATTTTCAGCTCGGTGCTGCACCTGGGCTCCGACCCGGCGGTGCTGGGCATGGTGACGCGCCCCACCACCGTGCCGCGCCACACGTACCAGAATATCAAGGACAACGGCGGCTGCTACACCCTCAACCAGGTGCCGCTGCCGCTGGCCGCGGCGGCCCACTACACCTCGGCCAACTTTGAGGACGAGTCGGAATTTGACGCCTGCGGCTTCACGGCCGACTTCCGCGATGGCTTTGCGGCGCCCTACGTGGCCGAGAGCCCGCTCAGCATCGGGCTGCGGCTGCGCGAAGAGCACGCTATTTTTAATGGCACGATGCTGCTGGTAGGCACTGTGGAGCACGTGTATTTGCGCCCCGACATGCTGCGCCCCGACGGTACGCTGGACCTGGCCGCCGTGAACGCAACTGCTATCTCGGGCCTCGATGGCTACCACCAGGTGCTGCCGCCCGTGCGCTACGGCTACGCCCGGCCGGGGCAGTTTCCAAAGCCGCTGTAGCGAGCCCTACCCCCCGCTTAAATTCAAAAAAGCCCGCTACCAGGCTGGCAGCGGGCTTTTTTGAGTAGCGCAATCAGGTTACATATTGCCGTTGCCGCCGCTACCGTTGCTGCCGCCAACGCCGCTACCGCTGCCGGTGCTGTTGCCATTGCCGCCACCAATACCGCCGCTCGACTTGCGGCCTTTGGCGGTGCCTTGGTTTTGGTCGACTGAGCCCATTTTGCCGCTGGCCGTTTGGGGCGAGGTGTTGTTGTCGCCCGAGGGGGCCGAGTTGAGCTGGTCGTCTACGCTGCCTTTTTTGATGTCCGTAGCCGAGCCTTTACCGATGGGCTTGGTCACGGTCTGCTTGTAGTTGATGCTATCGCGGTTGATGTCGGCGTTGGTGTAGCCGGGCGGGGTGCTGAAGCCCTCGCGGGACTGCGGATTTTCGCCGGGGCTGAGCGAGGCGTAGTCGCAGGCGGTGAGCAGGGTTGCAGAGCTGCCAAACAGCGCAAGGGCAACGAGGGGGCGAAGAACAGATTTCATACGAAAAATAAAGAGTTAGCTAGCACAAAGATGCGACCGAGCCGCCAATCCTACTTGGACGCACCAACCAGATTTTGGTTGCCCGCGTTGAGAGGAATAACCGACAGGCCGCTTGCGGGTGGCATCTGCCAGCGCGGGCAGGCGTTCCGTTTGGCCCGGCGGTTTCGGCAGCAGCAGCCCGCTGCTATTATTAGTTACGCGTATTTAGCCCTACCCCCATGCTGCGCCGCACCTTTACTACCCTGGCCCGCACGGCCCTGCTACCCGTGCGCGGGGCCACGCTGCTGTACCAGGCGGGGCGCGCGCACCAGCATTTTTTTCAGCCGGTGCTCAATGGCGCGCTCGGCGACCAGCTGGCGGCCCGCCAGGATGCGCGCACCATTCAAATGAGCTTTCGGCGGGGCGGGCTCGATGTGCCGGTGGCCGAGCTAGGCCTGAGCGAGGCCCGCCAAAAAACAGTGGTATTTGTGCACGGCCTCATGGGCGACGAGCTTATTTGGCAAAGCGGCTTTCGGGACGAGGCAAGCGGGCCGCTGCGCTACGGGCCGCGGCTGGCCGCCGAAGGCGGCTGCCGCCCGCTGTACGTGCGCTTCAATTCGGGCCTGCACATCTCCGAAAACGGCCGCGCCCTGAGCCAGCTGCTCACCGAGCTGGTGGAGGCCTACCCCACCGCCGTGGGCGAACTTGTGCTGGTGGGCCACAGCATGGGCGGGCTCATCATTCGCTCGGCGGGCTACTACGGCAGTGAAGTAAAAAATGAAAATGCTACCTTAAAAAGGGGAAGGAAGCGAAAGGCAGACAATCAAAAGCCAGCTGCGACGCCTGCCGAAAGCGATGCGTCTTTCCCCTCTTCAACTGAAAAAGCGCCCTGGCTAGCGCATTTGCGTTCGGTGTTTTTGCTAGGCGTGCCCAACGAAGGCTCATATCTGGAGCAGAACGGGCTGCTGGTGGAAAGGCTCTTGCAGCGCATCAACCTGTTTCCGACGCGGTTTCTGAGCCAGGCCATCGCGCGGCGCTCCAACGGCATTAAGGACCTAGGCCAGGCCCTACTGGTGGATGAAGACTGGCAGCAGCCCGATGACCCTGCGCTACCCCGCCCCCGCACGGTAGTGCCACTGCTGCCCGGCGTGCGCTACCACGTGCTGGTGGGCGAGTGGCTGCGCGCCGGCTTGCCGCAGGCCGTGCGCGACTACTTTGGAGATGGCCTGGTGGGGGCAGCTAGTGGCCGGGGCCAGTTTTTTGCTGATGAAACCGAGCTGCCGCTTGGCACCATGGTGCGCACGGCGCGGTTTGGGCAGCAGCACCACGCTGGGTTACTGCACCACGCTGCGGTGTACCAATATTTGCGGCAGTGGGTGTAAGGCAAATTTTTGGTCGCTGTGGGGCTAAATCTCGTACATCCTAGTTGGCTTATTGCTACTGCATGACCTCCCCGCTTCCTTCTCCAACCGAGCCCCGCCCAGGCCTGCGCACGCCATTTCTCTACCCCCTTTTTCGGGCCATTTGGGTGGCCTCGCTCGTGAGCAACGTGGGCACCTGGATGCAGAACGTGGCGGGCGTGTGGCTTGTGACCACCCTCACGACCTCGGCCCTGCTCGTGGCCCTCATGCAAACGGCCACCAGCCTGCCCGCCTTTTTGCTGAGCATGCCGGCCGGCGCCATCGGCGACCTCATCGACCGGCGCAAGCTGCTCTTATGCACACAGGGTTTTATGGCGGTGGTGGCGCTGGGCCTCGGCACGTTCACGCTGCTGGGGCCGCACACGTTTATTGGGCCCATTCGGGCCCTTGACGTGCTGGGCTTCACGTTTTTGCTAGGCATGGGCTCGGCGCTGAATGGCCCAATTTGGCAGACGGTGACCACCGAGCTGGTGCCACGGGCGGCGCTGCCATTTGCCATCACCTTGAACGGGGTGAGCAACAATATTGCCCGCGCTATCGGGCCGGCGCTGGGCGGGCTCATCATCGCCTACTATTCGCCGGGCTGGGTGTTTGTGCTGAACGGCGTATCCTTCATAGGCACTTGGCTAGTGGTGTACACCTGGCGGCGCGAGGCCCAGCCAGACAATGGGCCGGCCGAGAACTTTTCGGGTGCGCTGCGGGCAGGCATTCGCTACGTGCAATACTCGCCGCCGCTGGTAGCGGTACTGGTGCGCACATTCGCGTTCGCGTTTGGGGCCAGCACGTTGTGGGCGCTGCTGAGCGTAATGGTGGCGCGGCGGTTACACTTGCAGTCGGGCTCCTACGCCGTGATGCTGTCGTGGGTGGGCGCGGGAGCCGTTACGGGGGCGCTGCTCATTGGGCGCATCGGTCACCGCCTCAATATGAATCGCCGGGTGCTGCTGGGCTCGTTCATCTTCGTGGGCACCAACCTAAGCATGGCGTTGATCACCAGCGAGTACTGGCTTTTCCCGGTGATGTTTTTAACCGGCATGGCTTGGCTTATCACCATGACTAGCTTCAGCACCAGCGTGCAGCTGCACGTGCCCAAGTGGGTACAGGCGCGGGCTGTGAGCATCTACATGCTGGTCTTTCAGGCCGGCATGAGCCTGGGCAGCATTGTGTGGGGCGAGCTGGCCGACCGCACCAACCTCACGCTCACGCTGCTCGTGGCGGCGGGCTGGATGCTAGCCGGTTTGGCCCTGGCGCTGCCCTTCCCCATGCACCAGCCCGAGGGCCTCGACTTCTCGCCCGGCGAGCAGTGGAGCGACCGCCTACCCCCCGCCGAGGAGGACATTGATGCTGAAGACGGTCCGGTCATTGTGATGATAGACTACGACGTGGACCCGGCTGACCACGAGGCATTTCGGGTAGCGGCTCAGCAGCTCACGCGCCTGCGCCTGCGCGACGGCGCTCTGCGGGCCGGCGTATTTACTGACGTGAGCCAGCCGCAGCGCCTCACCGAGTTTTTTTACGTGGCTACTTGGGCCGAGCACGAGCGCCAGCACCACCGCTTCACCCGCGACGACCAGCAGATAGAAACTGAGGTGCGGCGCTTTCATCAGGGTGCGGAGCCGCCGCGCGTGACGCACTTCCTGGCTTTCCCGCGCACCCCTAATGTGGAAGTGGCCGCCCCACCGCTGCAAGTGGTGGGCAGCGCGCAGTAGTCTGGCCCTTACCCCCGGCTAGCGCATCACGTCGAGCCAACCCTGGTACGTGCGCCCACCCGGCTGCCACAAGCGGTAGAAATACGTGCCGGCGGGCTGGCCGGCTGCGTCCCAGCTTTGCGTATACGCAGGCGAACTGTACACCTGCTTTCCCCAACGGTTGAACACTACCAGCTGCCATTCTTTATCAACTAACCCACTGATTTTGAACTGGTCATTTAGCCCATCGCCGTTGGGCGTAATGATATTGGGAATACCCAACTCTTGCGGCGCGGGAAGGGGGGTAGGGGCGGGGGCGGGTGTTGGAGCCGGGGCTGGGGCGGGTGCCGGAGCAGGTGTTGGTGCCGGAGTTGGAGTAGGAGCAGGTGCGGGCGGTGGAGTTGGTACGGGCGTAGGTGCGGGTGTAGGTGCCGGAGCAGGCGTAGGTGTCGGCACCGGAGCTGGAGTAGGTGTGAGGGAAGAAAGAGATGCTAGGTAGCCTATCTGAAAACCTATCGAAGCCGGAACGGTGAACGTATCGAAGAAGGCAGGCGGGGAAATGTATCCAGCCGCAAAAAGGGTTGACCCACTAATAGCTAGGGATGATATATTGTCACTGTTCTCGCCCCCTATCAGCTTTGCCCAGGTGAAGGCCGGGCTACTTCCCGTATCGCTGAGGTGAGCCAAGAAGCCGTCCCGGCTGAAATAGTTATTGATAGCGTGCGTTAAGGTGATAGCCCCAAAACCAACTGACTTACTGCCTACTGCCCCGCTCACGTAAATATCTGTACCTACTGCCACTACGGCAAAAGCTTCGTCTAGGTCAGCGCCACCCACCTGTACTGCCCACGTAAAGGCGGAGTTGGGCCCGGCATCAGTAAGTTTTGCCACGAATACATCGGTCGCGCCTAAGCTGGTGAACGACGAAAGCCCAAAAAGCGCGGTGCCATAAAAATGACCGGTTACATACACGCTTGTCCCGCTGACCGCCACCGAGCTGGCTTGGCTCCCGGCTGGCGTAGTAGGCTGTTGAACCCAGGTGTAGCTGCTCGTAGCCCCCTGGTCTTGCAGCTTCGCTACAAAAACAGAATGGTATGCAGTAGTCGTCAGGGTAAGCGTACCAAAACTACCTGTACCCGTAAAATCTCCGGTGATGTACAGCGCGCTTCCCACGAGCGCGAGCGCAGCCGCGCTGCTGTTTCCACCGCACTGTTGAGCCCAAGCGAAGGAACTCGTATTTCCACCATCCAATAGCTTGAATACAAACCCATTGGAGGTAGGAGGAGAGGCTGGCCCCACGTTGAGCAAAGTGGTACTGCCAATAGTGAGCGAGGGGCTATTGAAATTACCCGCCACATACACAGCTGTTCCGTCCGTCGCTATCGCATTCCCATAGTCATAGCCCGAGCCACCCAACTGCCTGGCCCAACTAAAGCTAGCCGCTGAGCCGTTGTCCGTCAACTTCGCCACAAATAGGTCAGTCGAATCCAAATTGCTGTTGGCTAGTGTTGTACTTCCAAAAGCGATGGCGGCACTGCTAAACCAACCCGTTATATAGATACTCGTGCCGCTTACTGTTATTGCATTCGCAATTTCAGCTGTACTCCCGCCTGCCTGCACGGCCCATACGAAGCGGGCACTCCCCTGGTCCCACTTCGCCACAAATAGGTAGCTGCCTACCCCAACACTGGTTAGCGTAATGGCGCCAAAAGTAGCCGTCCCGGTAAAGTGCCCCGTTATATAAACTGCATTAGTACCATTAGTTGCGCTTGCAGTAACGTAAGACTGCGTACCACTAAGAGCCATAACCGTTTGCCAAGCTGGTGCTTGGGCCAGGGCGGCGGCCGGGCGCAGTAGCCCGCCAAGTAGCACCACCAGATAAAATAATTGGGTAATTTGTCGGGTAAAAATCGGCATAGAATACACGCTAGCGCAAGCCAAATAATAGCAATCTACCGGGTTACCCTGCCTCTTTTTGGGTACTTGGAGCAGTTTTTGAACAACCCAGTCTGGCAAGGCCAGCGTGCTGGCCTTCACCAAAATCGCACCATTTTCGGCTGCTTACTAGTTGCTGCGTGTGTTGCTGCGCTTCTCAAGCTAGTTGTATTTCCCCTGCCATGAATCGCTTTTTTATCCTGCTACTGCTCGTACTACTGAGCCTGGCTGATGCTAGCTCAGTGCTAGCTTCGCCTCCGGGCCGTCACCGGCCGCACTACACGGCCTACAAGCACCGGGGCGATGCCCGCAAGCGCTGGCGCCGCATGGGTGTGCTGGGCCGCTGGCGCTACCGCCGGCAGCACCGCCGGCCGCACGGGGTTATCAAAGTAGGGCCGCCGCGCGCCACCATGCCGCAACGCTAGGCCGCTAGCGGTCGGCCAAGTGCTCGGCTTTCCAGCGCATGGCCGACCGCACCCGCGTGCGCCCGCTGGGGTGGTCAAAAAAGATAAACTCTTCGAGGGGGGTAGGCTCGATTTTGCGGTATTCGGAGAGCTTCATGGCGATGGCCGCGAAGCCATCAGGCTGCCGCGCCGCGTTTAGGCCAAACATGTCGGCCTCCTGCTCATTGGTGCGAATAATGGTGTTGGTGATGGGCGTGGCCAGCAGCCCTGCCACCGCAAACAGCGCCATGAACAGGGGTAGGCCGCCCACATCGGCCGGTCCTGCAATGCCCCATCCTCGCCCGTAGCACGCCACCAAGCGCCGGAAAGTCCAGTCCACCAACTTGAAACCTACGCCAAGCAGCACCACAAAAAACACCAGCATTTTCACGATGTGGTTCAGCACATAGTGGCCTAGCTCGTGGCCCATCACGGCCTGGATTTCGGCGGGCGAGCAGCGGCGGAGCAGGTTATCGTTGAGCGATACCCGGATGGTGCTGCCCAGCCCGCTCACGTTGGCACTGATGCGCTTGCTTTGGCGCGAGGCGTCGAAGTAATACACGTTGTCGGCGGGCACGCCGTTGGCGCGGGCCATGCGCAGGATATTTTCGCGCACCGCACCGGGGGGTAGGGCGGTGTATTTATTGAATAACGGGCTGATAAACACCGGCCCCAGGGCCACGCCGATTATTAGAAACAGACCCACCAGGGCTGTGGCCCACGCCCACCAGCTGGCCCCAGTGCGCCGAATGGCAGCGTATAAAACCAGTATTCCCAGGCTGCCCAGCCCGACCGACAGCACCAGGCTCGTCAGCGTTTCGCCTGCCCAGGCCCCAAAGGTGAGGTTGGAGAGCCCGTACTGGTGCTCGCGCACGTAGTCTTCGTAAATAGTGAAGGGCAGCGTCAGAATGAAAGTTGCCAGCAGGTACAGGGCTGCGTAGGCCCAGGTGCGCAGCCAGCGCCGGGGCAGGTGGCCGGCCAGCGCCTGTAGCAGCCGCGACAGCCCCAAACCCAACATCACGCCTGCCACGGCTAGCGCATATACTACCGCCCCGAGCTGTAGCCAGTAGCCGCCCTCAAAATAGGCATCGGACTTGGCCTTTTGGGCCGGTGTGAGGGTGTCGAGGTAGTGCCGAGTGGCAACCTCTACATTGAATGGAGCGACGGGGGTAGGGGCCGGCTGGGCGGGTGCGGCCAGCACGCTAAAAAGCAGCGCTAGTAGTACGAGTAGTTTGTTTCGCATGGCAGAAGGGGTAGGGCAACTGCTAGCCACTGGGCCAGCCGCCGCAAGCTAATGGGTTTTCGGGCCGCTACCAACTTCGCTTACCCCACGCAAAAACAGCCGCCCGAAATCGGGCGGCTGTTTTGTTTTTAGTGCTCAGTTTTGAACGGGTAACCTTACCACGAACCGCTGTTGTCGTTGGTGTCGTCGAAGCCGCCGCCACCCGTGTCATCCGACGAAGTATCGTCGTACGAGGAGTTGTCGGAGGAGAAATAATCGCCTGAGTTATCGGTTTCATTGCCCGAGAAGTAATCGGGGGCATTGTTGTTGCCGGCGCTGTCGCCGCCGTGCGAGGAGAAATAGTCGCCCGCTGCGCCAGTACCTGCGGCACCAGCTACGCCCGCGGCACCCGCGCCCAGGCTCGACGAATCGCCGTTGTTGAAATGCTGCGCGTTATCATCTGAGCCGTGCGACGACATGCGATTGCCGATGTAAGCACCTGCCGCCGCTGCGGCACCCGTGGCCAAGATGCCACCCATGCCGCCCATACCACCGCTGCTGCCATTACCACCCTGGTTGGGGTAGCCACCGCCTTGGTTGCCACCCTGGTTGGGATAGAAATTAGGCTGGCCGGGGTTCTGAGCCGGGCGGTTGCCACCTTGATTGCCACCCTGGTTGGGGTAAAAATTAGGCTGGCCAGCATTCTGAGCCGCCGCGCTTTTGCCCTTAAACATGCGAATGATGAAGAACAGGATGCCGCCAATTACCAGCGCACCGATAAGCAGCGTACCCATGCCAATACCCGACGAGGCCGGGGGTCCTACTTCGGACTGCTGCGTGCCCATGGGGTCGGTGGTGCTTTGCATGGCTGCGGCAGTGTTAGCGGTGTTAGCAGTCAGCTCACCGCTGGTGGCAGCCGCAGCGCCCGAGGCGTTGGTGGTAGTCGTTTCCTTGCTCGGGGCCGAGCTAGGGTTGGCAGTCACCATCAGCCGGTTGAGGCCGGAGCGCAGGCCGGCAAAGTAGTTGCCTTGCTTGAAAGCAGGCGTCATTTCGCCAATAACGCGGCTCGTAACGGCCGGCGTGATAACGCTAGCCAGGCCCGAGCCGGGCTGGATAGATACTTTGTGGTCTTGGGCGCTGAGCAGCACCACTACGCCGTTGTTTTTATTACGCTGGCCTACCCCCCAGGCGGTGCCAAGGGCGCGGGCATAGTCGGCGGCCGAGCGGCTACCCAAGCTGGGCACGGTCACGACCACCACTTGGGTGCCCGTTTTGTCGGCGTAGCTACGCAGGCCGCCGTCGAGCTTTTTGGCATCGCCTGCGCTCAGTAGTTTGCCCTGGTCGGTGACGAAGGTGAAGGGCTCCGGGCGGGCGGGCAGCTCGCTGGCCGACTGGGCCAAAGCGGGCCGGCCCGCGCCGACCCCGACGACGAGCAGGGCCATTAGAAGAAATCGATACATGGCAGGTTGGGAAAAGGTGAAAGAATAACTTGAGGACTTCTACGGCGTAGGCGGCCTATTGGCTGCCTGGGGGCCCGCCACTGCCCGCCGCCGGGCCGCCCGATGCCCGTAAGCTGCACTTCTTGGCCCTGGCTGGGGTTGTACTTTTGTGCGGGGGTAGGCAGCGCGGTGCTGCCCTACCCCCGTCTTTGGCTTGTGCAGGGTGCAGAAGCTTGCTGTAGTTGCCTTTTGGCGGTGCGGCCCCGTTCCGGCGGTCCGCTTCGTAGCGGCCAGCCAGCCGGCTTTTTGCTTCGTTATGCTGCTTCCCCGTTTTGCTCCCCCGCGCTCTTTTCACGCCGAACTCAAGCGCCGCACGGCCGAGTATTTCGCCACCACGGGCCAGGCCCAAACCGGCAACGGCGCCCTGCTGGGCAAGGCCCTGCTGCTCACGAGCATCTTGGTGGCGCTGTATGTGCACCTGGTTTTTTTCACGCCCCCTACCGCCTGGGCGCTGGCCGAGTGCGTGGCGCTGGGCGGCGTAATGGCCACGGTGGGCTTCAACGTGATGCACGACGGGGCGCACGGCAGCTTTAGCCAGCACCCGTGGCTGAACCGGGTGGCGGCTTTCACGCTCAACGTGATGGGCGGCAGCAGCTACATGTGGGATGCCAAGCACAACACCGTGCACCACATGTACACCAACATTGACGGCGTGGACGATGACCTCGACATCCAGCCCTGGATGCGCATGGCGCCCGACCAGCCGCGCCACCGCGCCCACCGCTTCCAGCACCTGTACTTCTGGTTTTTGTACTGCATGCTCTACATCTCCTGGGTGTTTGTG